>Ga0326513_10002807_pt1 | contig 12760 bp, 12 predicted proteins | sample 2_2465_0518_D_FD_203654 | JGI IMG/M metagenome (GOLD analysis project Ga0326513, IMG submission 203654) | Bovine rumen microbial communities from UC Davis, California, United States - 2_2465_0518 | ecosystem: Host-associated > Mammals > Digestive system > Stomach > Rumen | place: USA...
CATTTATGAATATCTGTTGGACAAGCAGGAAAAGCATCTCTCAATCCGGGCGTTTACGGCATCGCAGATGCGGGCGGCGTATGAGCATCAGCAGGGTATCTGCCCGATCTGTCACCAGCATTACGAATTGAAAGAGATGGAAGGCGACCATATTACGCCCTGGTCCGAAGGCGGGCATACTACGCCTGATAACCTGCAGATGCTCTGCAAGGCCTGCAACCGGAAGAAGTCAAACAAATAAAGATAGAGAACGTAGAAAACGGCGCGGACGTATAAACCATTTAGCTGATCTTAGTGATAACTATTTTGTCCTGGTTAAGCTGCACAGAAACGTGCGTATCGACGGTAAATCCGTAAGCTGAAAGGTATTGTCCTTTAAGAGTGATTGTTGGCGTATCCTGATAATGATAGCCGGACGTGGCGTTGACTTTAAGGCTTCTTTTTGATTGATCCTTCATAGGCGGCATCCTTTCCCCGCGCCGCAGCTAAATTATACCATAGAGCGGACCCTGCATCCGCTCTTTTCTCTTGACATAAACATATTAAAAGTATATACTTTTAATAGTTGTTTGGATATATTATTACAAAGGGGAACGCAATATGAAAATCATAGCACTCGCAAACGAGAAGGGCGGCGTAGCAAAGACAACCAGCTGCTACAATCTCGCCTGGGTAAAAGCAAAAGAAGGAAAACGGGTCTGCATGGTCGACCTGGATCCGCAGGCAAGCCTGACGATCTCTGCCGGACTGAATGCGGCAAGTGACGAATACCAGAATCGGAACATAACAGCATTATTCAATCCGAAGACAGATCCGGCAGAATGCGTCTACACCGTCGACGCTTCCGACCTTGATACACTGTATATCATCCCGTCAAACATCGGCCTGGCGAAAATGGAAATGCAACTATTTACCATGTCTACCAGGGAAAAGCGACTTAAACGTGCCCTGGCAAAGCTAGAATCGTATTTTGATTACATTTTTCTAGATTGTCCGCCGCAACTGGGACTGCTTACAATAAACGCCCTGGTAGCCGCCGACGAAGTGCTAATACCATGCGCGACCGACTATCTATCCTACATGGGACTGCAGGCGCTTCTAGACACTATAAAGGATTTCCAGACAGATCCAGACCTTAACCCACAGCTGAAGATCGACGGAATCATAGCGACTAAATACGCAAAGCAGATCAACGATCAGCGCGACGTGCTGGAACTCATGCGGCAGCTGCAGCCCGTGATCGGGATCATCAAGCGGACCGCCGACGTTTCCAGAGACGTATATCTCGGAAAGCCCGTCGTACAGACGCACCCAACGTCAGATCCGGCGACAGAATACACGAAGATCGCCGCGCAGATATAAGAGAGGAAAATGACAATGGCAAAATTACTTGATACCGTAGTAAAGCAGACCGACAAGAAGACCACAGGCGGAAACCTCGCCAGCGTCGCCAAAGTTACAGAACCGGACCAGTATGCCAAGACGCAGACCATCAGCGCAAAAGTCAACCCGGAAATGTGGTCCCGCTTCAAGAGGCTTTCCCGTATGTCCGGCAGCACCGCAAACGGGATGCTGAATCAGCTGATCAATGATTACGTCGTGAAAAGAGACAAAGAATTAAGAGACCTGGACGCTATATAAAGTAAATGAAAAGTAAATACTTATAATATACGTTCCGCATATTGTGAGGAACAAGACAATGGAAAAACACGACGAGGAAGAAAACAAACAAATCGAAATTTACTATGACGAAAAGAAAAAAGAAGTCAGCCAATGGCTGATCGACTACGCGGGAAGTCTTAAGCGAATCAAACAAGATCAAAGAGAACGATTGCTCGAATACGCAAAAGAAATATCGTTTCAGAAAGTCGGCGAAGTAAACGTCTATGTACAGAATTTAAAAAACGTCAGCAAAAAAGATAAAAAGCGCCTGTTTACCTATTTGGCTACCATCGAATGGCTTCCGTCAGATATGAACTTTGGTTTTCTCGACGGACAACTTGTCGCAAGAATAACCCCGTCCAACGAACTTGACGCCGCGTTAAGAGCGGCATTTGGCAAAGAAAATCAGACAGAGGATACAGAGGAATAAGCAATGCCAAAAGACAATTCCAAAACTGAAAGCAGCGAAAAGCTGCTGCCGGATATCGTAAAGATGCCGCGACCAGAAAAAGAATACATGAATATATCAAAGGTCGCCCACTACATATCAGGCAACACGGGGCTTTTAGACAATGAAACCTCGCTGCGGTTAAAGACAATTCCAAAGAAGAATATCTTTGTCGCCGTAGACCTTCACAAAGACGAACATCTGCAGTTGTCCAGTCCAAACGTCACACAGTACGACATGGCCGTCCTGGATGCCGTTTATACGCTGTTCGTCAACCGGCAAAGCATATTCTCACCGGAAATGCTGCTGCGCATAATGAGTGGCAATTTTGATCAGAACGCATCCCCGCAGAAGGTCGGATCTATAACACGCTCGATCAACAAACTGCGCCATATCGACATACGCATCGACTACACCGATGAAGCACGAGCACGGAAGCTGATCGGGAAGAACCGGACCGCAGTCATAACAAGCTATCTGCTTCCAGTCGATGAGATCGAAAGCCGCGCTGCAAACGGGCAGACGATTCATGCTTACAGACTACTGACGGAACCGGCTCTGTATGTTTACGCACGGAATATAAAGCAGATCATTGACGTTCCTACAGTTCTTCTGGAAACACACGATACTCTGTCCGACACGGACGAGGTGATCGTCATGAAACGATACCTTGTAAAACGCATCGAGGGCATGAAAAACTCGAAAAACCGTCTATTTTCAACGAAAATCAGTTACGACTGGTACGACGTCAAGACCCAGACCAACAAAGGTATGTTCTCAGAACTTGGCTATCGGAAAGAGGACTTTTCAGAAGTGGGTTGGCGAACAAAGAAATCCAAACTTCACAAGTTCGTATTGCAGCTGCTCACAGCGTTCCAGAAAGACGGCTATATCAAGTCCTTCACCGAAGTGCGCGGTCCCAAATCCAGTATCGAAGGTGTAGAAATCGGCTTATAACACTCATCACATCAAACCAGGGACAGATACACACAGCGCAAGTGCCGAAAAGCCAGTATTTATGCGGGTTTCCGGCGTTTGCAAGGGACTTCAAACCGCCCAAATCCAACCTAAAAGTGGTTACGGTCCGACCTAAAAGTGGTTACGGTCCGACCTAAAAGTGGTTACGGTCCGACCTAAAAGTGGTTACGGTCAAGGTCCTCAAAAAGTGCCGCAAAGCCAGTATTTATGCGGGTTTCCGGCACTTCGGCATTTTGGGCGTATGTTACCGTAGGTAAACGTAGGTAACTGTATTGCCTACAGTGCCGGCCTTGCCTTCCGGCAGTCCGGCATGTAGGATGCAATTACGGAAGCGAAATAAATTTACGGGGGCGAAAAAGAAAAAGAGGATCCTTACCCCCATGCCGGACGTATGGAATCACGGTTGTTTGACGTTGAGGTAATACTTTTGATATGCGATTGTATATATGATTGGGGGTATTTCCATTGAATGATAATCAAAAAGCTGCTTATGCAGATCAGATTAAATCCGCTGTCCAGAACTTAAAGCCGATCGGAAACTATGCGTCTGACTTTGCCGCAGAGTGCCAGGCTGACAGGGCCAGGATCAGTACCGGCATTCACGGCTTCGACGTCGCGCTGAACGGCGGCCTTGCCAACGAGCTGTATATCATGGGCGCAGAGACGTCGACGGGTAAGAGTGCCTTTCTCATGTCGATTGCGCAGCATATCGCCGAGAGCGGTATCAATGTGCTGTACTTTGCCCTTGAAATGGGTAAGTCAGAGTTCGTCGCGCGCGGGATCTCGTCGATCTCGTTCGAGCGTCATCTGGCGGATCCGGCTTGTAGGACCGTTAAGGCCGCTGACGTGCTGTACTGGGATTATGACCGCACATTGTATGATTTTGTCCGGGTGCCTTACTCGCTGTATTGCGATTATGCCGCAGAGTATTTTCAGCGGTACGGCGAGCATCTGTATATCCTGGAAGCCGGACTTAACGGCTATACGGTCAGAGATATCGCTAATACTGCAGCGATCTTCCAGCGCGAGACGAAAAAACCCGTCTGCGTGTTTATCGACTATCTGCAGCTGATAAAGGCGGATCCTGATGACCGCAGCCAGTCTGATCGGAAGACCAAGACGGACGTATGTGTTACGACGCTGAAAGCCCTGGCCTCTCAGGTCGGTATGCCGGTCTTCACGATCAGCAGCGTTGGGCGGACCAGTTATAACGGCAAGATCGGTCTTGCCAGCATGAAGGAATCCGGCGATACAGAATACACGGGCGGCGTCATGCTCGGCTGGAACTGGACGGGTGTTACTGATACAGACAAAGATGAGGACCGCGAAGCAGAGAAGAAGGCCTGCCGGGACCGCGGATACCGTCGGATGAGCCTGGAAGTTCTGAAATACCGCAATTCTGAGCGGGATAACAGCATTAACCTGATCTACTATCCGGCATACAGCTATTTCGCAGGACCAGATGAGAACGGCTTTATGCCGATCAGTGAGGATGAAACGCCTTTTGGCGATAACAATCGTTCTAAGAAACGAATTGTAGAGGGATGAATTTATGACAGAAAATGTATCTTATGCAGAAAAGCAGATGGCACGGCGGGTCCCCCTGGCGGACTTCCTGCTTGCCAAGCACCCTGGCGAGCTGCAGCAGACGGCGCGCGGTCACTGGCAGAAGGCCGACAACCATTCTGTCAAAGTCAACGCTGGAATCGCTGGATACAAGGACTGGGCCAGTGATCAGGGTGGAAACTCAATCGACTATCTGACGCAATATCTTGGATACGGCTTTGTAGACGCCGTTAAGGCCCTCTGTGCGTTCTCTGGCGGGGAAGGCGTGGATTTGCCTAACGGCGGCGCGGAACGCCGTCCTGCGCCGTCACAGTCGCTTTCTCGGGCTGAATTTACTCTGCCTGCGAAAATGTCCGGGCGCTTCAGGCAGCTGTACGCCTACCTGACGCAGACGCGCCGGATCCCGGCCGAAGTGGTCACGGATCTGGTACAGCGCGGGCTGCTGTACCAGGCCGCGAATACCCCCGGCTGCTACAACAACATGGTCTTCGTTTCGCCCGAGAAGACTTTCTACGAAATGCACGGCACGAACACGCAGAAGTCATATCACCGGTCCTTTGGTAAGACTGGAAACGAGTGCTGGTACTTCACGGGCGAAGCTCACACAAGGCCTGCAAGGATCTACGTCACGGAAGCAGCGATTGATGCCGTCAGCCTGTATGTCCTTCGGAAGGAACCGGACAGCTGCTATGCGGCGCTCGGCGGCGCGGGAAAACAGCAGGCGGTTGACCGGCTGAAAACTCTGCGTATCCCTGTTATCATAGCCACGGATAACGACGTTGCCGGGGATGACTGCCGGACCAGGAACCCGGACTGCGAAACGATCCGTCCGACGCTGCATGACTGGAACGACGATCTGAGAGCCGCGAACCCCGCCCCCTGATCCTCTTTTTCTTTTTCGCCCCCGTTATTCTCTGTTGACGGGGGCTTTTTGTTGCCTAATGCCGCGGTTGCCGCCGTGGGGTCGTCAGCAGAAGCTTATTTTGATTTTGCTATGTATAACAATAACATTGTATAACGTATGTATAACAAATATTGACAATGCGGCATTCTGTGTTATACTATATGTATAGAGGTGTTATTGTTATACATAATAGAAAGGGCGGTTGCTATGGCAGAAGCAAAGCAGACTAATTTCAGAATCAACCAGGAAGCGGCGGACGCTTTTCGTAAGTATTGCGAAGACAATGGATGGAACCAGGCTCAGGGTTTTGATCATCTGATCGAGATTCTGGAACTTAATCAGGCAAAAGCAACTATGCCGAACCAGTCTACGGATATCGAGCAGTTTGAAATGTACCAGAAGAAAATGCTCGAAGCGTTCCTGCACAATCTGTCAATTACGGCAGAGACAGAAGAGCGGATCAGGGAAGAGTTTCGGACTGCTCTGGATCAGAAAGACCAGACGATCAGAGATCTGCAGGACAAGACAGCAGCGCAGGCTCAGAAACTCGAGGACGCGAAGGATGCAAAGGACAAGGCGGAAGCGGATGCCAAAGACATACAGAATAAGGCAGACGAAGCCGTAAAGGCGGCTAACAAAGATGCCGATCAGGCGCGTAAAACCGCAGATGACGCGCAGGCCTTGGCAGATAAAAATGAAAAGATAAATACAATGCTGACCAGCAAACTTGCAGAGGCAGAGGATAAACTGACCGGATATGATGATCTGCGGAAGTCGGAAGAGAATCTGCAAAACCAGGTATCGGATCTGTCGCATCAGCTTGAACTTGAACGGGCAGAAGGAAAGCACAAGGACGAAGCTGTGGCTTCTGCAATGGATCGGGCACAGAAAGCCGAGCAGAAAACCTCAGAACAGGCGCAAACAATAGATAAGTTAAAGGACGATATGGTTGCTGCTAAGCAGGCGGCAGCGGACGCTCAGAAGGACGCGGAAAGAAAACTGTCTGACGCCAAACAAGGTTTTGATAAGGCGTTGTCCGATGCTGCAAAGGACGCCGAGCTGCATGAAATCAAAGCACTGGATGCTCTTCGGGCAGAATTCAATGAAACGATCCAGAAGCTGCGCGAAGAAAAAGCAGGCCTGCAGGCGCGCGTCGCTATTCTGGAAGAACAGACCGGAAAGAAAAATTAACTGAAACAAAAAAGCAGGATCCCGGATTTCGTTTCCAGTGATCCTGCTCTTTATTTTCCTGCTTTAGAAAAAGTTTCCTTCGTTCGTCCAGTCTTTCGTCGGTTCCTGACTGCCGGCTCCTGCATCTTCTTTTTCTTTTTCGCCGCCGTTATTCTCTTCTTCTGGAACGTAGTATTCCGTTACGGTGTTCCCGTTTTCGTCTCTTCCCTCACGCCATTTATAACCCATAGCTTTTGCGAAGTAGTGTCCACGCTGTTCCTGGTTTTTTAAAAATGAAAGCAGTTTCGGAAGATCTTCTTTCTCGATATGAATGCGGCAGACTGACTCAACAGCACCGCCGATCTCGATCTTTCTGTGCGCGTCCGCTTTTCTATTCTCTTTTGAAATTCTCTGTTTGAGTTCCTTTTCCTGCTGCTTTAGCTGCGCCTGTTTCTTCTGCAGTTCTAACAGTCTTTCTTCTGCTGTTTTCGCCATATCTTCAATCCCCTTTCGGAAATCATTTTCTGTATATAGTCTCTGCTTAATACTATCATCGACTTGCCTTAATTGCAAGTATGAAGTATACTGACGGTGGATAGCAGTTTGATATTCCCGCAGTCTCGCAAGAGACAAGGGCGCACTTATATGTGGGCGTAGCCCACAATATAAGTTCCTCCCTATCGGTCGGACCGGTCAGCCTATCGGCTGCCGGGCGCGTTCCGTCGGCGGGTCCTATGCGGACAGCACCAGCAGTTTCACCGCTGGACACGGACGAAGTTTCACTTCGATGGACCGGCTGCGCGCCGGGGCGGTCCTCGCCGGACGGGCGTCTCTGACAGGCATTTCATGCAGACCAGTTTTGCACTGGACGCACTCGCCGAGGGGCATTCCATGCAAGGCGGTTTCACCGTTCCGCTTTGGCGGAATCCTACGCGGACGGCGCTCTTACGCAGAGGGCGGTCTTGCAGACGGCTTCCCGGCACTGATCATTTTTCGTTTTCGCAACCGTAATCTTGATTATCGGATATTTGAAGAAGGTGTTTTGCTATGGCAATCTTCCACTGCTCAATAAAAATAATCAGCCGAAGCGGCGGACGAACTGCCGTTGCATCGGCGGCATACCGCGCCGGGGAAAGCCTGATGAATGAAGAAAACGGACTGACGTATGACTTCACTCATAAGGGCGGCGTCGTGCATTCTGAAATCATGTTGCCGGACAATGCGCCGGAAAAATACCGTGATCGTTCGACGCTCTGGAATGAAGTGCAGCAGATCGAAAAGAGATCCGACGCGCAGATGGCGCGGGAAGTCGAAGTTGCTCTTCCGGTCGAGTTTTCCAGAGAACGCCAGATTGAAGTAGTACGTCAGTACGTCCAGGATAATTTCGTCAGTAAAGGAATGGTGGCGGATTGGGCTTTGCATGACAAGGGCGACGGAAATCCGCACGCGCATATCATGCTTACGGTTCGGGGATTTGATGATAAGGGACAGTGGCAGAAGAAGCAGAAAACAATGTTCGCCAGGGATGAGAACGGTGAAAAGATCCCGCTTATTGATCCGGCAACCGGAAAACAGAAAGTCCGTGTCCGCCAGGGCAAGGGCGAAGAAAAGTTATGGATGCGTGTCAGCGTTCCGAGCAACGACTGGAACGACCATTCGAAGGCGGAAGAGTGGCGCAAGGCCTGGGCGGAAATGTGCAATCAGTATTTGGCGCCGGATAAGCAGATTGACCACCGCAGCTATGCGCGTCAGGCAGAAGAACAGCGGGCGCAAGGCCTTGACGTTGTAGAGAATGTCCCGACGATCCACGAGGGCGTGACGGCCCGGAAAATGGCGGCGGAAGGGAAGACGGCGGATCGTGTACAGATCAACCGGGACGTGCGGCAGCTTAACGCGATACAGCAGAAAATGAAAGATCTGGCACAGCAGATAACGGCAATCGTAACAGAGAAAGCGAGGGGCATCCTTGAGCGATTTAAGAGATTTGCAGGACGTGATGGACATACTGTCGAAGCAGGAAGAGATGCTGAACATACTGGAAGATCAGCAGAAAGAGATCGAAGCGAAGAAAGCGACGATCTTGTCCTTGAAAGAACAGCTGGACGAAGCGCAACAGCTGAACGAGACGCTGAACGGACAGAACAGCAGATTGCTGCGGCAGAACAGCAAATTACAGGAACAGATCAAAGCATTGCAGAAACAGATCGAATGCTTGAAGTCATCCGCCAGCAGATAAGCGAGAAAAGGAAGGCAATCAATGAGCGGTTACAAAGATTACAGCACAGACAGCCGCCTGCAGGCGCTGCTGTCGAAGGTGAGCGACCAGGACGCGGATCTGGTGCTGGATATCGTGGAACAGAGCCAGAACCAGGAAGGGACGATACAGCAGCTCTGCTCAGAGAGGTCAAAGCTACAATCCGCGACGCAAGCGCTGCAGAAAAAAGTTCAGGAACAGAGCGCGCGGATCGTGAAGCTGAACAACAGCGACAGGCAGCTGAAAGAAGCAGAGATGAAGCTGCGCGAGTCAAAGCAGAGAGAGCGAAACGCATTAGACGCGCAAGAGAAAGCAGAGATTTCGGCATCGAGCGCTGAGCAGGCCAGAGCGGACGCTGAAAGAAAATATGCGGCGGCGGAAAAGAAAAGAAGAGCGGCGGAACAGCGGGCCGCTCAGCTTGATGCAGAGGTAAAACGCCAGGCGGAAGCCCTCACGGAAAACAGCCGGAAAGAGCTGCAGGACGAGTACAACACGAAGAAGACAGCATACAAGGCGGCAACGCTGACACCGACGATCTACGCTATCATCCTGACGGTTCTCATGGCTACCCGATCTGACGTTCTGGGCGGCGCTGCATGGCGTTTTCTTTGTGGCGTCGGTGCGTTCTTTGCTGCTATCGGCAAAGGGCTTATAACAGTACTTGCATGGCTTAACGAAGTCCCTTACGGAATCGGACAGCCGATAGTCTCCGGGATTCTCGGCTTTATTCTTCCGATTGGTTTTTTAATTCTTCTCTGCTGGCTTGGGTATCTTCTTATTCGACGCGGCATTCCGTCGACATGGGAGAAATTGCGCCCGTATTTCGATATATATGTCCTCTGGATCGCCTTGCTGCTGCTCGCTGTCAATGTGATCTTCGGGGATCTTATCGTCGACGCGGGCGGAAACCCGGTCGGTCTTGGCATTCTGGCGTTCGTGTTGCTATTCGCCGGGCGCTGTTTCCTTGGCCCGGAACCGAAAGATAGCCGGGACAGTTACTCCTGGTGAACGGTTGTCTTTTTCTTTTTCGCTTTCGTGATTTTTCTGTGTGTACGTCCAGAAAAACGTTGTAATATTATCTTGTACGTTTTGCCGGGCAATGAGATGCTTTTAGGAGCGGAAAACATGATTTTTCAATGTCCATGAAAACAACTGTTTTTGCAACGAGGTGAGTATGGCAGTATACGGATATGCGCGATGCAGCACAAACGAAGAACGGCAGGACATAGACCGTCAGAAACGTGAGCTGCGGGCCGCTGGCGTCCCCGACGATCAAATCTATTGGGAATATGAATCAGGGGCCAAAAAAGACCGCGTAGAGCTTGACAGGATGCTTTCTGCGGCGCGGGAAGGGGATACGATTGTCACGACGGAAGTGTCCCGTCTGGCCCGTAGTACGCAGAAGCTCTGTGAGATCCTGGAAGAGGTCAAGACCAGGAAAATGCGCCTGCAGATCATCGGCAGTATGACGCTGGACTGCAGGCCTGGCAAAGAAACGGATCCGGCGACGGTGGCTATGCTGCAGGTGATGGGCGCGTTTGCTGAGCTAGAAAGAGCTATGATCTCGGCGCGTGTTAAGTCAGGCTTGCAGAATGCCCGGGCAAAAGGGCACATGCCGGGGCGGCCCGCTACAACGGCAGACAGTATTCCGGCGCCGTTCTATAAGATCTATGCCCGTTATAAAAGTGGTACGATTAGCAAGACTGAGATTGCAAAGCTGTACGGATGCAGCCGGACGACGGCTAATAAATATATAGCAATTATCGAAGGGACACATGAATAATGGCAAAGGCAAAGAACAGCAGCCTTAATAAGGCCGCTAAAGCAAAGGAAGACGAGTTCTATACGCAGATCAAGGATATCGAAGACGAGTTAAGACATTACAGGAATCATTTCAAGGATAAGATCGTTCTCTGTAATTGCGACGATCCCCGCACATCGAATTTCTGGCGGTATTTTGCAATCAATTTTGATTTTCTCGGGCTGAAAAAACTGATTGCGACGCATTATGACGATAAGAAGCCTACATACAAACTGGAACTGTCGCGGGATATAACCGGGGATGGGAAAGTCAATGAAGATGACGTTGTAGAAACGCGGTTTTCTCAGAACGGGGACTTCCGGTCGCCGGAATGTATTGAGATCTTGAAAGAAGCGGATATTGTTGTCACAAATCCACCGTTTTCTTTGTTCAAGGAATATTTGGCGCAGCTATTGGAATACAAAAAGCGTTTTGTGATAATTGGCAGCCAAAACAATATAACGTATAAAGAGGTTTTTCCATTATTGCGAGATAATAAGGTTTGGCTTGGATATCATTCTGGCGATATGTCTTTTATGGTCCCGGATTACTACGAACCGCGTGCTACTCGTTATTGGCAGGACGAAACAGGCCAGAAGTGGCGCAGCATGGGAAATATAACATGGTTTACGAATCTCGATATTCCTAAACGGCATGAAGATATATTGCTTTATAAGAATTATTCCGCGGATGAATACCAGTTTTACGATAACTATGATGCAATAAATGTAAACAAGATAGCAGATATACCGTGTGATTACACTGGTGTTATGGGCGTTCCGATTACTTTTATGAATAAATATAACCCGAAACAATTTGAAATCGTTGGTTTGATTGCTGGCAATATAAAGGGTCTTGCAGGAATACCTTCTAAGACAGGAAAGGACGGCCCCTATATTAACGGCAAACTTAAATACGGCAGAGTGCTGATAAGGAAGATACCACATGAAGATTAAACTTGAAGAGATCTCGATCCGTGACGTGTTCGACGGATACCAGGATAACGATGAAGGCGGCGTTGTGGGCTACGGCGGCAAGCTGAATATCCGCCCCGCGTTCCAGCGTGAGTTCGTCTACAAGGATAAGAAGCGCGATGAGGTTATAAACACGATCCGCAAGGGCTTTCCGCTCAATGTCATGTACTGGATTAAGTCTGATGACGGCGGCTATGAGCTGATGGACGGACAGCAGAGGACAATTTCCTTCTGCCGATATCTGAACGGCGATTTTTCGGTCAATTACCAGTATTTCCATAATTTGACCGACGATGAGAAAGAACAGATGCTTAATTACAAGCTGATGATCTATATCTGCGAAGGAACCGACAAGGAAAAATTGGACTGGTTCAAGATCATCAATATCGCAGGCGAGCAGTTAACGGACCAGGAACTGCGAAACGCTATTTATACCGGCCCCTGGCTTGCCGACGCGAAGAAGTATTTCAGCAAGTCTCAGTGCCCGGCGTACAGCATCGCCAGTACGTACATGACCGGAACGCCGATCCGGCAGGACTACCTGCAGACGGTCCTTTCCTGGGCCGCTGATCACGACAGCGTGAAGAGTATCGAAGAGTATATGGCAAGGCACCAGCATGACGCGGACGCGCACGCGCTCTGGCTGTATTTCAAGGGCGTGATCGACTGGGTGTCCGTCATCTTCCCGCACTACCGGAAGGAAATGAAGGGCGTGCAGTGGGGCCTTTACTACAATAAGTTCAAAGATGCTGCCTTTAATCCGGCGGAACTGGAAACAAGAGTCAGCGCCCTTATGATGGACGACGACGTAACGAAGAAGTCCGGCATTTATGAATATCTGTTGGACAAGCAGGAAAAGCATCTCTCAATCCGGGCGTTTACGGCATCGCAGATGCGGGCGGCGTATGAGCATCAGCAGGGTATCTGCCCGATCTGTCACCAGCATTACGAACTGAAAGAGATGGAAGGCGACCATATTACGCCCTGGTCCGAAGGCGGGCAT
>Ga0326513_10002809_pt1 | contig 12756 bp, 9 predicted proteins | sample 2_2465_0518_D_FD_203654 | JGI IMG/M metagenome (GOLD analysis project Ga0326513, IMG submission 203654) | Bovine rumen microbial communities from UC Davis, California, United States - 2_2465_0518 | ecosystem: Host-associated > Mammals > Digestive system > Stomach > Rumen | place: USA: California...
CGTCGGCTCTATTTTGCCGTTTTCATCCAGCACCGATTCCTCGGCGCTCGTGTTGATAATCTTTCCGACGATCGCATAGAATGTCTCGTTCTCGATCACCTGCTCCAGCTCGCATTCCATCACGACTGGGAACTCCTCGATGACCGGCGCATTCACAAACGCGCTCTTCACCGCTGTGTAGCCGGTCCTCTCGAACTTGTCTTTCATCGTATTTCCGGTCGCTATGCCAAAAAAGTCAGCCACGTCCATGTGATCTTTATCCGCCAACACCACTGTGAATGCCTTTGACGTGAGGATATTCGCAGTCGTTTTATGGTCCTAGCTTAAGAACAGCGTAATTTGCTTCATATCGGAGATCATGCCCCATGCCGCGTTCATCACGTTCACTTTATCGTTTTCGTCATATGCTGCCACCATCAGAACCGGCATCGGGAATACTGCCGGGATTGCGCCTAATGCTCTCTACATTTGTTTTGTCCTTTCTAGCAAATGATAAAATGATCCGTTAGTTTCTCAAATACTGCATTCTCAAGTTTTGACTTAAGAATTCGGATATTATCGTATCTCTCGGCATTGAGTTTTTTAGAAGCTTTCAACTTCTATTGATACTCTAGCATACCCTTTTGAAATTGTCAATTATTTAAGCACAATTCTTTAAATTATCTGATAACATTATATGGCGCGTGATATAACGTTAGAAACAAATAACTTCTCATAGAATCGCTTGTTAGCTTTCTGTTAGCTTTTCGACTAAAAAATGAGCTAAATTTTAGTCTGCTAAAGTGCAATAAAAAAGCTGAAAACGTGATAAACTCAACGTTTTCAGCTATCGTGGAGACGGTGAGACTCGAACTCATGACCTCAACACTGCCAGTGTCGCGCTCTCCCAACTGAGCTACGCCCCCGTAAAGACAATACTTATAATACTGTATCCTTTTCCAAGTTGCAAGATATTTTTGAGTCAGAGGAGATACTCCCCTCTGACTCATCATTCTCAAACATTCTTTACAAACAGCGCCCTCACTGCATTCAGCACGCAGAGCACCATAACCCCTACATCCGCAAAGATCGCAAGCCACATATTGGCAATGCCAAGCGCTCCCAGGAGCAGGCACATGAGCTTGACGCCGATCGCAAACCAGATATTCTCATTGACAATTCGGATGCACTTGCGCGCGATCCGGATCGCCTTGGAGATCTTCAGAGGATCGTCATCCATCAGGACCACGTCCGCCGCCTCAATGGCCGCATCCGACCCCAGAGCTCCCATCGCGATACCAAGGTCCGCGATCGAGAGAACCGGCGCGTCGTTGATGCCGTCGCCCACAAAAGCAAGTGTTGCTTTCGGACCGGCTTTCTGAGCCTTTTCCTTCATGAGTTTCTCAGCCAGCGTGACCTTGTCTTCCGGCAGAAGTTCCGAATACACCTCATCGATGCCGACCGCCTTCGCGACGCTGTCAGCCATAGGAGCGATATCACCCGTGAGCATGACTGTCTTCATAACGCCTGCCTGTTTCATCTCCCGGACTGCTTCCGCAGATGTCGGCTTGATCTCGTCAGAAATAACGACGTGACCGATATATTCGTAGGAGCCGTCTTTGCCGCCTGCCGGCAAAGAAGCCACATACACGATCGTTCCGGCATGACCGCAGGGCTCGCACTCAATATTCAGCTGTTTCATCAGCTTCATATTGCCGGCTGCAACTGAAACGCCGTCGATCACCGCAATGACGCCCTTGCCGCTGACTTCCTGCACGCCCGTGACGCGGCTCATGTCGAGTTCTTTGCCGCCCGCCTCATGGGCTCTGAGGATACTCATCGCAATAGGATGGGAGGAGTGGCCCTCCGCCTGCGCGGCCAGCTCCAGGATCTCTGCTGCGTCCATATTTTGGTCCTGAAGATCGTGCGCCGCTGTCACCTCGAAGTTGCCCTTCGTGATGGTCCCGGTCTTGTCCATGACCACGTATTTGACATTCGCCAGCGTCTCCATGAAGTTGGAGCCCTTGATCAGGATACCCTCCGAGCTCGCGCCGCCGATGCCTCCGAAGAAGGACAGCGGAATGCTGACCACGATCGCGCAGGGACAGCTGATGACGAGGAATGTCAGCGCCCTGTAGATCCAGTCGGACCACAGCGCCCAGTCAGACGCCTTCCCGAATGCCAAAATATTGACCACCGGACCAAGAATCGCCAGTGCCAGCGCGCCGTAGCACACTGCAGGTGTGTACCATCTCGCAAATTTGGAGATGAACTGCTCGGACTTGGCCTTTCTCTCGCCTGCGTTCTCCACCAGCTCCAGGATCTTGGAGGCGGTGGACTCGTCGAACTCCTTGGTGGTCTCCACCCGCAGAAGTCCGGACATATTTACAGAGCCGCTTATGATCTCGTCACCGGGTTTTACATCTCTGGGGAGGCTCTCTCCCGTCAATGCGCTGGTATTGAGGGAAGACGTTCCCTCCACGACCTTGCCGTCGATCGGCACCTTCTCGCCGGGGCGGATCACGATGATACTGCCGACCTCGACCTCGTCGGGATCGACCTTCTCCACCTCGCCGTCCTGCTCGAGGTTGGCGTAATCGGGCCGGATGTCCATCAGTTCGCTGATGCTGCGCCTGCTTCTGCCGACTGCGATGCTCTGGAACAGCTCGCCGATCTGGTAAAAGAGCATAACCGCCACGCCTTCGGTATATTCCCCGAGGGCCATCGCTCCGATCGTCGCCACCGCCATCAGAAAGCACTCGTCAAAGACCTGATGGTTCAGGATCCCCTTCCACGCCTTGCGGAGGATGTCGTATCCCACCGTGAAATAGGGGATCAGGAACAGCACAAACCTCACTGCCGGATAGTCATCCAGCGGGAGCAGAAATAATATGACCAACATAACTGCTGCTGCGATGACACGCAGCAGCAGGTTCTTTTGCTTTTTATTAAGATTGTTCATGATGCCTTCTCTTACAGATAGATCTCCATGTCGTCTTCGATCTTCTTGCAGTTGCAGCGGACGCTCTCCATGACTGCAGCCGGATCCGCGCCGTCCTCAAACTCCACCTTCATCTTCAGTGCCATGAAGTTGACAGTTGCGTCCTTGACGCCCTCAGTTTTTTTGGCAGCGTCCTCCATCTTGTTGGCGCAGTTTGCACAGTCTACATCGATCTTGTAAGTCTTTTTCATTGTCTTCCCCTTTGCTGATTTGTTGTTTACTGTTTATCCCGGTCACAGGATCTTCAGTTCTCGTTGATGTGTTCAAGTCCCATCGAGATGATGGTCCTGACGTGTTCGTCCGCCAGATAATAGATGATCTGCTTGCCTTCTCGGCGTCCGTTCACAAGTCTCGCCTGTTTGAGCAGGCGCAGCTGATGCGAGATCGCGGACTGCGTCATGTTGAGAGTCTCCGCAAGATCGCACACACAGATATCCGCCTCAAAGAGCGCGAACAGAATGCGGATCCTCGTGGAATCCCCGAAAGCCTTGAACAGTTCCGCGAGGTCGTAGAGCTTGTCCTCGGAGGGCATGTTCTCATTGACAAAGCGGACCTTGTCCTCGTGCACTTCTTTCTCATCACAGCAGGGCACTCCTGCCACAGCGTACATTTTCTCAGAATTCATTACAGCCTTTCCGATTTCCTTTCAGAGCCCGTTTTCGGTCTCCAAACAAGTTTCACTTACTACTGACCAAAGTTTTTCAGGAACATTTGAACATTTATTCATATGTTTGATTATATGTTATGACGCTTTCGCTTTTCTGTCAAGCCATAAACCTTTATAATATTAATATGATGGAATTTACAAATGTAAGACGGGCAATATTTTGACGTTATTACAATTGAAATGAAGTCCGGCTAACGGGGCCGGATATCGGTACAGTCTCCCACACAGAAAAAGCGAGGTGGACCTATGAGCAATGGCCAGACCCCCGGCGGTGAGAACAAGAAGAGCTTCTGGGAGGAACACCGCAAATGTATAATTATCGCCGCAGCGGTACTGCTGCTCGCCGCAGTCGCTGTCGCCATCTTTTCGAACATCACACCGGCGAGCAAGGTCGTCGAACACATAACGGCAGTTTACACCGGAGATACCAAAGCCGGTGTTGTTCTCGATGACAAAAATACCGGCTTCACAGTCACCGCCCACTTCAAGGACGGACATGAGGAGCAGGTGACCGGGTGGACCATCAGCGAGCCGAAGACCCTTGAGGACGCCAAGTCGAGTGTTGTCACGATCACATACGAAGGTGTGAGCACCCAGTGCGAGGTCCAGTGCAGCACCGGAATGATCCAGTCGATCTCAGCGGAATACGACGGCGACACCTCCGCCGGCACACAGATCTCCGACACCAATCCGGGGCTTCATGTCTATGCGATCCGGGACGGCAAGAAGACTGTCCTCGAGTCGGGCTGGCGCGTCTCCAATCCGGCTGTCCTGGAGAAGGACAAGCTCTCCACTTTTACGATCAATTATGAGAATTTCTCCTGCACACTCTCCATACAGTGCACCACCAGGAGCATCGCCCGCCTGACCGCCTCCTATACGGGAAGCACCGAGGAGGGCACGGAGATCGGCACGGGGAACGAAAATCTCGTTGTCACCGCCAAATATGCCGACGGCTCTGTCGAGCAGGTGGGCGACTGGACGCTGGCCGAAACGGTGACGCTTGCGCCCAAGGAGCGGTATGTGCTGGAAGTGCATTATGAAGACAGCGTCTGCACCGTGGAAGTGACCTGCACGACACCTACTCCCGAGGAGTTCCAGTCGGGCTGCATCTCAGCCGGATACTACTCCCTCTATCACAACCCCGCCAAATACGCCGGCGCCAATATCGCCGTGGAGGGGACGATCCTGGAGATCCGCCCCAATGAAGACGGCAGCACGGACGTTTTCCTGGAGATGGAAGGGGATTTCCTCGGCCTGACCAAGGGCACTCTGTGCGCCACCTATACCAAAACGATCCACGGCAAGCTTCCGCCGGAAGGTGTCCCTGTAACGATCTACGGCATGTTCAGGGAAGTGAGCGCCCGTATGATGGACGGTTCTTCGATGAGCATGCCGGTAATGAATGCGGAATATGTGGTCAGACACTGATCTCACAATACAGCGTCCGTAAATCTGTTCATTCTGTCCGCCGCCTCTCTATAAAAGGCCTCAGCGGACGATGCGCCTTCATAGGGCGCCATAAAGAATACTCTGACAAAATAGAGATTGACGTTCCTGCGCACCTCCTCTGACGGTTCTGCCGCGATCCTCGCCTTAAGCAGGCGGATCAGCGAATGCCACTGCGCCTTATAGCGCTCATAGGCGGGCAGGTCCGGGATCCCGAGCCATTTGTCAATTCTGACTTTTGAAAGGCCTCCCTTCACGCACCCCTCCGGGACGATGAAGTAGGAGGTCTTTTCTTCGTCAAACTGTCTGCCCAGCGGAAAAAGCCTGCAGATCCCGGGACGGTACACGTGGATAACGCATCTTCCGTCTTCTCCGAGGAAAGCGCAGCTCTGCGTATCTCTCCTCATCATAAGGTGAGGAAGGATGACTCCTTCCTCCACATGCAGGTCGACGCCCGCTCCCATCAGTTCTTCAAAGGTTTTCCCCAGTCCGGCGCCCAGCTGCCATACATCGTAGGGATCCAGCACGATCGTATCTCCCATCCCTCTGCAGCAGGCCCCGCATCCCGCGCAGGCACTGCTGGCGATCCTCACCATATCCTGGGGACCGTACAGTCTGTGCCGGGATCCGTCTGTCCCTTCTCTCATCTGCCCTGTCCTTTCCTGAGCAGTCTGTCCAGATCTTCATAGGTATACTTCAGCAGGCCGTCCAGCGTCTGCTCGATCTCAACATTCTTCCTGATCGCGGGATCCTTGATCTGAACGCCTCTCGCCACGATCATGCGGGGTTTACGCAGCGCGCGAAGGCTCTCCACCGGATTTCCCGCCGTGATGAGGAAGTCAGCCGCCTTGCCGGGCTCAATGCTGCCGGTCTCCTTGTCGATCCCGGCGATCTTCGCATTTCCAAGGGTTGCGCTGTACAGCGCGAAGGTCTCGGAAACGCCGCAGAAGGTGCTGAAATACTGAAGCTCTCTCCACATATCATAGTGCGTCACATAGGGGCATCCCGTATCTGTGCCCAGGCCCACCGGGATCCCTTCCCTGAGGGCTCTTCTCGCGCACTCGATGATGCCGCGCAGCACGATACCCGCATTGTAGCGGTCCATGGCACGCACATTTGTCTTTCTCGTATCGAGAAGCGCGAGGGGGATGACCGGCGAGATCGTCGTCACGAGAGCGGCGCCGTTCTCCTTGAACAGCTCTATCATCTCATCCGTAGGCATCGCGCCGTGCTCGATCGTATCCACGCCTCCGCGAAGTCCTGCGACCACGCCCTCCGTGCTCTCCGTATGCGCCGCCACGGGGAACCCCATGCTGTGCGCCTCCCTGCAGGCCGCTTCGATGATCTCCGGCGACATTTTAAGTACGCCGGGCTCTCCCTCCTTCTCCGCGTCCATGATCCCGCCTGTGATCATGAGCTTGATCAGGTCAGGCTTTCCGGCTGCGATCCTGTCGACACATTCAGCCGCTCCGTCCGGTGTGGTGACAGCGTAAGCCAGCGATCCCGCCAGATGTCCGCCGGGCACAGAAATACCTGTATTGCTTGTCAGGATCCTGGGACCCGCCATAGCCGTTCCTGCCGCGCTGCCGCGCACCAGCGCTCCAAGCCCCTCCGGCGCCACAGCGCCCATAGGGATCCTGGACATGCCGGTCCTGGCCTGCCGGATCATGCCTGAAAGACCTGCCAGACCGGACTGACTCCTGCTGTCGCCGGTCTCTTCCGCCTTCCAGTTCTTCACTCTGCGGCGGTATCCCTCCTCGATCTCATCGCGGAGCCTGCCATCATAATCAGAAATACCTCCGACTGTCCGGATCGTCGTCACACCGCTGTGAAGCGCCGTGTTGGCATAGCCTCTCATCAGGGCGCGCACAGCTTCCCCGGTGATCTCGTTGGAAGTCGCCAGCTCGACCAGGCGGACATAGTCCTCCGGTTTCTTCTTCTTTCCGGAAGGCTTTCCGCCGGAATTGAGGTGTACGTGCAGATTGATCAGGCCCGGCATCAGATAGCAGCCCCGAAGATTTACGATCTCACATCCCGAGGGGACCAGCTCATCCGAAGAGATGATGTCAGTGATCCTGCCATTCTCAACAATGACTGTCTTCCCTTTCTGCGGCACCATATCCTTCGTGCCGTCAAGCAGTATCCCGTTAATATATGCTGTCTTCATAATTTTCCTTCCGAAAATATCAATGTACTGAAAATCGATAAGTATACAATACCACAATTTTCTTTCTCAGGGGATAGAAAAGCGCCCCGACGGGCAGAAACAATTCTATCCTCCATCAAAAAGATCCCCGGACAGAAACAAAGCCCCATTCCGGGCTTCGGCCTCAGAACAGAGCTCCATCTCTTAGGGGATGTTAATAATGTATAGGGGGGTAATTGATATTGTTATCAGCTCTCGCTGACAATGGATATATTACCCGAATCCCCTTTAAATAAATAGTCAAAAAATTGACATAAATTAGGACATTTCCGACTTTTTTGCAAATTTCAATCGTTTTACTTGGACCTTTTTAGTGTTTTCTTTTCCTAAAGAGGCTGCCTCAGGTCAGAAAAGCCCTGTGATCTTTCCGTTCTCATCGACATCGATCTTCATCGCAGCGGGAACCTTGGGAAGGCCGGGCATGGTCATGATCTCGCCCGTAAGGGCAACGACGAAGCCTGCGCCCGCCGATATTTTGACGCCGCGGACGGTGATGTCGAAGTCCTTGGGAGCGCCGAGCTTCTTGGGGTCGTCTGTCAGGCTGTACTGGGTCTTCGCGACACAGATCGGGCAATTGCCAAAGCCCATAGCCTCGAGCTGCTTGGCCTGCTTGGCAGCGTCTGCGGTCATGACTACGCCGCGCGCGCCGTAGATCTTGGTCGCGATCTGGTTGAGCTTGTCCTCGATGGTGCCTTCGAGCTCATAGGAATAGTGAAAATCAGCGGGCTGCTCCACGAGGCGGATGATCTCCTCCGCGAGGGCCTTTCCGCCTTCGCCGCCCTTGGCCCATACCTGGGACAGAACGACGTTTACGCCGAGCTCTCTGCACTTATCCTCCACCAGCTTGACCTCTGCGGCCGTATCTGTGGGGAACTCGTTGATGGCGACTACGCAGGGAAGGCCGTATACGTCGCGGATATTGCTGACGTGCTTGAGGAGGTTGGGAAGACCCCTCTCAAGGGCTTCCAGGTTCTCCGCATTCAGATCAGCCTTGGCTACGCCGCCGTTGTACTTAAGGCTTCTGACTGTAGAAACGATAACGACCGCGTTGGGCTGAAGGCCTGCCATGCGGCACTTGATGTCCAGGAACTTCTCAGCGCCGAGGTCCGCGCCGAAGCCCGCCTCGGTAACCGCGTAATCGGCCAGCTTCAGAGCCATCTTTGTGGCCGTCACGGAGTTGCAGCCGTGTGCGATGTTGGCGAAGGGGCCGCCATGTACGATCGCGGGAACGTGCTCAAGGGTCTGTACGAGGTTGGGCTTGAGGGCGTCCTTGAGAAGGGCTGCCATAGCGCCCTGTGCGTGCAGGTCTCCTGCTGTAACGGGCTTCTGCTCGCTGACTTTGCCGTATGTATAGCCGACGATGATCCTGGAGAGTCTCTCCTTGAGGTCGTTAATGTCGCTGGCAAGGCACAGAACTGCCATGATCTCGGACGCCACAGTGATATCGTAGCCGTCCTCGCGGGGTGTGCCGTTTACTCTTCCGCCCAGGCCGTCCACTACGAAGCGGAGCTGGCGGTCATTCATATCCACGCATCTTCTCCATGTGATCTTGCGGGGATCGATATTAAGCTCATTTCCCTGATAGATGTGGTTGTCGATCATAGCTGCCAGCAGGTTGTTCGCCGCGCCGATGGCGTGGAAATCGCCTGTGAAGTGCAGGTTGATGTCCTCCATGGGAACGACCTGCGCATAGCCGCCGCCTGCGGCGCCGCCCTTGACGCCGAAGACCGGTCCGAGGGAGGGCTCGCGGAGCGCCACCATGACCTTCTTGCCAAGCTTCTGAAGGCCGTCAGCCAGACCGATGGTCGTTGTGGTCTTGCCTTCGCCCGCAGGTGTGGGGTTCATAGCTGTCACAAGGATCAGCTTGCCGTTTCCGCGCTTGGAATCCTTGAGAAGCTTGTAGTCGATCTTGGCCTTGTATTTGCCGTACTGTTCCAGATATTCGTCACCGATCCCTGCCTTTGCCGCGATCTCTGTGATCGGAAGCATCTGACATTCCTGTGCGATCTCGATATCACTCTTGTATCCCATTCTCTTTTTCCTTTCCCTTTGCTGTGTGCCTGTACTGTTTTGATGCTCTTTGCTGAATAGTTTCCTTACCCTTTGTACCTGCCGGCCTATCGTTTACCTTAAAAGGTGACTCCCTTTTATAAGATAAAATAAGGGCAGTAACGGCAATGTCGCATTCTCTGCTCTACTGCTCATTACTGCCCAGACGGTCGGCTTCTTATGAAGTTCCGGTTCCCCTGTGGTGCTCCACAAAACCCGTCAGTAACCGGACCTCTCTGATTCACATCTCTCTTATTATCAAATTTAATTCATTCTGTCAACTGTTCTCCGGCACTTTTCTGAATCGATCGTTGTATTTTTCATAAGCCCGGTTGAACACACTGTTGAATTTCTTGTCCTTGCCGGAGCGCAGGCCGGTGAAATAATTGTGCTCATCCTCCGCAAGTTCAGGGTTAACACGGATAAGTACTGCTTCACCGATATTGGTGCTGACGTCGGCAATTCTCTGCATGTCTGACATCAGGTTCTCAAAGTTCGCGTCCGCGTAGATGTCACACTGGCCGTGGCTCATTCTGTCCAGATGATGTCTCTTGAGCTTGCTCACCATCTCGCTGGCCACCTGCTGCAGCGGCTCAATGTTGAAGGCCGCATCCACATCCCGCTTCTCAAAAGCGACATCTGCCAGGTCCAGGATCTCCCTGAGGACATCTTCGAGGATCTTGATCTCCTGCATGGCTTTATCCGTAAATTGTCTCTGGTGGACGTGCATATTGTTGGCGTTGTCCGCGATATTGACGCCGTGGTCGCCCAGGCGCTCAAAGTCCGTCACCACCTTGTAATACTGGTTCAGGATCGCAGCGTTCTGGTCGTCTCCCACATGGGGCAGGAATTCCACGATATAGCGGCTTACGCGGTCGGTGAGCAGGTCGATGTCCTTCTCATCCTCCATGATCTGCTCATAGACCTTTTCGTCATAGCTTTCCAGCAGGCCGAAGGCCTTCTCGATATTGTTTCTGGAAGAGCGCAGCATTGTGAGCAGAATATCGTAGCAGCTGTTGAGAGCCAGCGCCGGCGTATCGAAGAACATAGGATTGAGGGCGTCCAGCTTGTCCTGGTACTTGCTGGGTTTAACCTTGTCGTCCGGCACAAGCCTGACCCCGGTCTTCTCAAACAGTCCGACCACAGGGAACAACAGGATACTGGCCGCCAGGTTGAAGATCGTGTTGGCGTTCGCGATCATTCCGGAGTTCACTACTTTGTCCCAGATCCCGTCCATAAATCCGAGGGCGTGAAGAATGCTGACGCCGATCAGGATCAGGGCCATCTTGCCGATATTGAAGAGAATGTTGACGATACCGACTCTCTTCTGCTCCGCGCTCGCGCCGATAAAACAAACGATACCCGTCGTGACGCTGTCGCCGAGATATACGCCGACGATGACCGGATACACAGCCTTGAAGGTCAAGAGGCCAGAGGCGGAAAATGCCTGCAGGATACCGATCGTCGCCGAGGAGCTCTGCAGGATGAAGGCGACTGTGGCGCCTGTCAGATATCCCAGTACAGGGTTATTGCCCAGACCTGTGAACAGTCCCTCTACCATGCCGGACTCTGTCAAAACATTGACGGCGCTGGTCATGTTCATAAGACCGGAGAAAAGGATACCGAATCCGATCGCAATATTACCCAGCGATCTTGAACTCTTGAACTTTCCTCCCATAATGAGGACAATGCCGATGATCAGCGCGATGGGCGCCAGAGAGGACGGCTTGAATAGCTGCAGCCAGGAGGTAGCTCCCCCCGTGTCCAGATCCAGCAGACGGATGATCTGTCCTGTGACGGTAGTACCGACATTCGCGCCGACAACAATACCGATCGACTGGTGCAGCGTCAGAAGTCCTGCGCCTACCAAACCGGAAGTGATGACGATCGTAGCCGTGGAAGACTGAATGATCGCTGTGATGCCAAATCCAAGCAGAAAAGCTTTTATCTGGTTGTTGGTGACGGACTCCATTGCTTTCTTCAGGGTACCCGAAGAGCTCTCTTTGAGGCCGTCGCCCATCAGCCGCATTCCGTACAGGAACATGGCAAGGCCGCCGAAAAGCGTCAAAAAGTCAAAAATGCTCATTGAATATACCTTTTTCTATTCGTTTGTGTTTCTTTTACCCCAACTTTACATTCTACGGATTGATCTGCAGAATTGCAATGAGCAAAACTCCCAAAATGACCAGTATGCCGAGGCAGGTCATTAGCAAAGCGAACGTAAAATTGCGGAGGATGGGCCTCACAGCCTCTGCAGTGCCCTCCCGCAGCATCTGCCTGCGGCTCATCTGGCCGACGCCGGCCCTTCTCACTTTCCTCTCCTTAAATACCGAGTGCCGCAGCGCCAGGATCAGGCTGTCCGTGCTGATGCTGAACAGATACGACACCTTTTCGAGCAGTATAAGGCCGAATTTGCAGACAGGCGTCAGCACCATGTCCTCGCCGAACACCGCAGCGGCCCTTTGGATCGCCGCAAGGCCATATCTGCAGACGGGCGTCAATATTTTGTTCTCGCCAAAGACGGACGCCACCGCGATGAGCGCTCCCGGGATCCACTTTGTCAGCGCGGGCCTGTACAGCCCCTCCTCCAGATCCAGCCGCTCCGGCCATCTGTTGACATAGGATCCGTCCGAGAAGAGCAGATGCCTTACGACTACCAGATAGACCAGCGCGCCGATCACCAGCGAGATCACGCTGCCCTTGAGGTTCTCCGGCGTAAAGGCCGAAAATTCCATGATGTGGTCACTTCCCAGGGCAAAGGAGAGAAGCCTCTTCGTGATCGCCGGAACGCCCAGGATCACCATGAACAGGGAGGATCCGAGGATCGCCGCCGTGCTCACGGGGTTCATGCATTTCGAGGAACTGTCATATTTCTCCTGCACATCCGCATAGCGGTTCTTTTCCACAAAGATACAGATGAAGAGTTTGAGCATATAGGCGAAGGTCAGGCCGCCGGAGAAGAGAAATACCCACTCTCCCACCTGCAGGAGATCCGAGATATTTCTGGCTGTCACTGCGTTTACCGTCGCAAGACCCAGGCTTTCCGCCTCTTTCATCGCGTGGATCCCCTCCACGATCCCCTCGTGGAGCAAAGTTTTGCTGATATATCCGTTGAACAGGGGCATCCCGCTGATGCCCAGGCCGCCCAGGGCGAACGCTATTTTGAGCGGCGTCTTGTTCCTGCCCCAGCCCCGGATCTCGTCCAGCGTCAGAGTGTGAAGGTTCATTACGACGACGCCTGCGCACATAAACAGGTTCAGCTTGAGCAGGGAGTGGTTGATCATGTGCTGCACGGTTCCGTTAAGCGCCGTCATCACCGCCTCCTCGTCGCCGATCGCGCCCATGAGCACGGTCACCGCAATGCCGGTCAGGATAAAGCCGATCTGGGACATGGAGGAGCAGGCC
>Ga0326513_10002810_pt1 | contig 12756 bp, 18 predicted proteins | sample 2_2465_0518_D_FD_203654 | JGI IMG/M metagenome (GOLD analysis project Ga0326513, IMG submission 203654) | Bovine rumen microbial communities from UC Davis, California, United States - 2_2465_0518 | ecosystem: Host-associated > Mammals > Digestive system > Stomach > Rumen | place: USA...
AGATTTTACGGAATGGGACAGCTCTGTATTCTAAGGTAAAAAAAAATGGAGGAGTGATGTATTAAATATACAAAGCTCCTCCTATTTGTTTCTTAAAAAGAAAGGATGGATTTTAGTGATTTTTAGAAAGCTTATTAAACGCGAATCTAGTGTTATCGTTGCTGTTGAGGCGGACGATATTAAAGAAGCTAATAAGGTTTTTGAAGAGTGGTATAACAACGATGACAATATTGAAAGCACAAGCGAACTTTTAGCTGAAAGAGAAAAAGATTCAGAAGATTGGCTGGCAGGATTTAATACTTGGGAAGAAATTAATAGGTCTCCGTTCCAATGTGCTGATTTTATTATCGAGAAAAAAGATAAAGAACCCATGTATGATCTGTATATATTTGAACCAGCATTTGATTGCTCGAAACCTAAATATGTTAATAAAAACGTAAACATGGAGCAGTTAACAAATCATCTTTCGTTTTATGATGAACATTATAAATTAACTATGAAGACTATTGCTTATTGCTTCATGCAAATTGATCTGAATACTAAGAACCATATTATGGTATTCGAAGCTGTTAAAAGGGATGGGAGGAATTAATTAAATGGCAGAGGTCATGATTCCTATTCGTAGTGTTAAAGGTTATGTCAAGGAATTTGGTATTGAAGCGATTGGTAAGAAGCATGCAGATCCTAAGCTGGTTAAGGAGCAAATTCTCGATGCTTTCCACAAAGAGATATTTGGTCAGTTCACTATGAAGTTTGGTGATCCTCAGATATTGGCCAAGGATGCTTCTACGATTGATCCGGAAGAAAAAGCCAAGATTGACAATATTATTAGTAATAGTGTTCGCAAGTGGAAACGTCTTTGTATCGAGTTTGCAAAGTATAGGGAAACTTATAATCTGTTGCAGCCTTCTGATCTGATGATTTCTCTTGAGAATGTTACTAACGATATTATTAACACGGTAAAGGAGGATGAGGATGTCGTCATCACCGAAGGAGCCCAGTAAATGCCCATATATTCACAGTGCTGATTGTGGTGACCCTGTTAAGCGTCATTGCATTGAAGGAAATTATAAGCTTTGCACAAGCTATAAATTCCTGAAGGAATGTGAGTATACAACAGAACCTCTTAACAAACCTGAGACAGCGGTTACTATGCCGTTTTAATGAATGAAAGGATGAAGAAAAGATGGAAAAGAACAACACGCTTGAAAAGACCATGGATATTGCCGGTAGTGCAATCAAACTCGCGGCCAACCTCTCGGAAGCAAAGAAGGAACCGCCGAAGCCCCAGCCCTTCCACCAGACGGATGACAATAGTAATAAGGCAAGTACCGGAAGCCAGACTGTTGTGGTATCCATGGATGGGAAGAAGAAGGAACCGAAGCCTGTTGAGAAGCATATTCACGAGTTTCCTGAACAGAGGTCACTGACTACTGAGGAATGCGATCTCGCTCTGAAGAGGGCTCAGATGGATTATGAACTTAAGAAGTCTGAGCAGGTATTTTCTCAGAAGTTCCAGGAACGCGAATGGCAGCATCGGATGGAGCAGGAGAAAAAGAATGAAAAGAAAGGAAAGATTCGTCGAATCATTGGCAGTATCCTGGTTGCTCTTGGTGCAGGCGCTGTTGGCTATAGTATTTATGCCGATTATCGGGATAATAAAAATAAGCCAGCTCCTGTCGAAACAAAGCCCGTTACTACTGAAGAAACTACAAAGTGATTAAAAATATGAAACTTCAAGATTGTAAAACAGTAGAAGAGGTAGAAGCACTGGGATGTAATAAGTGTGCAAGAAATGGTCATTGGGGTTGGTGTGATGCTCCATGGATAGAATGCTCGCGCAAAAACAAGATAAAAGAAATATTAGGAAATAAAGAAAGTAGATTTAAAACAATTGAAGAACAAATGTCTCGAAATGTTTTGAAGGAGGATAATTATTATGTGTAATCATCTTTATGAAGTTATTTTTGAACAGATTTTTAAGCCGGGTGAGGATCTCAAGGAAGTAAAAGATCTTTGCATTCATGTGTTTGCATCTAGTGTTACAGAGGCTATTGAAAAGGCATGGAAGACTGTTACTATTCCCGCTTCGGATTATGAGATCGTAACCGTATCTAACAGAAATAGTATGCATCCTAGGGGATATTATAGGGATGACTGATGCGCCCATGATGGAACGGTAGACATAGTGGACTTAAAATCCATTGCCTTATGGCGTGTGGGTTCGAGTCCCACTGGGCGTACCATATACAGAAGGAGGGCTCTGGCATATTGCTGGGGCTCTCCTTCGCATTCATGGATTAAATATTTTGGAAAGGGTGATTTATTTATGAAGCTTAATTTCGATTGGGAAAAAGAAACTGCTTATGCTGCTGCATATCGAGAAATTGCTAAGAGGTATCCGGATATTGTAGGTTGGAGCGGTAGCTTCGTAGTACAGTTACAGGTTTGTAGCGGTAATTATGTTGATGATATTACTACGCTTCTTATTGATCATCGGGATCGTGGCGGAGATCCTGAACAATATGAATGGGAAACTGACTGGTGGGAAGGCGAGAAGGACGTATATCTTCTTGGAGTTGCCCCTGTAAGCGATATTGATCTGTCAAAATATTGGTCTGTTGATGAAGACGAAGAGGAGGTTTAATATGGGATTTTTTAAGACACTATTCACCGGTTATAAGCTTCTGTTCCAGGATATTAACCGTAAGCATAATGATCTATTTCCTAGGTGTTTTACGGGTTGTGGTACGGGGCTTATGATGATCGGTTCTGCTGTGATGGCCAAGACAGGTATGAAGGAAGACGTTCAGCAGGTTATTGCTGAAGCTAATGCGGCTGTCGATGAGGCTCAGAAGGTTCGTGAAGGTGAGAAGAAGCCTGAGCGTGCTAAGCGTATTCTGAAGGCTAAGGCGGTTAAGGGCTGGAAGGTAGTCAAGGCGTTCCATAAGGGTATTATTATGGAGACGGTTGGTGCTGCCAGTGTTGGCGTTGGCTATGGTATGGCTGAGAAGGGCAAACACCGTGCTATTAAGGCTGTAGGGGCCCTAGGAGCCGCATTCGCATCATATCGTGCTGCAGTACGTGAGGATCTCGGAGACGAGGCAGATAGGCGTTATTTGACCGGTCAGAAGGCATTTAAACGCACTGAGAAGATTAACAAGAAGACTGGTGAGATTACCGAGGATATTGAGCGTGTGGATGATGGCAGTCTGAATGTAGATAGGGATCCGAATGCGTTCCGTTTACTTATTAATGAGGAAACGTCTCCGAATGTGTGGAGTGCTAACTATTATTTACGTAAGTCAAATCTAGAATGGATTCAGGATACTCTGACTCGTAAATTACAGCATGTTGGGCATCTCAGTCTGAATGATATGCGTAGAGAATTCGCTCCGTCTATCGATAAGGCTGAAAAGATGGACGTCGATATTGGCGGTATTTTCGGTAGGGTTCTCGATCCTAATATCCCTGTGCATCTGCAAACTGTTAATCTGCATTTCGAGGATGATAAAGACTTTATGGAAGGCCGTAAAGACTGGTGTTGGGTTATTTTCGATTGCGATAAAGAATCTATCATCGGTAGATACGGTAAAAAAATTAAGCAGGTGGAAACATGAATATAATAAACATTCCGTTTCTTGATTTGCTTGTAATCCTTGGGATAATTGCTCTAATTATATTTGCTCTTGTCATTGGTCTTTGTATTGCTTCTTCACCAGAAGATCAAGCAAAAGAAGACGAAGAACAAGCGCATTATATTAGTGAGTATTTTAAAAGAAAGGGCAGTAAAAAATGACTGATCAGACGAAACAGAAACTTAAATACTGGTTGATTGGTATATTAACTGGTAGCGCAGTGGCTGCTCCTGTAACTGCTGTTATTTGTAAGAATATTTACGAAGACAAGATTGAGGAAGCTAAAGCTATTTCTGCTGCTAGTGTTGCCAAATCTGAGGAGAAAGCATATGAGAAAGGCATGAATGACATGGCTGAATATGCTGTTGCTCAGATGCATAATAACGACGATGGTATTCCTGATGCGGAGACCATTGATAATTACGATCTTTCCATTGATGATGAGGAAGCTCGGGAAAGGACGCTGGAACATGAGCGATATCTGGACATGATTGAAAAGTATAACGGCAACAAAGTAAATTGCCACATTATTTCTGTAGAAGACTTCGAAAGTCAGAACTATACAGAAAAATCTTATGTGAACTGGTACGATCAGGACGACGTATTTGAGGAAAATCTTAATAAGATTGAGGATCCGTATGCAACCTTTGGAGTTATGTCTGGTCAGGATCTGTTTAAGGATGCCGATCATAGACCTGATCCGAATCTCGTATATGTACGCAATGAAAACAAACTGGTAGACTTCGAAATTACAAGGGTGCATGGTGCATATTCTGTGATGGTTGGAGGCGAACAGAGCCTTGGTGAAACAGATACGTAACGACGAGGTCGTTGGTAAGATTATTGATCAGGGAGATGGATATTTTCACTGGTTACAGAGGGTCAGTGGTCTTTCTGGCCCTCTCTCTTCAATGCTTGCTGACACCGAATTCGTATCTGTGAAAGATATTGATGACGTTATTGAGAAGAAAGCAAAGGAAGAGATTCGTAGAAAGTATGCTGATGATATTGCTGAAAAGGAGAATTTAGATGATAAGGAAACTGAAACGCTGCTTAAAAGTATTCGTGGTAATTGTTGTTTGTTCGAAGTTATTGTCTGTCTGGCCTATAGTATAAATGAGATGTTCGAGGATCTGGATGCATATGATGGTTGTGCTCATTTCTTCAACATATTGATGGAGAATTCTGGGTTTAATCGATATGATGAAGAAGACTATGATATGAATCCAGAGAAAGTTAAGGCATACTGGGAAGACCGTATTAGGATCGTTGTTGACCGTAGTTATAAAACCGATGGAAGTGGCGGAGGGCTATTTCCTCTGGATAAGAGGTCATTACGGCCTAATAATGAAGGACCGTATTCGGATCGCCGAAAGGTATCTTTGTGGCAGCAGATGAATGATTGGGTCGATCAGCACACGAATGAGGATGGTGAGTGGGTTGATTAATGATATGCCTGTTAGTATGCCAGTCATTCATCTTGATCATGATGTTACGGAGAAAAATTTAGTGCCTGCCGGTTACTATATTACGGTTAAACAGTATGCATACTTGGCAGGATTGAATGAATCCACTGTCAGATCCATGATAAGCAGAGGCAAAATTGACAGTTATTTCTTAGATGGAAAGCGCGTAATCCCCTGTAAAGTTGGTGAAAAACCGGAGAAATTTTAAGTCAGTTTATAAGTCAGAAATTGCAAAAAGTCAAAAATTTTAGAAATTCTGAAAATAGAAAATTTTGAAAAATCCGAAATTTCTGACTTCTGGCTTAAAACTGACTTACCCTCAAAGCCTTATATTTCAACGGTTTCAGGCCTTTAAGTCAATTAGACAGTTTTATTTTTAATTCGTTTAAAAAGTGTAAAAAATGAATATATATTAAATAAGAAAATTTTCTGTCTTTTTGACTTACAACAATTTTTAGGAAAGGAGGGCGCTTTTGATTAATGGACTTTTACAAGGTTAAGGTACGAAAAGTTAAGAAAGATCATTTTGAAATATTTCCTGAATTTCTGATAGGTGAAACGAATGATCTAATGATCCGTGGTAAAGATTTTTACGCTGTGTATGATGAATCTACAGGCATGTGGAATCGAGATCCTAAATTTGTACAAAAGATTATTGATAAGGATCTATGGCAAAGATATGATCAAATGATAGCCACAGGTATTACCAGCGAATATCTTGAAGTTAGAACTTTAAGAGATAGTTCAACTGGATCGTGGGATAGATTCACGAAGTACACTAAAAATCTTCCGGATAATTATCATCAGCTAGATGAAAAGATCGCGTTTCAAGATACAGTTGTAAAACGGGAAGATTATATTTCAAAGAGACTACCTTACAGTTTAAAAGATGGTGATATCTCCGCTTATACTGAAATGATGACAACGCTATATTCAGATGAAGAGCGAGCAAAGTTTGAATGGGCGATTGGAAGCATTATTTGCGGAGATAGTAAGAAGATCCAAAAGTTTATTGTGTTCTATGGACCAATGGGAAGCGGTAAGAGCACCGTAATGAATCTGATAGAGAAGTTATTTGGCGGCTATAACAAGTATAAAGGTTATTGCGCCAAGATTAATGCAAAAGCATTAACTAGTCAGAATCTTGGGTTTGCTCTAGAACCGTTTTCCAGAAGCCCATTGGTTGGTATTGACCAGGACAGTAAGCTTAGTAGGATTGAAGACAATACTATATTAAATCAGATCGTTAGCCATGATACATTACAGATTAATGAAAAGTTTAAGAATCTTTATGATACCACTTCTGGTTGTTTCTTATTTATGGGAACAAACGAACCTGTTAAAATTACAGATTCAAAGAGTGGTGTTATCAGAAGATTAATTGACGTCGAGCCTACTGGTAATCTTATTCGACCTGAGAAGCGTTATGAAGATTTAGTCGAACGAATGAACTATGAGCTTGGCGCGATAGCTAAACATTGTCTTGATGTATATAAGAAAATGGGAAAAAGTTATTATAGCACTTATCGTCCTACAAGAATGATGGTTCGAACAGATCATTTCTTCAATTTTATGAAAGATAATATTGAAGTATTTGTTCAACAGAACGGCGTAAGTGCTAATGAACTTTGGAACATGTATAAAACATGGTGTGACGATAGTGGCGTTGATTATAAATTGAAACGCTTCCAGGCAATGGACGAAGCTAAGAATTATTTTGAAAGCTACGAAGATCGTCCATATGTTAATGGTAAGCAAATGAGAAACTGGTATTCAGGTTTGAAATTGAAGAAGTTTCAAGCTGAAGTAGAGCCGGTTAAAGAAGTCAAATCTGAATGGACATTACCAGATTGGTTAAATCTTAGTGAGCAACCTAGTATATTGGATAAAGAGCTTGCTGAGTATCCTGCTCAATATGGTGATGAGCAGCCTTCACAAAAATGGGTTAATTGTAAAACCAAACTTAAAGATTTGGATACAAGCAAAACGCATTATGTGAAGTGCCCTGAACTTCTTATTCATTTAGATTTTGACAAGAAGAATGAGAAAGGCGAAAAGGATTTTCTGTTAAATGCTAAGGCTGCTTCTGAGTACCCAAAAACATATGCCGAAGTCAGTAAAGGTGGTCAAGGCATTCATCTAACATATTATTATGATGGAGATCCTGACGACTTATCTCGAGTTATAGATGAAGGCATTGAGGTTAAGGTACAGAAAGGAGACGCGGCATTACGCAGGAGATTATCCAAGTGCAATAATGTTCCGATAGCGCATATTTCCAGTGGATTGCCGCTAAGGAATAAAAAAGTGATTAATGATTTTGCACTTGAAGACGCTAAGCATTTACGTGCACGAGTGTTAAAAGCATTGCGTAAAGAAATTGAACCAGGTTTCACAACAACTTGTATCAATTATATTGAATCGCAATTAAAAGAAGCACAAGAACGTGGTATTGCGTATGATCTTAGCGATCTTGATAATGCTGTATATTCTTTCGCTGCGTCCTCATCGCACAACAAAGATTCATGCATCGATAAGTATTTCGACATGAAGTTTATTTGGCCGGAGCCAACAAAGACTGCATTAGATCTTGTTCCTGATGAACAGAAGGTATTTATACCCAATATTAATAAGGATGCTCCTTTAGTATTCTGTGATATTGAAGTAGCAAAGAATCTTCTGCTTGTCTGTTATAAAGAAGCTGGGCCGGATAAAAAAGTTATTACTATGATCAATCCTAATCCTATTGATCTTGAAGATTTATTTAGGATGAGATTGGTTGGATTTAATTGCTTAACATATGATGCTCCGATTCTGTATGCCAGATATATTGGATATAGTTTGTATGATTGTTGGCAATTAAGTCAGGACATTATTGTGCATGATAAGAGAGCAAACTTCACAAGAGATTCCGCAAACATATTTGAGATCGATGTGTATGATTATCTAACAGGTGATAACAAGCAGTCTCTTAAGAAATGGGAGATTCAACTGGATATTCCTCACATCGAAGCAAATGTTGATTGGAATGAAGAGATTCCTGAAGAGATGTGGCCTACGATTGCTAAATATTGTGGCAACGATGTTATGGCAACGGAAGCTGTATTTAATGCTACTCAGGAAGACTTCAAGGCTCGAGAGATCATGTGTGAACTTACTGATATGCCGCTTATTACAACGACAAATCAGTTGAGTGCTAAGTATATCTTCGGAGACATTAAAGAGCCGTGGCACGAGTTTATCTACCCGAACCTGGCTGAGAAGTTTCCTGGATATAAATTCGAGAATGGCAAGAGTTATTTTAATGATGTTCTTATTGGCGAAGGTGGAAGAGTATTTGCTGTTCCTGGCATATATTACAACGTTCTTACTTTCGACGTAAGAAGTATGCATCCTTCAAGTATTATTGCTGAGAATGGTTTCGGTCCATATACTGAGCGGTTTAAAGATCTTCTTGATATTCGTGTTGCAATCAAATCAGCTATTAAGACTGGTGATTTTGAGACAATCAAGAAGACATATCCTAAGCTTGCTAAGTATTTGAATGATCCTTCAGAAGCCAAAGCTCTTAGTAATGCATTGAAGATAGTTATTAACTCTGTGTATGGCCTTACTGCTGCTAAGTTCCAGAATAGATTTAAAGACCCGCGTAATATTGATAACTGGGTTGCAAAGCGCGGAGCGCTATTTATGGAAACGTTGCGCTTAAAGGTCATGGCCATGGGAGCTACGGTTGTTCATATTAAGACAGACTCGATCAAGATTGCTAATCCTACAGAAGAAGTTAAGAACTTTATTATGGAGTATGGTAAACAGTGGGGTTATATCTTCGAAGTAGAAAGCATTTATGAGCGTATCTGTCTTGTGAACGATGCTGTATATATTGCTAAGTGCACCGACGATAAAGCTAACGGTGATCATGCTGGCAAGTGGACAGCTACCGGAGCTCAGTTCCAGCATCCGTATATCTTCAAGACATTGTTCAGCAAGGAGCCTATTGAATTCAAGGATCTTTGTGAGAAGCGAGCAGTCAAGACAGATATATGGTTGGACATGAACGAAAATTTGGAGGACGTTACGGCGTATGAAAAAGAGTTAACAAAGGTAGATAAGAAGTGTAAAGACCTTTTAGGTGCAAACTGGAAAGTTACTTTAAATATGTTGATTGATGAGCAGCCTATCGATGCGCCTATTGAAACGATCAACAGAACTAAAGAACTTGTGTCTCAGCGTAAAGATCTTGAAGATCATATTGCTAGGGGCCATGATTATCAATTCGTTGGAAAGGTCGGATCGTTCTGTCCTATTGTTCCAGGCAAGGGCGGAGGCGTTCTGGTAAGAAAGGGAACGGATGGGTCATATTCCAGTGTTGCAGGAAGTAAAGGTTATCGTTGGCTTGAATCAGATCGTGTCAAAGAATTAAAGTATGAAAACAACATTGACATGAGTTATTTCCGCGACCTTGCAAGCGTGGCTGTGGAAACTGTGGAAAAGTTTGGTAATTTTGAAGGATTTGTCGAAGATCCGCCATTTTAATTATTAAAGGAGAATTATTATTATGAGTTATACTGATGTTGCACGTAAGGTTAATGATACTATTGTTACTCGCATGGTCGATGGTAATATTCGTGTTGAGAACGCCGTCCTGATGTTCCGTAATTTTGGTGGTAATCCTACCAATTTCAATCCGAACGGTGGTAAGCGTACTTTTAGTCTGTGTCTTCCTAAGGAGTGGGCTGATATCCTCCGCCAGGATATGTGGAATATTAAAGAGCGTCAGCTTGAAGAAGGCGATGTTATTTATCATACCGAGATTGTTGTTAACGAGAATAGCCAGTTCCCGCCCAAGCTGTATCTGCTGAGCGAATACGATGGTAAGAAGACGATGACTCTTCTGAAGCCTGAGCAGTATAAGAAGCTGGACCAGGATATGATTGTTGGACTGGATCTGGAAATTCACCCGTTCGAACATGGTCGTGGTACACCAGGAAGTAAGAAAGGATATCTGAAGAATCTGTGGGCTACTCTGCAGTCTGTTAATGACTTTGGTGGAAAGTATGCAGGTTATGATATTACTAATCCGGGGATTTAATGAAAGTAAATTTATATCCACATCAAGCGGAAGCTATGGAGAAGTTGCATAGCGGAAGCATATTGTGTGGAGGAGTTGGTAGCGGAAAGAGTCGGACGTCCCTGGCATATTTCTGGGTTAAGGAGTGCCAGGGCTCCCTCTCCCCGCTTAAGCGTAAACTGAAGACAAAGCTTTTTATTATTACCACAGCTAGAAAGCGTGATACTGGTGAGTGGCAAGAAGAAGCTGATGTTTTTGGTTTAAAACCTGTTATTGATAGTTGGAACAACATCAGCAAGTACACCAAAGAAACTGGAGCCTTCTTCATATTTGACGAACAGCGAGTCGTTGGTAGTGGTGTATGGGTAAAGTCGTTTCTAAAGATTGCAAAACTTAATAGATGGATATTGCTTACGGCAACACCAGGAGATACGTGGATGGAGTATGTTCCTGTGTTTATTGCTAATGGGTTTTATCGGACGCGAAGCGATTTTACTCAGCAACATGTTATCTGGGCACGATGGAGTAAGTATCCAAAGGTAAATGGTTATTTCAATGAGGGTTTACTGGTTAGGCATAGACGAGAGATTTTGGTTATTATGCCGTTTGTTAAGCACACCGAACCCAAACACATTGACATATATCTTCCATACGACGAAGAGAAAAGTAGATTGGTTATTCGTAATCGTTGGAATCCATTTACTAATGAGCCTCTTCGTGATGCTGGCGATATGTGTAGATGTTTAAGAAAGATTGCTAATGAAGATCCTAGTAGAATTGAAGTTATTAAATCAATTCTTGATGAAAAGCATCGTGCAATAATCTTTTATAATTTTGATTATGAACTTGAAATGCTTCGCAAGTTACCTACGACAGTAAAAGAGTGGAACGGTCATAATCATGATAAATTGCCAAAAGGAGAAAGATGGGCATATCTGGTTCAGTATAATGCTGGAGCAGAAGGATGGAATTGCACAAGCGCTGATACAATCATTTTCTTTAGTCAATCTTATTCTTACAAACAAATGGTTCAAGCTGCTGGACGCATCGACAGAATGAACACCCCTTATACAACTTTATATTACTATCATCTTACGAGTAAGTCTAAGATTGATATGGCTATTTCACGGGCTCTCAGGGCAAAGAAAAACTTCAACGAAAGAGAATTTGCAAAATTTTAAGTTGAGACAATGTCCCCAAATAAAACAAGGCCTATTATAGAGAGGGAGAGAATATGACACATTCTCTTCCTTTTTTGTTGGTCTTTGCCGTTTTTGTTGGGGGACGGGCGCGACAAATACTGACATTTGAGACACCTCCTTTCTTTTCGGTCGGTCAGGAGGTTCGGAAAGGTGGGCGACTTGTATGAAAAAGGAACGTGATTTTCAAGCAACTCTGATCAAAGACCTGAAGACCTTGTTGCCAGGCTGTGTTGTTTTGAAAAACGATGCCAATTATATACAAGGCTTTCCGGACCTTCTGATCCTTCATGAACAAAAATGGGCAGCTCTTGAATGTAAACGAGAAGAAGATGCTCATAAACAGCCTAATCAGAAATATTACGTAAACATGTTAGACAACATGAGCTACGCAAGATTTATTAGCCCTGAGAACAGAAATGAGGTATTAAATGAACTTCAACAAACATTCGGAATTGATAGGTCAACATGCCTTCCTAGGAGCGAGTAAATATGGTTGGCTTAATTATGATGATGATAAATTAGTCCAATCATACATTAACGCAATGGCGGTTCAAAGAGGAACCGAATTGCATGATCTGGCTTGTACGCTTATTCGAATGGGTGTTAAGTTACCCAAAAGCAAGACGACATTAAACATGTATGTTAATGACGCGATTGCTTATCGATTAACCCCTGAACAGCCGCTCTATTTTTCGAGAAATTGTTTTGGTACGGCTGACGCAATTTCATTCAATGAAAGATCTCGTTTTTTGAGAATTCATGATTTAAAGACGGGCGTAACTATTGCCCATATGGAACAGCTAGAGATCTATGCTGCTCTTTTTTGTTTAGAGTACAAAGTCCAGCCAACAGAAATTGGTATGGAGCTTCGTATTTATCAGAATAATGACATAGTTACGCACGAACCGAAAGGCGAAGACATTAAATGTATAATGCAAAAGATCATCGCTTTTGACGGTAAGATCGAAAAAATTAGAGCGGAGGAATAACCTATGAAGCGCAACGTACCAAACCCCAACATCTTTGCACAGATGCAACAAATCGACGATCTTGAGCATTACGGTACTCCTAGACATTCTGGGAGATATCCTTGGGGAAGCGGAGAGAATCCTTATCAGGGTGATGAGAATTTTCAGAAGTTTCTTACAAGGGAACGTAAAAAAGGATTAACAAACACTCAGATCGCCAAGAAGATGGGTATTTCCACAACCAAACTTCGTGCTAAGATTGATATTGCCGGAGAGAATGCTACAAAGTGGAGAGATTCAATGATCTTTAAACTCCACGATAAAGGCTATAATAATTCTGCTATTTCCAGGCAATTACAGATTCCCGACACAACTGTCGGTAATGTTCTTAGACGAGAGAACCAGCATAAG
>Ga0326513_10002811_pt1 | contig 12748 bp, 13 predicted proteins | sample 2_2465_0518_D_FD_203654 | JGI IMG/M metagenome (GOLD analysis project Ga0326513, IMG submission 203654) | Bovine rumen microbial communities from UC Davis, California, United States - 2_2465_0518 | ecosystem: Host-associated > Mammals > Digestive system > Stomach > Rumen | place: USA...
GGATCCGTCTCCTATACGAGCGGATCATCTCCGACCTGGAAAACAAGGTCTACTTCTTCGATCAGAAGAAGGCAAACAAAGCGATCCGCTTTTTTGAAAACTTCTGCCACCACTCGAAGGGGAAGATGGCGCCCCAGCTGGTGAAGCTGGAGATGTGGCAAAAGGCGTTGATCAGCTGCATCTTCGGGCTGGTGGATGAAAGCGGGATCCGGGTGTACCGAGAAGTGTTCGTGGTCATGGGCCGGAAGAACGGCAAAAGCCTTCTGGCCTCCGGGATCGCGGAATACATGGCCTATGCGGACGGCGAACGGGGCGCGGACTGCTACTTCCTGGCGCCGAAGCTGGACCAGGCGGACATCGTGTTCAACGACTTCTGGCAGTCCATCAGTGCGGAGCCGGATCTGATGAAGATCACCCGGAAGCGGAAGATGGACATCTACATCGAGAGCACGAACACGTCCATCAAGAAGGTGCCGTTCTCCGAGAAGAAGAGCGACGGCTTCAATCCGCATCTTACGGTCTGTGATGAGGTGGCCGCGTGGGTCGGCGACCAGGGGATCAAGCAGTACGCGGTCATGACCAGCGCGCTGGGGTCCAGGGAACAGCCGCTGATCCTGTCGATCACGACGGCGAACTACATCAACGACGGGATCTATGACGAACTGTTCCGACGTGGGACGAGCTTCCTGCAGGGCAACAGCCGGGAGAAACGGCTGCTGCCTTTTTTATACCAGATCGACGACCTGGACAAGTGGAACGATCTGAGCGAGCTGCAGAAGAGCATCCCGAACCTGAACGTCAGCGTCTCCGCCAGCTACATCCTGGAGGAGATCGCGAAGGCGGAGGAGAGCCTGGCAAACAAGGCGGAGTTCATGACGAAATTCGCCTGCATCAAACAGAACAGCAGCCAGGCCTGGCTGAACGTCCAGGACATCCGGAAGTGCTTCGGAGAGGTGCATGAGCTGGAGGACTTCCGGCACAGCTACGCGCTGGGCGGGATTGACCTGTCCCTGGCCGTCGACCTGACGGCCGCGGTGATCGTGATCGAGAAGGACGGCGTCAGCTGGTTCGACGTCCAGTTCTTCATGCCGGAGAACAAGGTGGCTGAGGCGACGGCCCGGGACGGGCTTCCCTACGACATCTACCGGCAGCGGGGCCTGCTGACGGTCTGCGGGGAGAACACGGTGGACTACCATGCGGTGCATGACTGGTTCCGCATGTTAGAGCGAGACTACGAGATCCTTCCGCTGAAGGTTGGGTATGACCGTTACTCTGCGGCCTACCTCGTGCAGGACATGGAGACGGACGGGTTCAGCATGGAATCCGTCAGCCAGGGGAGCAACCTGACGGGCGTGCTGATCGACATGGAGGGCATGATCAAGGACGGGCGCCTGCGGTGCATCCGGGACCATGACCTGATGAAGATCCACATGCTGGACAGCGCCCTGAAATTCGAGGACGGGACGAACCGACGCCGGCTGGTGAAGATCAGCGCGAAGCAGCACATCGACGGCATGGCCGCCATGAGCGACGCGATCTGCATGCGGCACAACTACTACGAAGAGCTGGCCGGAAAGCTCAGCAACAAGAGGTGAATGAAATGGGACTTTTTGATGCCATCTTCGGGCGGAAGAGGGCGGAGCCGGAGAGCGTCAGCTATCAGACGCTGACGGCCTACCAGCCGGCCTTCCGGACCTGGGGCGGCCAGATCTACGAGTGCGACATGGTCCGCAGCGCGGTGGACGCGCACGCGCGGCACGCGTCAAAGCTCAGCTACCGGATGGATGGAACGGCGCGGATGAAATTGTACACCCAGACGAAGAGCGCGCCGAATCCGTGGATGACGTGGCCTGCGTTCATCGAGCGCAGTGTGAATATCTACAACATCCAGAACAACCTGTTCATCGTTCCGATCCTGGACGCGCACGGCGAGGTTGCCGGGTTCTTCCCGGTGCTGCCCAGCGAGTGCGAGCTGGTGGACGTGGGCGGCGAGCCGTGGCTGAAGTTCACGTTTATCCGCGGGCAGAAAAAGAGCGTGAGGCTGTCGCGGATCGGCGTGGTGGTACGGCACCAGCTGAAGGACGACCTGTTCGGGGAGAAGAACAGCGCCCTGAGCCCGACGATGGAGCTGGCGGACATGGTGAACCAGGGGATCGCGGAGGGCGTGAAGAACGCCGCGACCTTCCGGTTCATGGCGCAGCTGACCAGCAAATCCTTTGACGAGGACCTGCGGAAAGAGCGGGAGCGGTTCGATAAAAACAATTTCCGCCAGGGCTCCGGCGGACTGCTGCTGTTCGGGAACCAGTTCGCGAACATCCAGCAGATCAAACAGGAAGGCTACAAGGTGGATCCGGAACAGCAGAAGCTGATCAAGGACAACGTGCTGGACTATTTCGGGGTCAGCGAGAACGTGCTGCAGAACAAGGCGCTGGGCGATGAGCTCGACGCCTTTTTCAATGGAGCGATCGAGCCGTTCAGCATCAAGCTGAGCGAGGCCATGACGAACATGGTCTTCACGCAGCGGGAGATCAACGGCGGGAACCGGATCCTGTTCACCGCCAACCGTCTGCAGTACATGCCGGTGGCCCAGAAGATCGCGATGGCGAAGGAGCTGGGCGACCGCGGGGCGATCCTGATCGACGAGATCCGCGACCTGTTCAATTATCCGCCGCTTCCTGACGGCACCGGACAGCACGCGCCGATCCGCGGCGAGTACTACATGGTGGACGAAGGCAAGGAAGAACCGCAGGAAGACCCGGATGACGACACAACGGGCGGAGGGTCGGGTGACGACGGCGGAGACGAAGACACCGCACCGGAGGAGGATGAAAACAATGAATAAAGAGACCAGAGCCTTCAGCTTTGAGGTTCGGGCCGACGAGGACCAGGAGCACGGACATTTCATCACGGGCCGGCCCATCGTGTTCAACCAGGAGACCGACCTGGGATTCTGCAGCGAGCGGATTGATCCCGGCGCCCTGGACAAGACGGACCTGAAGGATGTGCGGTTCCTGATCGGGCACAACACGGGAATGATCCCGCTGGCCCGGAGCCGGAACAACAACGAGAACAGCACCATGCAGCTGATCCCAGGGGATGAAGGCATGGACATCCGCGTGGACCTGGACACAGAGAACAACGCGGACGCGAGAGCGCTTTATTCCGCGGTGAAGAGGGGCGACATGTCCGGAATGTCGTTCATGTTCACCGTTGATAAAGACAGCTGGGACGACGTGGACACGGACTATCCGAAGCGGACGATCGAAAGCATCGGGAAAGTCTTCGAGGTTTCCGCGGTTGCGTTCCCGGCCTATGAAGGCACGAGCATTGAAGCGGCATCCGAAGGCGATGCGCTGGAGAGCGCGATCGCCTCGCTGGAGAGCGCAAGGGAGCAGCTGAAGGAAGCGCGTGCGCAGAAAGCTGAACAGGAACGCCGGACGGCGCTGCTGGAGCGGCTGAAGAAACTGACGGAGGTGTCAAGCGATGAAGTTTGACGAAATGAACGCAGAGCAGCTGGAAGCCAGACTGGCGGAGCTGACCGACGAGACCGGCGCGGAGAAGCGGGACGCGCTGGACAATGACGCCCTGGAGGCGCGCATCAGTGAGATGGAAGCGATCCGGGCGGAACTGAACACCCGCAAAGCGGCCGCCGAGGAAGAAGCCAGGCAGGCCGAAGAAGTGGCCCGGATGACGGGCGAACCCATTATTGAAAGTGAGGAAAGAAAAATGTACGAAGTGAATTCTGTCGAATACCGCGACCTGTGGCTGCGGAACCTTCAGGGCAAACTGAACGAGGAAGAGACCCGGGCCTATGCCTCCAACAGCACCAACGCGGTGCCCACCCTCGTATCCGACAAGTTCTTCGAGAAAATGAAGAAACTGGCTCCCATGCTCAGCGAGATCACCCTGCTGCGCGTTGCCGGCAACCTGAAGTTCGTTGCTGAAGGCGTCCGCAACACCGCGACCGCGAAACACACTGAAAACAGCGCGATGGCTGCTGCTGCCGACACCACCGTGAGCGTCAGCCTGGGCGGCTTCGAGTTCATGAAGGTCATCCAGATCAGCCGCACCGCCATCCTGATGAGCGTGAACGCTTTTGAAGACTGGCTGACCGAGATGCTGGCCGGCGACCTGGCCCGCGCCATCGACGACTACATCCTGAACGATGCCACCAACGGCGTCGCCGCGCTGACATTCTCCACCGGCACCAACCAGATCCTGAACACCGCGACCACGGGTTACACCTACGACAACGTGGTGGACCTGATCGCGCTGCTGCCCGCCGCCTATGACGCGGAAGCGAAGTTCCTGGTCAACAAGAAGACCCTTTACGGCAAGATTGCGAAGATCAAGGACACCGCCGGCAATCCCATCTTTGTGCCTGACACCATCAGCGGCGTCGGCGGCCGCCTGATGGGCTATCCGGTGATCGTGGACGACTATGTCGCTACCGCGAACAACGGCCTCTACCTGGGCAAGTGGACCGATGTCGTCGGCAACCTGCCGGAAGACATCCATGTGGACCGTGACGAGAGCGCCGGCTTTGCCGCCAACGCGATCATGTACCGCGGCGTCGCTGTGTTCGACAGCAAGCCCGCGAAGGATGACGCCATCGTCCGCCTGGTATCCACCACGGCCTGATAACGGTCTGAAGGCGACGGCCTGCAGATATGCCGGAGCGGTGCTTTGATCCTTTCCACCGCTCCGGCGCTTTGTTTCAGAAAGGACGGAAAGGATCTGAAAAATGAAAACGATGGTTGTCGTTCCATGCATGGACATGGTGCAGACGGAATTCTGCCAGAGCCTGGTGCGGATGAAGACGATCGGCGAAACCCGGTTCGACTTCATCAGCTGCTCGCTGATCTACAAGGCGAGGACGGATCTGGGGCTGATCGCGCTGAAGGAAAAGGCGGACTATGTGCTGTGGCTGGACAGCGACATGGTTTTCCCGACGGACCTGCTGGTGGACCTGATGAAGGACATCGAGGGCCGGGATATCGTGACGGGGATCTACCACATGCGCAGGGCGCCCTTCCGGCCGGTGATCTACAAAACCCTTAAACAGGGACTAGTGCCGGCGGAGAACGTGAGCGAACACTATGACGATTATCCGAAGGACGGGCTGTTCAAAGTGGACGGCTGCGGGTTCGGCTGCGTGCTGATGCGCGCGGGCGTGCTGCAGTCCGTGGTGGACAAATACCACGAGCTTTTCGCGCCGCTGCCAGGCTACGGAGAGGATCTTTCCTTCTGCGTGCGGGCGCGGGGCTGCGGGTATGAGATCTGGGTCGACCCGAAGATCAAGCTGGGGCACAAGGCGGCCACCATCGTGACCAATGAAACTTTCGACGCGTACCGCGGGAGCGCGGGCGCGATCGACGACTGAACGGAGGGAAACCCATGCTGAACGAGTGCAGGCTGGCGCTGAGGATTACCACCAACGCCTATGACGCGGAGCTTTGCTCACTGATGGAGGCGGCGGCGCGGGATCTCACCATCGCCGGGGTCAAACTGCCCGGCAGGGTGTCCTTCAGCGCAGGAGACCAGGCAATGACGGACAACAGCAGCCTGAAAGACCCGCTTTGCCAGCGGGCCGTTTTTACGTACGTGCGGATGCACTTCGGCAGCCCGAACGACTACGACCGGCTGGCGGCAAGCTATGAGATCCAGAAGGCGCAGCTGATGCATGCGTCTGACTACACCCACTACGACGGCGGTGATAGCGAATGATGCGGGCGGATGTCATTGACCTGATCACGGAGAACAGAACTGGGCACGGGGTGCACGAGGCCGTCACCGATACGGCGCGGACCGTTATGTGCACCGTGGACAGCGTGACCCGAAACGAATACTACACCGCACTGAACGCCGGCATCCAGCCGGAATACGTATTCCGCCTCGCACTGGCGGAGGACTACCAGAACGAGCGGATCGTGAAGTATCACGGCCAGAAGTTCCGGGTCGTCCGGACGTACCGGAACCAGGAGGACGGCATCGAGATCACGGTGGAAAGGAGCGACGAGAATGGCACGGACGAGGAACACCAGGGCAGCGGCGACGGTAACAGTTAACGCGATCGACCGGCTGGTGGAGAAACTGAACGAGCTGGACGGGATCGAATTCGCGAAGGACGCCTGGGTGAACAAGGCGCCGGAAAACTACGGCGTCGTGGAACTCACCGGGGAGGCGGCCCAGCTGTGGGCGGACGGCCATCTGACGGACAGCAACTGGAACGTGAGAGTGCGGGCATATGTCCAGGACGACAGCGACGAATACCCGCAGAAGATCCAGGAGAAGCTGGAAGAGCTGGAAGCGGAAGGAATGATCGACCTCACCCACACGAACAACCGGGAATTCGATTATTTCACGGGAAAAGTGCTCTGGCAGTGGATCGTGATCATGTGGGGGCCGCTGACCTGGACGGAAGCGGGGACGTGATGGAATGGCGCGGATTGAGTACAGCGGGTTCGATCAGATTGACGGCATGCTGTCCAGTCTGGGCCGGGACGCCATCCGGCGGATCGTGATGGCCGGAGCGGAGGCCTGCGTCGAGGAGACCAGGCAGAACGTGGAAGGCTACCGGCACGTTGTGACCGGATCCATGATGGCCGGCGTGGCGCCTGGGAAGTATCACGAGGACATCGGCAGCGGATGGGTGGAGGTCTACCCGCAGGGAGAAGACGGACGCGGCATCAGCAACGCCACGAAGGCCTACGTGATCAACTACGGCTACGGCGGACGGAGAACGGAAAAGACCGGCGACAAATTCATCACAGGAAAGAAGAACGCGATGTCGGAGCGCGTTTCCGCGGCAATGCAGGCGGAGAGCGACCGCATCATCCAAGAATTGAACGGAGGATAATACTATGGCGAAAATCGGAATCAAGTGCCTGACCTACGCGCCTTATACGAGCGGCGGGGACGGCAGCGCGATCAGCTACGGCACGGGCGTGCAGCTGCTCGACTACATGATCCGGGCGGACGTCGGCGAGGAGCGCGTGGACGTGGACTTCTACGCGGATGACCACAAGATCGACACCGAGAACTCCATGACCGGCGCCACGGTGACGCTGGAACTGGCGAACATGACGGACGCGCTGGAAAAGGCGATGCTGGGCTATGTGGCTGAGAACACGTCTTCCGGCTCTGACCTGATGATCACGGATGCGTCCGCGCCGTTCGTGGGCTGCGGATTCTACCGGAAGGAACGGTTCAAGGGCGCGGTGAGTTACAAGTGCTACTGGTTCTATAAGGTCCAGTTCAACAGGGACTCTGACAGCACCACCACCAAGGGAGAGAACCTGGACTTCCAGACGGAGAGTGTGAACGGCGACGCCCTGGGCGTGCAGCTGACCAGCTCCGGCCCCACGATCTACTACGTGATCAGCCGGCAGTCTACGGAAACGGCTGCTGTGGGCTGGCTAAAGACCAAGGCCGGGATTACCTGACGGACCACGGGGCGGGGATCTTTTCCCCGCTCCGGTTTTTTCTGTAAGTGAAAGGAGTAAAGGATCATGATCAAGCTGAAGGTAGGAGACACGGAATACGGCCTGCGTATGGACATGTACGCGATGGAGGGCATCGAGGAAAAGTTCGGCAGCATGAAGGAGATGTTCGCGAAGATCCAGGACGGCGGAAGCAAAGCGATCCGGGAACTGTTCGCGATCCTGGCGAACGCGCAGCTGGCATACGAAGGCAAGGAGGAAACGGTCACTGGGGACGAGCTGAAGCGGCTCCGGGTGGCCGCGGTGGCCGGGATCGGAAACGCGATCCGGGCGGCCGTTGAGGAAGGCATGAAAAGCGAGACCGCGGACGGGGAGGAAGCCTCCGACGAGGTCTTCGACGTTTATCTGAGCGAGATTGACTCAAAAAACTGAAGGACCGGCGGGGGACGCGCGTCCGGGAATACTACGGATACGCGCTCATCGCCGGGATTCCGTACGCGGAGGCCAGGCGGATGGAGCCTGGCTTCATTCGCGACATGTATATGATCCGATTCAAATATGACGCCCAGCTGATGGGCGGAAAGATCGGGAAGAAACTCGGACTGTGAGGTGACAGAGGTTGGCCGACAAGGATATCAAACAGCGGATCGTGCTTGAGGGCGAGAAGGAATACAACGCGGCGCTGCAGAGCGCGCAGCGGAACCTGAAGGTCCTCCGGAGCGAGCTGAAGGCGCAGACCGCGGAGCTGGGCAAGAATGCCACCGAACAGCAGAAGAACGAGACGCGGCTGAAGAACCTGCAGAAGCAGATCAAGGAGCAGGAAAAGGTCGTCAAGACCTACGAGCAGGCCCTTCAGGAAGTCCGCGACAAATACGGCGACAACGAGGAAGCCGTCGCGAAGTGGGAGATCAAGCTGAACAACGCCAGGACGGCCCTGGCAAACATGAAGAGCGGCCTGGACGACGTGGGCGGCGGGCTGAAGCAGACCGCGGCGGACATCAACACGGGGATCACGGCAGCCAACAGCCTGGCGGACAGCTTCAAGAAGATGGGCGAAGTCGCCGGAAACATCAGCGACGGGATCGAAACCGCGTTCACGGCGGTCGTGGACAGGATCAGCCAGGCGGTGCAGGCGATCTGGAACGAGCTGACGGAGGTCGCGGCGAAGAGCGACAACTATATGGACCTGGCGGCCTACTTCGGGAGCAGCGCCACAGAGGTGCAGAAGTGGGATAAGGCCATGGAGAGCGCCGGCGGAAGCCTGGACACCGTCACGAGCCTGATCACCAAGCTGAAGTACGGCGGGAAAGACAAGAAGATCGCCGAATGGTTCAACATTTCTCCGGAAAACTACAACAACGACCTGGAATTCTTCCAGCAGATCATGCAGCAGATGTATGACATGCGGGACGTGATGCGGGAGACCGGAACCTGGGACGACGCCATGACGGACATCTTCGGCAACAAGAAGGGCCAGGACGTCGAGGGCGTGCTGAGCGACTGGGAAGACATCCTGAACGGTCTGGACCGGTATGATCCGGAAAAGGGCGGCTTCGGCCTGAGCAATGAAGACATCTCGAAGATGGCGGACCTGAACGTCCAGATCGAAACGCTGAAAACGTCCTGGGAGACCCTGAAGGAAATGGCGACGGTGCACCTGTTCGGGGATCTGGCGATCAACGTTACCGGGAACATCCAGAACATTGTGGACGCCTTCAAGGATTATTTCATGGCGGAGGACGACGAAGGCCGGGAGGAAGCGCTGAAGAAGATCGAAGAGAACATCACGGAGATCTTCGAGCACGTCGGCCAGGCGATCCAGGAAGGCATCGAGATGCTTTCCGAAGTCGCGGAGAACCTGAAGGCCAGCGATAACCCGGTGGTGAGGACTGTCGGGGAAATCATCGGCGCGCTGAGCGACGCGCTGCAGTGGCTATCCGATGAGGGAAACATGGAGAAGGTCGTCGCCGGGTTCGAGGTGCTGGCGACATTCTGGCTGATGGGGAAGGGCGCGGAGCTGGTCACGACCATCTCAAGCCTGGCGGCAAACTTCAAGGTCATCCGCGGCAGCGGGGCGATTTCCGCGATCAGCGGAGCCGGCGGAGGCATCGGAGGCCTGGCGGGCGGCGCAGGATTCGGCAGCATGCTGGCCAGCGCAGGATACCTGGCGGTGGGTCTGGTCATGATCGCGCCGGCGCTGCAGAAACTCTTCGACCCGAAGACCTGGCAGCCGTCGGAGACCGATAAGGCGCTGGACAATGTCGCAGAAAAGACCGGGATGGAAACGGTCAAGGAAATGAACAAACAGTCCGGGGTTAACAACCAGCAGCTCCTGAGGGCTGCATGGAACCGGGCGACCTACACCTCCGGAGACACGAGCGGGATGTCCATTTTCCCGGATAAAGAGCCGGAGGCGCCGGCGACACCGGGAGAGGTCTTCGGCGGAACGGACGGAGTCGTGATCCCGACGGCCCGCAGGAAGATCGACGCCACGGAGGAACAGCGGGCCGCGGCAGAAGCCTTCTGGGATGCCTGGAAGGATATGAAGATCACAGACTGGGAAAACGAGGACGAATACGACAAAGCCTGGGATGCCTTTGAAAAAGCGTTCGGCGATGACACCGGAACCTTCGACCGGCTGAACGACATGATGGAGAAGCTCTGGAACTCCATGGACAGCAACGGCGCGGACTTCAATGATCCGCGGTGGCAGGATCTTCCCTCCAGCTGGTGGATGAACCCGAACGGGGAACAGAACACCCTGACCAGCGACGACATCAGCGGCTTCCGGACCCTGCCCGGGCAGATGGCGAAGGCTGTGCAGAGCGGCGTCAGCGGGATCCGCGTGACGATGGACGGGCAGGTCGTGGGCCAGCTGGTGGCGCCGTACGTCAGCCAGCTGATCGCGGCGGAAATCATGTAGAGGTGAGAGGATGATTCTTAGCAGACGGGTTTCGCTGAACAGCGTCTACCTGGACGAACTGGACGACCGGATCGTGATCAGCGGAATCGAAATCGGAGACGGCCGGGAGAACATCGCGTCGGTAGACACGGCGGCAGGATTCGGCCAGCGGGTGACCAGCAGCAAGCGCGTATCCCTGGACGTGGTTGTCAAGTTCCGGCTTCTGCAGCGGAGCCGGAAGGAAGCCTGGATGCGGGAGCGGAGCCGGCTGCTGGAGATGGTGAACGCATGGGCGGCGCCCGGCGGGAACCTGCGGGTAAACTACAAGTCCGGCCGGCGGCTGAACGTGATCCTGGCGCAGGCACCCGGCGAGGGGAGCCTCTGGGACTACACAAAAGAATTCCAGCTCGTGTTCCGGGCCTACACCATCCCGTACTGGGAAGACAACACGGCGAGCAGCGTGCAGACCGGCGGAGGAAGCAGCAGCGGAAGCAAGGCAGTGGAGATCACCGGAAGCGCGCCGACCCAGTGCAATGTGGAGCTCGCGAACACCAGCGGCGCAAAGATTGACGAGTGCACCGTGACCATCGGCGACAGCAAAATGACATTTGAAAACCTGGGCCTGGCGGGGAATGAAACGCTGGTGATCGATCATTCCAACGGCCTGCTGCGGCTCCGGATCCGGAACGCCGGCGGGACGCACCGGAGCGTCATGAACAAGCGCACCACCGGATCGGCGAACGACTTCCGGCTTGACCCGGGCACCTACACCGGGAGCTTCTCGGCGAAACGCGCGTGCCAGATGACGATCAGCTGGAGGAATCGATACTTATGATTTGCTTATTGAACGGGCACAGCCTGACGGCAAAGCAGAAGTTTATGCCGGAGAAGCTGAGTCTGCAGCTGTCCGAGCGGACCAGCACGGCGACCATGACGCTGAACGCGGACACCGCTCCGAGCATGAATGTCGGGGACTGGCTGCGGGCTGAGGAAGGCCCCGGGGCGGGGATCATCTGGCGGATCCGGAGCATGGACAACCAGGTGGACAAAAAAACGATCACGGTCACGATGGAGCACCTGATCAACTCGCTGAAGGACCGGATCATCTTCGGGGAGGTCAAGACCGAGGCCATCAGCGGCGGAAGCCGGGCAACGGCAGCGCAGACGATCCAGTTCATCCTGGGCCACCAGAGCGACTGGGTGCTGGCGGAATGCGGGTTCAATGTGAGCCAGCCATACAGCTTCAACGGGGAGGACCTGCTGAGCGCGCTGAATTCGGTCTGCGGAACGCTGCAGGACTGCATCTGGCAGTACGGATTCACGACCTACCCATTCAAGCTCTACGTGCGGAAGGCCGGGAGCGAGGTCATCACGGAGATGCGGACGGACCGGAACATCCGGACGCTGAAAAAAACGATTGACCGGAGCCGGATGTATACGCGGTTCTATCCTGTCGGAAAAGAGAACCTGCATATCGCCGGCGACTTCGTCAGCAAGAACGAGGACAAATACGGGACAGTATGCAAAACGGAGACCGACCAGAGCCTGGAGACGGAGGAAGCTCTGCGGATCTGGGCCAATGAGCGGCTGAACAGGCACTGCGAGCCGGCGGTGACGGTTACCATCAGCGGGATGGACCTCTACAAGACCACCGGCGAGCTGATGGACAGCTTCACGATCGGGAAACTCTGCCGGGTGCCGCTGCCGGAATTCAACACGACGATCCTGGAGCGGGTGACAAAGCTCAGCTATCCGGACATCATCAGCGACCCGATGAACGTGACAGTCACGCTGGCCAACGAGCTGCCGGACGTAGCGTCCATCATCAAACAGCAGCAGCAGCAGGCAGCCGGCGGAGGCCGGGCGGCGGCAAAACAGGCCGGAGAGGACCATGCCTGGTTCATCGACACGGACAAGAAGGTCGGCATGGTCGCGGAAGCGGTTGCCGGCCCGGGCGCGGCGAAGGACTGGAGCCGGGTGGCCAGCGTCATTGTGGATGGCCAGGGCATCCACCAGCGCGTCACCTACACAGAGGAAGGCGTCGCGAAACACGAGGCGGAAATCGAGGTCCAGGACCATTTCATCCGGCAGACCGTCAAAGCCATCGGCAAGGACGGGAATGTCACCGCGGCCAGTATCTGCCTGGCGATCAGCAAGGCCGGATCCAGCGCGACGATCACCGCGGATCACATCCTGCTGAGCGGGAACACGCGGATCAACCAGGTGATGGAGGTGACCAGCGGCAGGGTGCACATCAAAAGCCCGCTGCGGGTTACCGGTGACGTGATGGCGTCATCGCTGACGCTCCGGAGCGGAGGCAGCGGCGTGACGATCGACGACACCCTGATGGAGGGAATGATCAAAAAGGCGGAAGTGAACGACGGCGTGCTGACCCTGACGCCGG
>Ga0326513_10002813_pt1 | contig 12748 bp, 2 predicted proteins | sample 2_2465_0518_D_FD_203654 | JGI IMG/M metagenome (GOLD analysis project Ga0326513, IMG submission 203654) | Bovine rumen microbial communities from UC Davis, California, United States - 2_2465_0518 | ecosystem: Host-associated > Mammals > Digestive system > Stomach > Rumen | place: USA: California...
TCGTTAAGGAAATGCAAGTAACTGAAGCTACTGCTGCCTATAAAGTATTTATGTGGAATAAGCGGTCAGCAGGTTTTTGGTTCCCCGGCGTAACTCTTAAGAATCCTGTGGACGGCTCAAAACTGACGAGGCAGACGAGCAAGATTACGAATAAGATATTCGCTAATCTCCGCTATTCGACCAACACGTTATTCTTTCCGACAAAGAAGTGTTCGATTGAGACTCCTGTAGTATGCATGGATGCAGAGGCTATGCTTAAGACCTTTAAGCACAACTCTGATACCAAGAATTACTATGAGAATGTAGACACTATCTCTATTAACAGAGCTAACTACTCTCTCATTAAGGCTGGTGCTAATTATCCTTCGAGTGCTGAGAAGATAAGTCTCGGCAATATGCAGGACCCGATTCACATCCGCTATAAGGAAACTCCACATATCGTTATTCCATTCTCATGGGATAAGAATAAGAATGCAGCTCGTATCCTTCCATACCTTGCATCAGAGTCAGCTCTGAGTCCGTTGGATATGTACGATACTGAGACTTTAGGTAATGCTAAGCTGTACGGTATCTTCGACAACACAATTCCTATTAGTGACATGAAGTACTTCTTCCTTGCTGCAAGCAATACTACTGATGGCTGGAATAAGGCTGACGGAGAAGTTACTAGCAGTATGAGTTGGATTGTGAGTAATACCGATACGAGTGGTCAAGCAGGCAAAGTTTGTGACCGTTTAAAGAAGAGTGCTGTTGATACTAAATTTAGTATGTTACCTAATAACGAGGCGATACTACTTAAGTCAGGCACTAAGTACTATGTTATCACTTGCGAATGTGTTGCTAAGGGCAGAGATTTCATTACGAATGATGATTATAAGTGGTATTCGAAGAAGATTACTTACTTGCCAGCTAATACTCGTATTTCTCGTAACGGCAGCCTCAAGTATTATAGCTTGGAAGGAGCCACTAGTAATAAGTTGCCTGGTGATGTCAGCATATTCTATAACAGATTGTCCGATTTCCCGATAGTAGGTACTTGGCTGCAAGATAGACTCAATTGGGACTACAAGGCGGAGACTCCTTATCTGTTCCTTGGAGAGCTGATTCGTAAGAGCTTCGACTACGACGATTGGAATGGAGGCATATCTGATAATGCTCTTGAGCAACTCGTATGGAATGTAGCTAGCTTTGCCACTCCTATGGATCAGATGCTTACTCAGTCTTGGGGAGATACCTACTACCAGCGTTGGGACTGTGAGAAAACATATCCTTTTACCGAGGAAGATGTGAATAGTAATGTGGAAGTACTTTCCTTCATGCTTGAATCACATAAGAATCTTGACGGACGTTGCGATGTCAACCGTGGTATCCACAACTTAGTCAATGTCCGCCCGTCTAACACTATCTATAATGAAGTATACAGCCAAAAGGACAACTTCTTTACCTATCAAGTGCTGGACGAGAAGTTCTCGAAATCCCATTTTGAGGCTGATGTTATATGGTCTTTGACCAAGAATAACATGGATGACATTGACAAGTGGACGTGTCTGTTGGCATCTAACGAGATGTCTCTCGATGGTCGTTATGGAACTGTTCGTAAAATCTTAAATGTAAATGATGTACTCATTGCTTTCCAAGATACGGCTATCGCTAACATCAAGTACAATGAGACTGCTGCTTTGAATACTACCTCTGGTCTGCCTCTCCAAATAGGTAACACAGGTAAGGTTGACGGCTACCGAATGCTTTCAGATACCATCGGTTGCCACAATAAGTTCTCTATTAATAAGAACTCAGCCGGTGTATTCTTTGCAGATGACTTTGGTAAATCCTTCAACCAGTTCTCTACTAACGGTGGCATCGTAGATATTAGTATGCGAGCTAACTTTAGTGCATGGTTCAAGAAGGCTTTGAATGGACACTTGTGGGATGCAGTATCTCGCAGCAACTTCAGAACGTCGTATGATGAGATTACTCATGACTTGTATATTGTCAAGAACGATACATGTCTTATCTATAATACGTTGCTTCAGAAGTTTACATCGTTTATGGATTACATTGACACTCCCATCATCACTCGTTTGATAAGTAAGGGTGGCGACTCGGATACTTTTGCAATTCGTAGTACAATCAATGCCTCTCGTCAGAATATCATCGAGATGTGGAAGATGTTCGCAGGCGCGTCTACCTCTGCAATATATGGTACTCAAGGTGCTTATGGCTATCTCTATGGTCAGTTCCGTCCATACTCAATGGAGTATAGATTGAATCCCGACCCACTGCATGACAGCATATTCACCAACTATCAATATGCAGCCGATTGGACTGACCCAACCAAAGAAGTCGATGAGGATAATATCTTTGACTCATCCTCCAGGAGATACACGACATTTGATACCGTAGAGGCTAAGAATGAGTACCAGCAAGGTATTATGGCAATTCAGCAGAGTGGTAATATTGCAGGTAGCACAGTAGGCCTTCGTAGAGTATTCGGCAGACAGCCAGTTAAATCAATGTTCCGCTTATGGCGTGGAGATATTCCTCGTGATAATGACACTCTTACAGGACATACTCCTCTTAGCGATAGAATGAGGAATCCGTGGATTCATTTGAAATTTGAAAAGAGTGCTGCGGATGATAGCAAAATGACGTTCCACAATTTAATGGTAAATTATTATAATCAATATGGCAGGTTCTAAATTTAATAAAGCATTCGGTACTCTCGGTAAACTCGGGGGTATCGGAGCAGCTTGGGCGGGTTCCTACTTAGGAACGCCACAAGCTCAGAGAAATGATAATTATCTTGGCAGAGCAGGAGCAGCTGCCAATTACCGCTTTGGTTCATCAGATATTGCAGGTCTGATGAGTCAGATTGAGCATGCTCCTACGTTACAAAATATCGAAGGTACTGACCTTTATAATCCATCAGGTAAAGAAATGTTTGCTTCAATGTTTGGAGCAGGCATGAGTTCCTATGGGGCTATGCCAGGTCTTACCAATGGTATGAAGGGTAATATAGGCTCTGTTCAACTTGGTAACAAAACTCCAAATGCTCCAGGCACTACCCCAAGCCATATTGATACTGATTTAATGAAAGGTGCGGAAACACGTGAGGAACAATTTGATATTGCGGAAAGTGCTTTTCAAGACATGCATCTGGGTGAAACTGGTAAAGATTTGTCAGTCAAGGCTGCAAATCATGGACAATCTGCTGCTTCACCTGACTATTCTGACTTATTCCCTACAGGAGCTACTTATGTTCAACCTAATCAATTTATGGTTGGTCAAGGATTCGGATGTGGCGGCCACATGCACGGTTGCGGTGGTCATAAATTAGCAGGTGGAGGATGGGCTGATGCTATGGGGGAACTTAAAGACCAAATGTCTTGGGATTGGGGTAAAGCAGCTAATATGGGATTGGGTTTAGCCTCAGCTGGTGTGGGTATTGGCCTTAATTACCTTGGTATACGTAATCAAATGGACCAAGCAGACCTTGAGGCTAAAGAAGTTAATGCTGCTAATGCCTATGCCCGTCAGCTGATGGCTCATAATTTAGGTCAAGCGGTAAACGATACAAAGAATAATATGTTTAATCAACAAGCGTTACAAATGATGGCTATGGGTGGTGATTTACAAACACATGGTGCAGATTATCCTCTTTTAGGAGATTACAACATTATTGGAGCTGGTGGTACTCACGAGCGTAATCCTTATGGTGGAGTATATCAAGGTATGGCAGCCGACGGTAAACCTAACTTGGTTGAGGAAGATGAGGTAGTTTGGAATGACTATGTATTCTCTAACCGGCTGACTATTCCTAAGGACTTTGCTAAGAAGCGTAAACTCAAGCCCGGCATTACTTATGCTGAGGCTGCTAAAGACCTTATATCTGAGGCAGAGGAGCGTCCCAATGACCCAATCAGTCAAAATGGTATGGCTGATGTACTAGGAGCTCTGATGGACAATCAAGAGGAGTTGAAACAGAAGCGCGCTGCTGCTCAAATCAAAAGGGCTTTAGCAGCTATGTCTCCTGAAGAGATAATGAATATGGTAGCAGCTCTTCAAGGTGGTCAGCCACAAGAGCAGCCAATGGAGCAGCCTATGCAGATGGAGCAGCAACCTATATTTGCTAATGGTGGCTACTTAGATGCTTATCATAAGTTTGATAGAGGAGGAAAGCAAAATCGCGCAGAGCGTATTGCAGCTGAGAAAAAAGCAGCAATGGATAAAGGTCTTTATAACAACGCTGTTAGCAACCTTGATTCTGAGTGGCTTAGATATATTGCCAGTCAGATTAGCGGGTATAATCCTGCTAACTATAACTATACAGACGCTGATGCTGATATCCGTAAGTTTATTGTGGATAACTATGATAAACTTGGTGGTATAGAAGGTTTGGACAAAGCTTTCCGTACAGGCTCTCGTATGCCGCTGCTTGCTGAGAATAGTCCTTTGCGTAAGTATAATTATACTACTAAGGATAGTTACTCGATGACTCCTGAGCAATGGGATAACTTCTTTAAAGGTATGGACGCTTACCAAAAGAGTCTTAAGAGAGCTAACACAGATGATAAGTATGCTGCTGATCCAGACTTTACATACAACGGTCGTAGAGTAGGTAAGAACTTACCAGATGACCAAAATGTAGAGAAAGACCCTAAGTACATAGCATTTAAGAAGTATGTTCGTGACCAAGCTGAAAAGTATCAGAATGGTGAGGATATTGACCCTTATGTAATGAAGTACTTACAAGCTCTTGATCGTAACATCAATACTGAACGTGGTGCTAAGAAGCTATTGCAGTACAATGATGATGGTACGGTTAAAACAGTTGATGGACGTATTCAGTTCAATGATAATTGGAAGAAAGATTACGACGAGCGCAACTACGATAGTATAGGTGGTATCTACCATTACTATAATGATGTGCCGGATATTACCCATACTAAAACTGGCGAGCGTCACATTGTTCGTCTGAATGGTCAGGAGATTGAGATTACTCCTGAGGAGATGGCTAAGCTGAAGCGCTTTAGACATGGTGATAATTATATTACACATCAGACTGAGAAGGATGCCGAGGGTAATGATGTTACAACTCATTATTATGATTACACTTCCCCTGAAATTGAAGCAGAGTACACTCCTGATGATGAAACGAAGAAGATTCCTCCTTTGGAAACTTGGTCTCGGTACGCACCGCTACTTAGTGGGTTAGGTGCTTTGCAAGGACCTGCCAAAGATTATAGCACGAATGTCATGCCGCAAAATGCTATATACGCACCTATCGGAGATTACTTAGCATATAATCCTGTAGATACTCAAAGGTATCTTAATGCTGAGAACCAGCAAGCCGCAGCACAGTTGAATGCTATTATGAATGCATCTGCCGGTAATCGTAACATGGCTATGGCTCAAGCTGCTTTAGCTAATCAGCAAAGACAGCAAGGCATTGGGCAGCGTATGCAAGCAGCTGAACAAATTAACTGGGATAGGCTCGGTCGTGTTGGTGATTTTAATAGAGGAACCAATATGTTCAACGCTCAGGCTCATAATCAAGCTGAGCTAGCCAACTTACAAAATAACCACTTGTTGCTGAACCAAGCTCAACGTAATCAGATGATGCGTTACCAAGCAGACAAGGACCGCGATGAGGCAATTAGTGCAAGCCTTAATGCCTTCCTTGACAACCTAGGAGATATCGGTCGTGAGAACTTTGCTTTCAACCAAGCTAACTCTAACGAAGCTCTACGCTTTGGTGTAGATGCTAATCCTTGGTTTGGTGGTTATAGTTCATACAGAAAGCCTTCTGTTGGAAAAACTGTTAGGAAGATAGTGAGCTCTCCTGCGGTAAAAGATTTAGGAGGTTATTTATTGTCGAAACCTAAAAAGAATAGGAGATAAGGATATGCCAATTACACTTACAAGTCGTTATAAACCGTTAACTTACGATGAGATAACGAAGCCTCTGATTGAGCAGACCGCCGCTCAAGAGGAGCTTGAGAATGCATACATGGAGGCACAGAATCAGGCAGCTCAGTTACAAGCACAGGCTAATGCTGAAACTGACCCTATTGCTTATGCTAGATTACGTAGTTATGCTAATAATTTACAGCAGCAAGCTGAGTCTCTTATGCAACAAGGTTTGAATCGTAACTCTAGAACAGCTCTGCTTAATACTCGTAGGAGATATAACCAAGAGATAGTACCTGTACAAGCAGCTATTACTCGCCGTAATGAATTGATGGATGAGAGACGTAAACTGCGTCTTACTCATCCTGATATGCTGCAAGAACGTGAGGTATTAAGTATAGATGATTTACTCCAAAATCCCTCTATGGATTTAGGTACTACTCTCTACGGCTCTGACATTGCTAAACGTGCAGCTGCTATTACTAGTGCTATTGGTCGTGGCCGTCAGTCTATTGCTTTAGGACAGAATCTTGATAAGTACACTCAACAGATACTTAGCCAGTCAGGTCTGACCCCTGAAGAGATTCAATCTGCTCTGAATGGCGATGATACGGTATTGGATAGAGCATTATCTAATCTTTATGCTTCTACAGGAGTTGATAGTTGGAACAATCAAGCAGCTAAAGATGCTGTTCGTGGTTACATCCAAGAAGGTGCTATGCAAGGCGTTGGGGAATCTAAGATTTCTTTACAGCGTGATGCTGTTGCTGAGCAAGCTGCTAAAAATGCCGACCGTGACCGTAGTGAGATTTTCCAAGCTGCTTTGTATGGTATGTATAAAGATAGCGAAGGTAATTGGGCTTATGACCCTACGCGACCTGGACCAAAAGTAAAAGGTAGGTTGAAAGCTGATGGTAGCGGTGATGGGGTAACAGATGAGGATTTTGAGTTTGTTCCTAAAGATATAACAGGGTCTAACGACTATTATAGAAAGAAAGACGATGGTACATGGTGGCATAAAAATGGTAAGAATTACTATCCTGTAACAGAAGCTCAGACAGTGGAAACTTTAAATAATAATTATGTATCACCAGTACGTCTTGCTGATTCTAGGACTAATCTAAAGGATGCACCTTTGTATTTTGCAGGAAAAAATTTCGAAGTTATAAGAGAGAACAACAGTGAGTTTTCGGAAGACGACGCTACTCCAGTTGATGTTGCTTCTCTAAGCAGTCAAGCTCAGAAGAAATTATTAGATACTCTTAAAGAATATTATCCTGGAATAAAAGTGACTGATGTGAAAATATATAAAGACTACGACCTTATCGGAAGAGATGAGTACAAAATAGTTCTTAAGGATAAGAATTAAAATATCTTTCTAATAGAAAATAAACTATGGCATTAAAAGGAAAAACCGCTCAAGATAGAGCAGATTGGGAGAAAAAGTATTCTCGTGAAATACAAGGATTGACTCCTGAACAGGTTGACGAAGTGTTTACCAGATTTAATTTCCGTAAAAAGTACGGTAATACAGGCAATGGTAAATCTGCTGCCGAGTTAGAGGAGATTTGGAATAAAGATTATGATGATAGTATTGCTAGCATCCAAACTTCTACTTTAGACCCTATCAGTGTAGATACTACACAGCAGTCTGATGTAACAGCTATTGCTGCTCCTACAATTGAACCTATTCGTACTATAGGCGACAATGAAGAGAAAGAGGTTGAGGATATTTTCAAAGAAAACTCCGATGTGTTTAAACAGAGGCTATCGTATTACGATGATAGATACGAGCGTAATGCTTTTGCTGCCAAGGATGCTGTACAAAGTATTAAAGAAGTTGCTAATGTAGCTTCTCCTTACTATCGTAAATTTAATGGTACTGACTATATTCAGTTTGATAATGCCGATTGGTCTAATATAGCAAAGCAATATATGGCATATCAAGATGCTTATGGTGAGGAGCAAGCAGTAGAATATCTGCGTAAAACTATTTACGATGAGGTAGACAGAAATACAAGTTGGTTGGAGGATCAGTGGACAGGATTTAAGGGAATGGGTCTTTCGGCTATTCAAGACCTTGGGGTACTATTCACAGCTCTTCCAACGGGAGTATACGAGTACGCTAAAGGTGAACACGAAATCGAAGGTGCGAATGGATTTACTGAATTCATTGATGCAGTTGTCGATAATAAAATGACTCGTTATTTTAATGATGCTAAGCAATGGGGAACTTTAGACCCAGAAAGGCAACGTAGGAATAAAGAACTTGGCATATCTGACTTGCAGATTATGGATGACTATGATGTGATGACAGGGGACGCTGGATTATTAGAACAGATGTTCAACAAAAATACTCTTGCGCATCTTACAGACCAGTACGGATTTACATTGGCTTCATTGTTTATGGGAGGCCTTGCTAGAAAGCTTACTTCTAAAATGTTTAAAGGCATTAAAGGAGCATCGTATGCACGTAATATGCAGAAGACTGACAAAGCCCTGTCTGATGTTAAAAAAACTTTGAATGCTTGGCAGCGAGTTGAGAATGCTGTTGATAGAATTCTTATCCCTGGATTTATAGGTCAAGGCGAGGGGGTTATAGAAGCTTTGCAAACTAAGCAGACTATCATGGAAGATGGTAAGCCTGCTGTAGACCAACGCTTCCAGTCAGAGGTAGAGCAAACCTTCCAAACTCTTTATAATGAGAACTATCAGAAGATGTTTGATGAACTTACCAAGCCAAAAACCTTAACCATGCATAATGACGAGCAAGGTATTCATGGAGAAGTTACCGGTGGAGGTATGACTCCTGAGGAAGCTAATAATTACATTGTCAATGCTTTATGGGATCAAGCAGAGGCTATGCATGCTGAGCAGTATCAAGAAACACTCGACCAACTTGATTATGTAGCCGCCCGTGGTGCTCGTAACAACTTCTTAATGAATAGTGCCATTAACGGTCTATTGAATTCTACTCTTAAGGCATCTTTGTTCGGCAATAAAGTATTGGGTAGATTACAAACAAGCAGGCTTGGTAAACTGTTTAGTAGCAATCCCAAAATAGAAGTAAATGCTGCCGGTAAAGCAACGGGTAAATTGCCTACATGGAAAGCTGCTTACATAATTGGCAGAGAATCTATGGGTGAAGGACTTGAGGAAGGAGCTCAGTACATTTCTGATAAGAGAGAGCAAGGTCGTGCTAGTAACAATCTTGGATTGTTCTTAGATTATAAGTACGGAGCACTTCCTGGGCAAGCAGACATAAATGTAGGTCATATATTTTGGGAAGACTATGCTGCTGCTAATCTTGCAGGCTTAGAAGCTTTTGCAGATAAGGAGCTTTACTTGAACATGTACTATGGTATGGCCTCTTCTATACTTGGAGGTGTTGCAATGCCACAAAGAGCACAGACGGCTGATGGTAAGAAAGGCAAGTATTTTCAATATGGTGTTAATGCTAAGGGCGAGAAAGAGAAATGGTACGATGTAGCTAGACGATTGGCTCCTTGGCGTAGTGGTATTTCTCAAGGTATTGAGAGGACTAAAGCTATTAATGCTGAGCTTCAGAATGAAGCGGAAGCCATGCAAGCTTGGTTAGATGATCCTCAGAATAGAGCTAAGTTTGATGGAACTAACGGTACTCTTCGTTGGGCTCGTGCTATGCAGGAGAATGCTGAGGCTGGAGATGAGTTTGGCTTTAGAAATACCTCCAAAGGTAAAGCTATCAACGATGCTATTATGTTGCAGAAGCTTCGTGGTACTGAGTTCTACAACACCTTTATGCAAAATGTAGAGATTGCAAGACACCTTACTGTAAATTCTCAGGAAGCCAAAGTATTTATCAAGGAGTTTAGAGAAAATCTTGGTAATAACTCCGAGAACATGTCTGATGAAGAGATAGTAGAGCAGGTTAGAAATAATGCCAATACTATGATGTCCGAGTATGAAAAGGTTCAAGAGGAAGGTGATAAACTTGAGCGTTTACTTGGTCAGATAGATGATGATACAAAGGAGTCCCTTATCTATGGTCAAATGATGATAGATGACTTCCAAGAGCGCAGAAACCAAATTGAATCTGACTTGCGTGCTATTAAGATTGAGCCTATTGAAGTAGAGCCTGCAAAACATGGTGATGCTGTTGAGGTGTTGAAGTCTGAGGATGAAATTATGCATATGAGTCCCGTTGAAAGGGCCCAATTCCTTACTTCAGAATCTCAAAAGCATAGTGCTGAACAGCAAAAGATTATTGATAATGTAATTGCTCAAGGCGTATCTCAAGACGGTGACTTCTTAGGTAAGATAAAAGATGCCGGTAGATTGCAGGCCGCTCAGATTGGCTATATGCAAGACTATGCTAAGGTTCTTATAGACCCAGATAATTTTGGCAAGTATTATGCATACAACTCTAAGATAAACGGTATTAGAGCCATGTACGCTAAGAAGTATGAGACCTTGCAGGAAATTGAGGACTATGATACATTTGCTCGTGAAATGGACAAACTCATAACAGAAGGTACTGTATACGAGCGTAATACTATTCTTAAGCAAATGGAAAAAGATGCTTCTGTGCAAAGCGAAGAAGGTACAGAAAGTAAGTTCGCTCGTTATAAGAGGAGTCGTCAAGAGATTGCCGATATTATTAAACAAGCTTCTACTGAGGGACAGTTAAATAATCTTAATGGGCAGGCTATACACGAGTTTATTAATGCTGTATCTTATCTGACTCATAAGGGAGTAGATATCCATAATGGAGATGCTGTTACTAATGCTCTACTGGAAGCAGATGATAGTGGTAATAATTTGTTTAGAGAGTATTCAAATACGGTAGCTCCATACACTCCTTCTTCTCCAAGCGAGGAAATTACAGTTATGTCTCCTGAAGAAATAATTACTCTTGTTCACGATATAGTAGCCTCTTATGATAAAGGAGTTGCTGAGCAAGTTTGGAAGACATCTCCTGTAGAAGTTAAGATAGATGCTCAGCAGGCTGCTGGCCCCTCTGAGTCTCCAAAAGTTTACCCTGGAGTATTTGCATCAGCGTCTCGTACTCAAGAGGAAAACGATGCCGAGTTACAAAAGCATGGGGAAGGTACTGTAACTGAAGGCACTACTATTACTGAGACTGGTGCTACTAGAGTTGTTACACAGGAAGAAAAGCAGGAAGCTACTATTTCTGAGGAGTCTATTGCTCATAACTTTATTGATACTAATAGTGTATCTATAGCAAAGGCAGCTCAAAAGATAGAGCAGTATATCAATGCAAGTACTTTGTTGGAAGAGGAAAAGAAAACAGCTTTAGATGTTTTAAATAGACTGTCTGACGATGCTTATGAGTCTGTAGAGGACTTAATTAATAGCTTCAATGCTGAGGCCAATAAGTTAGATATTCAAGGGGATACTAATACAGCAGTAATGATGCGTAAAATAGCTGCTAAAGTAGCTATAGAGGCTAAGGAAGAAGCTGCTAAGACTCAAGCACAGAAGCGTGAGCAGACTAATAAGATTAAGGAGCTTACTAATATAAGTCCTTTAGCTCAGAAAGTACTTTCCTTCTCCAATGAGAAAGACATTCGTGACTCTAGTAATATGCAGACTTTGCAAATAGGTGGAGATGGTGGATTGAAATCAAGGTTCTCTACTGATTCCTCTGCTCCTAACTACTCTCCTTTATTGCGTTATATAAAAGAGCATAAGGTTGAAGAGTTCTTATCTAATAATGATATAACTAGAGATGAGCCTGTGTACTTTGTTTGTGATCCTGTGTTAGCTCAAGAGCAACAGAATGTTTGGAAGGAACACGGCTATAATAACTATTCTAGTGCAAACCTTCCGGTCATTGCTGTGGTAAAGAGTGACAAAGGCACAGTAGAAATAGGAGGCGAGAAATATCAACCTATAGGCATTATGCCTAGTACAGGTGGTAAAAATTATTACGGCTCTAATAGGTTAGATAAGGTTCGCGCTCATATTAGCGAGAATGCAGATGCTCCATTTCTAATTTCTGACTCTAAAGGAGTCATAGAGACTAGATTGAGTAATCACTTATACGCGCAGGTGCCTAATCAACTGAAGCGTAATATTACCTATATGGAAGCTTTTCTTAATAATCTCTATGCTGAGGATAGAAAGCAATGGAATGATACTCCTGCTGCTAATAGAAAAGGACTTGCTTCATATAAGGCTGCAAAGGCTCAGTTTTTAGCAAGATTGCGTAAGGTAGAATTGAGGAGGAAGAATTCTGACCAAACTCGTCCTGCACTTATATTAGAAACTCCTAACTATAAAGATGACCCTGTTCCATTTGAAACTTTCTTTCCAGATGTTATGAATACAAAAGGCGTAACTATGGATAAGTCAGTTGGAGAAATGCTGAAAGACGGAGATACTTCTTTGATGGCAATTAATAGTCGCCTACGTAGATGGGGAAGAGAACTATCTAAGTTTGCTTCTAATTTGGATGATAGTGAAATTATAACATCTCCTGACGGAGAAGTTTCGGAGTCGTCGGCTAGACTTCTATCTTCAATGAGTGAGCAGTTGGATAGTAAACTTAGTAATTTCTTACGAGTTCCTGGTTATTCTATTAAATTAGAGGCAGGTCCTGTAGTTGGAGATAATAGGCAGTTTATAGTTACTTATACTGACGGTACTAATACGTTTACTATAGGTACTATTCAGAAGGGAGCATTGACGGAGGAGCAGCAATTTACTTTGGCTAAAAATCTTATATTGGATGCACAGGGTAATGCAAGAACTACTTATGACGGAAGAGCGCTTGTTAAGTGGCATGTTAGTTTTGAGGATGCTGCTAACATTAACTCAAGTGACGTGGCTAGGA
>Ga0326513_10002814_pt1 | contig 12746 bp, 27 predicted proteins | sample 2_2465_0518_D_FD_203654 | JGI IMG/M metagenome (GOLD analysis project Ga0326513, IMG submission 203654) | Bovine rumen microbial communities from UC Davis, California, United States - 2_2465_0518 | ecosystem: Host-associated > Mammals > Digestive system > Stomach > Rumen | place: USA...
CCTGCGGCCGCCGTCGGCTCCCCGTCAGACCAGGGGGGCCTCACAGGCGGACGTGCCCGTCCGGGTCGCAGCGCCAGCGCTTCGTCCGGTGTTGCTCAGCGTGGCACTCCTCACACAGCGCCATCAGGTTGCTGTGGTCCAGCGTGATCGCCGGGTTGTCCAGGTTGTCCGGCGTGATGTGGATCTTATGATGCACATGCACAGCCGGCACGATCAGCCCCTTCTTGGCGCATATCTCACACAGCCCGCCGCGCTCTCGGATGAATGCCGCGCGGCACTTGCGCCATGCCTGCGTAGTGTAAAAGCGCTCTATGCGCTCATCAGAATGCACACCCGGACCCTCCTCGCCGTAATCGGTGCGCTACCCGCTGCCCGGGAAGGAACAAACCGGACAGCACCCCAAATTGTGAGCAAAAAGAAAGCGGCCAGGTCATGTCCACCCTGGTCGCTGGCCTCCCGGCCGGTCATTTGCAGCTTACATTAAATCATAGATCCAGTGCCAATTCTAGCAAATCATGCCAATGAATTAAAATAATCTGTGCGAATTTTCTGGATTGTCTGCCTGGACAGCTCCATCGCCTCGGCGATCCGCTCATCCGTCCACCCGAGCGCGTAGTAATTCCGCACGATAATGAAAAGCCTGCGGTCGCGGATCTCGTTGACAATCTTCTCAAATTCAATCAGCATCTGGCCCAGCTCTTTGCTTAGCTCTTCGATGTGATACACAGGATCATCCTCTTCAACCTGCTGAAGCATGGCCGCATCCGGGTCGTTGGTCCCCCTGGGCATCCCCGTCAGCTGCACACCCCGCAGCGGGCGCGGTCCACCGATGTACTTATTAAGGAATTTTGATTGTCTTTCTAAGGTTTCAATCTCCATCACGATCAAGCGGTAGTCCGCAAGGATCTCCTGCTTTCTTGTCATTACAGCCCCTCCCTCTTAGCGAACTCGACAGACTCCGCTGCCGCTTCCCTGAATTCACCCGCCTCAAAGCGCTCCCGGAAACGCCTGACGTCATCGTCCGTCTTCGCCTCGTAATGATTAATTACCATCCGGCAACGTATGCAGTACAGGCCCTTCATGTGCCCGGCCTTGTGCTGCTTGCCAACCTTCCGCCAGATCGGCACGCCCTCCTGCCCGCAGCTGATGCAGAAAAACCGGCTTTGGCTTTGCCTGCATTTATTTACCATCAGTGTCATCCTCTCCCGGGATCTTCGGCAGCGGCATCCAGTACAGCACGCCGCGCTTGTTCCACTTTCCGTCCCAGGTGCAGCTGGGTGCCTTCATGGCGGTGGCGTTGTAGATCGCAAAGTCGATCCTGGCGTAAGTCTTCTTCCCCGTTCCGATTATCCGCACGGCCAGCACGGGCTTGTTGACGTAATCCGCTCCGGGCGGATCCATCTTGGCGTCATGCCATACCCCGTTCTTAATGCTCATCCGCTTCCCTCCTTCCAGCTTCTGGAGTAGCTTCTGCAGAAGCTCCCGCAGCTCTTTGACCTGCTCATGTAAAAGGACGGTATTGTCATATGTCGCATAAAGCCCCTCTTGCCATGGCTCGAATCCCTCTATATGCTTGAAACCGTCTTCCTCGGTTATCATTTTTCTTCCGCCTCTCTTTTTCCGTCAGCGCAGTACCATTCTCCACGATTGTCGAGCATAAAAAGCGGAAAGTCCTTTTCTGCTGCAATTGCAGCAAGCACACACTTTTCAACCTTCCCTCTGTGAATGCATTCCTTGCACCTTACAACGTCTGGAAGCGGAGTGATTTTCCCGTCAGAGTCCACAAAGAATTTTTTCTTCCCCTGCTCTTTCAGCAGGTCAAGAATTGCTTTTGCGTGTTCTTTCCTCAAGTGAACCAAAGCACCGCTGATTTCTATAGCACTCTGCAATCCACGAATAGCGTTATCCTTGACAACGTTCTCTCTGCCCATTCACTTCACCGACCTTCCTGCTTCAACGCACATCCAACGCATTGTTTTTTTGCGTTGGTTTGCGTTGGTTCTCTTCGTATCAATGCTTCAATTTGCCCTTTCTGATAGCAGATTTTATTCTCAAGCAAGCAGATCTTAATAAGGTTGTAGATATTCCAAATCATTGATGAAATAGCAATAGCACCAACAACTTCAAGTGTCATTCACTTCACCGACCTTCCAACAGCTTCCCACAGAATAGGTTTCCCGCACCACGGGCATGATTTCCATCCATCCATTTCAATAACCTTGTTGCAGTTTCCACAACGCTGTTCTACTGACGTTACTCTCGGCTTAATTGCTTCCTGCTCTTTCAGCAGGGCAAGGGCCATATTCACCGTTTCCATATGCTCTCTGTATATATCGGCATCGCCTTGCCATCCGACCGCAAGTAGACTTTTGAAATAGTATGAGACTTTTTCAAGTCCTTTGATAATCTTCTCCCTCTCAGTCATCGTCATCATTCCTTTTCTTCCCGTCAGCGCAAAACCAATCATCCGGTCGGTTTCCGCAATCGCAGAAGTTTTCACCATTTTCTTCATCGTGATATTTGCAATCCTTGCACCTGACAATATCATCGTCACGCTTTTCGTATCCGGTATCATACCCCTTTGCGTATGCTTCACGATAACGTTCAGCATCCTGTTTTAATGCAATAATCAGTTTTTCTTTGTCCACGTTGATTCCGACCCGTTGCACCGCTTGCCAACACATTTCATCAATGTTTCGTGCCATTTGTGTTGTTATATCATTCATAGTTAATTTAAAAGGCGAATCGTATTCCGGGTGTTTCATTCCCACTTCACCGCTTTTCCACACTCATGACAAAATTTGTCATTCGGATTGATGGCCGTTCGGCAGTTTCCGCAGACATTCCACCATGTTGTGCCGCCGCCTGAATGCTGTCGCTCCGGCCTCACTACTTCCTGCTCTTTCAGCAATTTCAGCGCATCGCTCTGCATCTCATAGATGCACCCATCCGCGCCCCCTGATCCGATGTACGGACACTTTTCGCCGGAGGATGCCGTGCAGGCAACCTTCAGGCAAAACTCAAGCCCACGGATCACCTTGGCCTCGTCAGCCATAGTCGTCACCGCCCTCCTCGAGCGCCTCCGCCAGGGCGCACCGGCACCCGTCGCACCCAGCGGCATAGAAGCAGTCCTCACAGGCGAGGATCGGCGCGGGCTCCGTCAGCCAGGCCTCAGCGGCCCGGATGATCACATCATCATTCCTTCCCATCTCACTCACTCCCATTCTGCCAGCGAATACGGGCAGATCAGCCCGCTCCCGTAGCTGTCCAGCGGCGTGGTGCCTTCCAGGATCTTGTACAGCCGGCACTTCCTGCAGCTGTCGCCGTCCTCGGTGCAGCCGTGGCATTTTTCCCTGGCAAGGTCGATCAATTCTTTGCCGGCTTCTCTTGTCATGATGATATTGGTCGATCCTGGCGTGAGCTTCGGGATCAGCCGGACGTCATAATCCCTCATGGTGCCCATGATCTGCCGGCACTGGGCGCGGCTGACGGTGCCGATCAGGTCATTGCACACCGACCGCAATCCCCCGACGGCCATATTCATCCGTTCCTTCCCATGCGGCACGCACTCCAGCCGCTTCTGCAGGTCCTCCCTGGCATATGCCGAGATGCTGATAAACGCCAGCAGCATCTTCAGCCCTGTGTATTCATTCCGATGCAGCCGCTCGCACTGATCATCGGGCAGCATGAAGCTCTGCTTTACATCCTTCATTTCTTCATCCGCCTCCATATTTTCAGCATGATGCGCCTGGCTGGCTCGGAGTAGACGGCGCGCTCTTCAGCCAGGGCGTCGCGGACGGTCTCATACTCATTCTTCCAATCCTGGTATTCTTTGCAGTTGCTGTGACAGAGGAACTTCCTCCGCTCGCAGTCTCTGCACGGACATGGTTGCAACATGGTGCTGTTCCTTCTTTCTGTCGGTCGTTATAGCATTGTTCCCATTTTGTTATACTCCACAGCCTTCCGGCCTGCTTCGTCAATGATCGCCATGGCCAGATCCGCCGCGAGCTGATCGCTGGAATACTTCCTGATGAACGGCCTCAGCTGCTCCTCGTTCGCTCTGATAAACCAATCTGCGTTTCCGTTAAAATCGCCAGGCTGAAAGGGCGGCTTTTCGTAATACTCCGCCATCCGGTAAAGATCCTTGAACATTTCCCTTCTTTGATCGCTAAGCATTATTCATCCCCCCACGGCAAATCCACGTCATGCACAACTTCCATCTGTTTCATCGTGAAATCAGTAGGCCAGGAGAAATCCTCCTTGTTCTCTGATATCCGTTTGCTCGCCGGGTCATACCACATATCGATCCCGTCCGACAGATCACCGCTGATCCTATTTTTCTTCACACTGAGGATCCGATCCGGTTTGTCGAACTTGTCCGGCCCGGTATCGTAATTCAGCACCACATCCACGGCGTTCGTGATGTTTCCGCTTCCCATGACATCGTCCGCGTCAAAGTCCCCGCCATCACCTCTCCGCTTCCTTGGATGTGCGATCAGAAAGATGATCACGTTGTACTTTCTGGCCATCCTCGCGAGATTCCGCACGAAATTACTCTGCAGCCTGTTCAGATCCGCGCTCAGATCCTCATCCAGGGCGGTCATCAGGTTATCCAACAGCACCACCCGGATCCCGTATTCCCTGACCGCCTTTTCGACAGTCTGCATCAGGCTTTCGGTCTCCTCGCCGTTCACGTCTGCCTCGTCGTATATCCACATCGTGTGGTAGTACCAGTCGTGCAGCCGCTGTCGCTGCCAGGTCTGGAGTGTCCAATCGGCCTTTCCGCTGTCGCTCCGTACCTCCTGCAGGTTATCCGGCCCAGCGAGCTGGCGGTCCATCCACTCGCGGAAATTGGAGTGTATCAGCTCCCCGGAATAAGCCAGGCAGCTCTCCCCGGCCCGAAGCGCCCCGCAGAGAAACTGGCTCGCGAGCGTGCTTTTGCCTTTTCCGCGTCTCCCACTGAGCAGGATCACCTGCCCGAAGTAAAACCCGCCGATCAGCCTGTCCAGCTGCGTGAAACCCGTAGAGATGTGCGGCGCGTTGATCTGGTCCACCGGTTTCACATCCGCCATCCGGATCAGATGCACATCCGATTCCCGCTCCGCGTTCTCGATGCACGCGCGGATCCCGTCCTTCCCGAACTTCTGCAGGATCTCATTGGCATCCTTACACCCCTGATAATCCTCCGGCCTAACGTGCCACACCTGGCCGTTAAAACGCGCTTTCATGTCCGGCAGCAGGGTCATCGCGCCGTGCTCGAAGTCCCCGAAGACGATCAGCTTCTCGAATCCCTGCAGCCAGTCCCAGCAGTGCGGCACCCAGGTAAACCCGTTTTTCCCGGTCGGGACCGATACAGCGTTTTCATATCCGGCCTCTGCCACGCTCAGGCTGTCGATCTGGCCCTCCGTCATGATCAGCGTCTTGTTCTCCGGATTGCACTGGGCCATCCCGAACAGGATCGGCCTGCAGTCCGCCTCGCACCACTCCTTTGATCCGCTCTGCCCCTTCTGGTAGTCCAGGTTCCGGTACTTAATGAACTGCATCCGGTTTTCCGCATCGTAGAAGGGAAACATCAGCACATTGTCCTTATCCTTCAGCGTCGTGATATAGTAGCGCTTCGTAATCTCCCGGCTGATGCCCCTCCCTTCCAGGTACGCGACCGCCGGATCCCTGATCTCGATGGTTTCCGGCTTTTTCGTGATTGTTTTGAACCGTTGCCATTTGAGGCCGTAGTAGGTGTCTGCGTCCCGTCCCAGGGAAAACCCGAAATCCTTAGCGAGCGTGATCATGTTCCCCTGGGCGGAGCAGCTGGCTCTCAGGCATTTGAAAACGCCCGTGTCCATATTGATGGAGAACGTGTCTTTATCTTTTCCGCCGCCCTGGCAATACGGACACCAGACGAATGTCAACTCATTCCCGCGCCTCCTGGCTTTAATGCCGACGTGCGTGGCGAATCTCTCCGCATCCGCCGGAGAAAAATCATAGATATTTGCCATATACCCATTAACCCCTTAATCGTCATAATGGAGCGCGTACCATTCCGGTGATCCGATCGGAGGCTCCGGTTTCGCCAGCGGAGGATCCGCGTGAGCGGATAAACCTTCTTCCTTCTTCTTTCTTTCTTCTTCTTTCTTCTTATATCGTGGATCCTCGCTGTGTCCCTCTGTGTGTCTCTCAGCGTGTCCTTCCTTGTGTTCCTCCGCGTGTTCCTCCGCGTGTCCATCTGTGTGTCCCTCGCTGGCTCCGAAAGTCTGGTACTTGTCAAAGTTTTCAACGGTTAGGACTGTCCCGAATCCTACGCTTTTATATGTCATCATCTCGTAGGATTCCATCCCGTCCAGCCAGTTTTCAACCCTTTTCCGGCTCCAGTGGAACGTGGCCATCAGCTTCCGGATGCTGGTCAACATCTGTCCGCGCTCGATCGTGATCGTATGGCCATTTTTCCGGGATACACCCTGCTTCCAGTTTGCGGAGAGAAGGACGTGGATGAATGCGGACCGCCAGTCGAAAGGCTCGTCTGTTCCCGCCCAGAAATCGCTGTCAAGCGTTTTCCGGAAGAGAAACAGCCATCCAGTATTGCTCATCCGAACTCACCCCCTCTCAGCCGGTCCGCCAGATTCCTGGTCAGGATCCCCCGGATGATCCGCCCGGTCGTCCGCTCCGTGCAGAAGATCAGGCGGAGGTTGTACCGCTCGCAGAATGCGAAAATGGATCCGGCGAGGCTCTGCGGGGCCATGCGCGATCTGTACCGATGATCATAGATGCTTTCCCAGCTCCCGCCCTCAATCAGCAGCCACATCTGTGCGCAGGCGGCCCGGCTCCGCTCAAACTCCCGTTCAAACCGATCCCGGCCTGATCCGAAGCAGGCGGCAAGTTCATCCAGGTTCATTTTACGTTCGATGGCCACCTTGGGCCGGATCCTGTCGCTTGTGTCGCAGATTCTCCGCCCGTCCGGAAGTGTAGCGTTATAACTGTAATCGCCATAATCCAATACACAGCGTTCTACCGGAAGCCCGATGGAGGCGTACCTCCACCGGGCCCGGTCCGTGTCCTGTTCTCGACTGTCCACCAGCACAGACATAGATCCCAGGACGGCCTTGATGTCTTTCGGTTTCATCGTCAGAAGGGAAGATCTTCATCATGGACCACTGCGAATCCGCCGGATGAGGTGCTGCTGGTGCTCTCTGCGGTGCCGTTTCCGGCGATCAGCTTATCCTTCGGAAGCCTAAACTTCCCGCTTCGGATCTTCTCCACGCTGCACACCTGAGCCAGGTTGGTGGTCTTTCCGCGCATTCCGTCGCGCTCCCATTCGCGGAGGTTGAACAGGCCGCCAATCAGAAGCCCTTTGAACTTCTTTTCATCCCAATCGAAGTGATATCCGTCGTTGGATGCTTCAAGCGCATCCGTGAACGTCTTGAACTTGGCCTTCGTCCATCCGTCGCGCTCGCTGCGGTCATCGGTCGGAACGTTCAGAAGATAATTGCAGTGCCAAACCTTTTCCCGCCGGCTCGCGTCCTGGCTGCGGTAATCATCCGCATAGAAGTTTGCATATTCTCCCTCCGCCACGTCCATGCTGACCTGTACATACTGGCCCACGCGGTTCTCCTTAACTTCCGCGCCCATGATCTTCATCACATAACCGCCAACCGGCAGCTGCTTCCTGTCCTGGTACCCCTGAACCTTGTCGAAATCCTCAAAGCTCTTAATCATTTTTGTTTTCCTCCTTATAAACTAAAGTGTTCAAAACGTATTGCTCTCGCGAGCGCATACGCTTGTTTCGTTTTGGTCTGATCCATGTCTATCCAGTATGAGCTATCCGCACCAAAGAGGCCCCAACCGCCGCCTTTTTTGGCTCCAAGCACAGCTCCGAAATAATCATTGTCTACGGTCTCAAAGTTATAGTATGAGATTCTGTACTCCGTATCGATCCCGTTGGCGATGTCTTCAATATCCTGCGGTATGCTTCCGACGACATAAATCGGATAATGCTCCGCGAAGGCACTGATCTTCAGCGCATCATCCGGGCCCATGTTCCCCTTAACCTCTACGAACAGAGGATCCGGGCACCGAACAGAACCACCGTACAGTACAAAATCAGGAAGATATCTGATGGAAAGCCCGTCTTCGATCTGGATGTCGTATCCTTCCGTTTCATATCGCCAGTCAATCCCCAGGCGGTCAAAGATAACCGCCCAGCGAGCTTCCAAACGGCTCCGGAAGGGGATCCCCTTGTAAACAGTTGGAATTGCCTTAATCTCATTTGCCAATTACATTCACTCCTTTATTATTTACCAGAATAAAAATCTCTGATCCGTTCATCCACCGCCTTCAGATCGTTTTCGATCCTTTCATCTTCAAACATATCCTCCGGGCTCTTTGTAATGTCATTTCCGTCCGTCTGGGTCCGGAAGAAGTGTTCTTTTCCCATCGTTACGCAGCGGAGCACAATAGCACTCATGCCCTCAATGCATACCTTTTCGTTCAGGAGTTTACCGATGGTCCGGAGCCTGGTGTCTCCGTAATCATTGGTTTCCTCGTGAAGAACCACATAGACGTTAATGTCATCAGGCAGTTTTTTGATTTCCCTGATCAGTCTCCAGAAGCTGTCCGCGATATCGTTGTAAAGGTCGAAGCTGCTGGAGCCCTTTTTCGGCTGACTGTGACCGGCCATGAACTGGCTGGTCATCAGATAACCGGCGTCATCAATCACGGCAGTTTTGCACGGCATCCGCTGGAGCCCGGCGATGATCGTATCCACGTTGTCCGTAATGCTTACATATTTAAAGCGGTTCCGGAACGGGAGCTCCTTGCCGATCACGTTGACCAGGAATATTTCCTCCTCTCCGAAGTTCTTCAGGCTCCTGCTTTTTCCGCTGCCGCTCTTGCCGTAGATCAGAATGAAACGGCCCATTACTTAATCACCACACTTTCGGTCTCTTCCAGGCTCGCGCCGGGGATGACGAAGTCCGCCTTCAGCGCCTTCTTGATCTCATCCTTCTTCAGTTCCGGCTCCTTAAATCTGAGGAACTGTTCCGGGTTGTCGAGCGTCTGCAGGAAGCTGATCAGCTCCGCTTCATTCTCAACGGCCAGCCGCTGGCTGTGGGTCTGATAGACATTGCACCTGGGCGTCTTCAGCTTCTCGCCGTTCAGAGCGCCCAGCAGCCATTCCTTCAGGGAGTCGATTTTTTTATCCAGGCTCTTTTTCCGATCGGTCAGCCGGTCGGCCTCCGTCTTCACGGCGTCCGCCTCCGCCTTCAGGTCCTTGATCCACAGGGCGACGCCCTCAAGCTTCCGCTCGCGTTCCATCTGCAGCGCATCCAGCGCCTCCGCGTCGATAATTTCACCGGTTTCCTTGTCGACAGCAGCCAATATCGCTGCATCGATTTCATACAAAGGTCTCATTGCTATCTAAGCTCCTTCTGTGCTATAATTTCCGGGTAAGATCTCCCGTTTCCGACCGTGGGGCTGTGCCAGCAGCTCCCCGGTCATTTTTTTTCGTGTCTGCCTTCTCCGCTGGGTCGGATCCTGATCAGGCTGTCGAGCGCCGCCGCGAGGGAAGGGTGCATCTGCCGGTCGTCGATCCGGTAGTAAACCACCTGACCGTCCTCCATGGCCACGCGGATCCTGTCGGGGTACCGGCTCAGATCCCGCTCATAGATCGCGTTGACATCCGCCAGGGGCATCACGCGCGCCTCGCTCATACCGTCACCCCCAGTCTCGCCAGGATCGCCGGCAGCCTCTCCGTGAGCATCCGCCACCCGTCCACGCCCAGGCTGATCTCATCGCCGTATCCGTCGCGCCAGTCGATGCACTCGTGCAGGTGGTCGTAGTAAAACTCACCCAGGCCGGCGCACTGCACGGCCGTCACCAAGAAGCCGTCATTCTCTTCCGGTCCCGCTGCCACCGGCTCCCGCTCTGCCTCACCCAGCTCCGCCGGATCCACCGGCTGCACCACCATTTCCGTCTGATCATCCATTTTTACCTCCTCCTTTTCCTCCTTCGTCTTCGGCTTCCGCTGGGCGTCCGCCTTGCGCTTCAGCAAATCCGGAAAACGGTCCATCACCTCCGGGTGCCGCTGCCGCGCGTACAGCCGCAAATTCTGGTATGCCTTTCTCGGATCTTCATAACCGAGGCCCTGCAAAATCTTGTCCCGGTCTTCCCCTGCATCCATCCCGTCCAGCAGTCGGAAAAGATGCTGTTCATACTTCCCCCGTCCCGGCCTTGCCACCATAACCGCCTCCTTTTTCTTTTTCGGCTTGCCGTCTGTCAGCTGCCACTCTTTCCTCCGCCCGAGGAATTCCTTTTGCAGCCGGATCCATGTCGCCCTGGCGGAGATGTAGTTGAGCCCGTGCAGGTAACCCAACACATCACCGCCGGCATTCTCGATCCTTAAGCACTCCTGGGCGATCTCCTCGCGCTGTTCATCCGTCCTGATCTCTGCCATATGATCACCCCAGCGACAGCCAGATCTTAAACAGCAGGAGCATCCCGCCGATCGGCAGCAGCGTGACCGCGGCCCAGTAGGCGCGCCGCTCCCAGATCTCGTACGGCGTCATACGCACGCGGATCTTCCGGCCCATCAGAGTCTTGTATGTGCGGTATTTAACCGTCGTCATTTTTGCGCCCTCCCTCCAAAGTCTTCTGCACTGCAGCTGTCAGCTCGCGGATCTCCAGCAGCAGCTGGATCACGATCGCCTGATTGGCTGCGGCGCTTATCTCCGGCACCTCGACCGTCTGCCCGTTCATGCTCGGCCTGCTGCCGTACCCGTAGGCATCCAGGAAGCTCTCCCTGGCGATCTTGACCCGGTTTCCGCTGATCCTCACAGCAAAGGGCAGCTGCCCGCTCCTGGCGTATTCGATCAGCCTTCCGGGATCCATCCGCATGGCGCTGGCCGCCACTGCGGGCGTGATCCAGTCGTCATTCATGCGGCTGATCTGCTCAAAGGTCATTTCACTCGTCCTCCTCTTTTGCCTTGTCCTCGAGCTTCCGGATCAGGGCGTCCGCCAGCTCGCGCATGCCCTCATTGGCGTATGCGGTGTACACGATGAAATCCGTATTTCCTTCATCGGTGGCCGGGGGCTTCATGGGCCATTGCTCATCCAGCAGCGTCTGCAGCACCATGCTCTTGAAATCCTCGCCGCTCATGTAAAAATCCATCGTTCCTTCCTCCTCTCACTTAAAGCGAGCGCTTGCCGAAAAAAATAAAGTCCGCCGGATACTGGTAGAGGGCGCAGATGGCCATCACCTTGTCATATCCCGGGACCGTTTTCCCGGTCTCCCAGTTCCGTAGGGTCTCCGCTGTGACCCCCAGCTTCTCCGCTGCCGTCTCCTGCAGCAGTCCCGCGTTCACCCTCGCAGCCGCCAGGGAAATCCGCGGCGGAAATGTGTTTTCCTGCATATGGTTGTCTCCTTTCTCCGTGCCGTCTGGCATCGGCTACGAGGCCCCCGGCGGAGGCCCCGTCTGCCGGTGTCAGGATTGCCATACAACATTTTTTGTTCTGCTATCCGTGATCCTTGTATTCTTTGGCTCCTCGCCATATGTGTCCTTATACCAAGCAACGTACTTTTCAGGGTTTTCCGTCCTTGATGAATACCGCCATTTCCCATCAAAGAATATTGATACAGCATAGGGGTAAACAATCATCATCGCCTTGCGATATTCCTTATATGCCTGTGTCATTTTTTGTTCCTCCTCCTGTCATCCTGTGGTTCCGACCACACCATCAATTATACTCGCTTTAAGCGAAGAGTCAAGCATAAAGCGAAAATTTTTTTGCTTTTGGCTTGTTTTTCTCGCTTTTTCCGAATATAATAGGAAACACAAGGAGGGAATACAAAATGCCGGACAATGCACGCGAAATCTTCGTCAAAAATCTCAAGTACTTAATGGAGACCAAGGGCGTCACCCAGGCGGACATCTGCCGGGAGCTGGAAGTCTCATCCGCGACCGCCTCCGACTGGTGCAATGGCAAGAAATACCCCCGAGTGGATGCCATGCAGCGCCTGGCGGATCTGCTTGGCGTCCTGTACTCCACGCTGACCACAGAGCACGGCCTGAAGGATTACGCCGACCAGGAGCGCCTGGAAGCGCTCCACCAGAACCCGCGCCTCGGCCTCCTGTTCGACCGGACGCGCAAGATGTCCAGCGCGGACGTCGAGACGATGCTGGCGGTGGCCGCGAGCATATTGAAAGAGCGTGACGGAGAGTGATGCCGATGGATGAGATGGAAGCCCGGCTGGTGGATCTGCCCACCAGCGTCCGGGGTTTTTGTTACCATGACGAAGACGGCGAGGCGTATATCGTCCTGAACGCCCGCCTGACCCACGAACAGAACCAACAGACTTACCTGCACGAAAAGGCGCACATCCGCCGCGGCGACATGTACGACCCGAATTATCATGAATACGGAGGCAAAAAACCATGAAGAAACTGCTTGCGCTTCTCCTGGTCCTTCTTCTCCTGCCTTCCGTCTGCCTGGCGGATGGGCTGGGGCTCACGATCGGCGAATACCTGGACAAGTACAATGCCATCCAGGCGCCGCTGGAATCCCCGTACCGCGCGCTGAAGAAGCCGGATTCCATTTATTTCGACGGCGAATATTATCACGCGTCCTTTTTACCCGTAGCCGATCCGGATATCCGCGTCACGCTCCTCTCCAATGAATACATGACAGAGGAGCTCATGAGATCGTGCCGGCTGGACTGTATTCTCATTTTCTCCCAGGATCCGACGGACCTGACCGCC
>Ga0326513_10002815_pt1 | contig 12746 bp, 16 predicted proteins | sample 2_2465_0518_D_FD_203654 | JGI IMG/M metagenome (GOLD analysis project Ga0326513, IMG submission 203654) | Bovine rumen microbial communities from UC Davis, California, United States - 2_2465_0518 | ecosystem: Host-associated > Mammals > Digestive system > Stomach > Rumen | place: USA...
TGTTCCACGTGAAACATTAGTTGTCATATAGCTTCTGATATGGTGATATGCTTATACATATACACCTTTACCCAGTGCCTGCTTTATTGCATTTATCTCTTCGACTGTCGCCGGGACTCCTGACAGGTCAACACTGCTGCATATTACAAGTCCGGTCTGACTGCCTACCTGACCATTAATCAAGCAAGCATTGCCTATTGTGTGGCTGTATATTTCAGCATCATATCCCTGCAGCATCTTTGCTCTCTTAACGTACAGTATCGGATATAAACCTCCCACACAGAAATTGTTCTGAGTCTCAGCTGCTGTTGTCTGTGCAGGTATAGGTTGTGTATGTTCTATCTGATAGTCATAGTTCTGCTCTTGCATCACACCACCGAGCAGACCTGCAGCGCCTGTGATAAGACCAACCCCAGCAATTAATGATGTACCACCTGTTGCAGGTGCTGCAATAAGTGCAGCAGCTCCAGCAGCGACTGTTACAGCTGAGGATGCAAGCCGTATTTCATTCTGCTTCTGAGCAGCCTGCAGTGCGTGTACAGAGTTCTGATATGTACCCATCTGCATTGCTGATACAGGTATATCTGCACCTATCTGACCGTTTACAGCTTTGTATAACGTGAAATTATCTCTGTATATACCTGCAGTGCAAGCACCTGTATAGATATCATACATCATAATTATCTCGATGCTATGACCTACAAAAAATTCAGGATCAATCTCAACAGTACCACAAAGAGGAATATATAGTTCCATTGTTGTATAAGGCTGATAATCTCTGAAATCACCATATGGAGTATAGTCACCTGTACCGTCAAGGGGAATTGTACCAAAAGAGAATGACCCAGTGCCGTTGTATTTGTAACATGCAATACCGTCAAATTGAACAGGTCCGAGCTTGAATGCGCTTGTAGTATCACTATGAGCAATATTCAGCAGCATAGCCTTGCAGCTGACTATATAATCATCCGGATTGCTACCTTTAAAGTCAAGCTGCCACTTTTCATTACCTGCAGGGTCTGTCAGATATAAGTTATTGATACCAGCGAGAACATCCAGTATATCCTGTTGATACATGCACCATACATTCAATCCTGTTGTGAAACGATTAGAATTGAATGGATTGATAAGATAACCATAGTCATCATTCCCCGGTCTTCGTGTTGGATCATATCCACTCCCTGTTCTACCGTCAGTCCATTCAGAGTTAGGAAGATTAAGGGCAGCTGCACCTTCGGCATATTCGCCTGTAGTAATACCATTTATATCGAATTTTGGCAAATATACACCACTATCACCAATATGTTTACTTTTATCCGAGTCAAGATAATAGAACGGCAACCCGATATAAGCCATTTGCTTAAATAGATAATCACGTACATCATTAATATTGTCGGCTGTTGCGTGAATTGCATAACCTACACAATATTTACGTGTTGAACCGTCCATATAATCGGTGTATAATTCCCATAGTGGATCACCGTCATAATTATATATTTTAGGTTGCGTTTGCTCACCTATACTATATTTATAGGCGAATGCCGTTTCACTATCACCGATATTATAATTAATATTTTCTGAAAGTATAAACGATTGGCAAAGATAATTAACTGAGCCGTTTGTTTCCCTCCACGATGTTAAAAAACTATCAATGCCGCTTGACCGTGCGTAAAATAGGTTTGACCCATAATGTACGTTGTACCCTTTAACGTGACCAATTGTTGCAAGTGATAAATCATATGCAGGATTACCACCATTGTATGAAACATAATAACCAATAGCAACAATATACGGATAATTGACATATTTGTTATCGGTTATGTATTGGTCTAATCTATAAATAGTTTGGGCATTTGATTGCGGCGTAGCTCTGACGGCAACAAATGGTGTTGTTTTTACTTTCTGATAATTAAAAGCCATAACAACGCCGCGAAAATAAATTGCACTATCAGGCGGCGCAGATGACCTATCGGGTGAATACCGATGATGATACGATTGTGAACGTCCGTTCGGTGTTGCTGTAAATATCGCCGGTCTATCAATTTGTTCTTCATAAACATCACGAATATCAACATTGACATTATCATTATTTATATAAGGTGAAATATATTTAAGTGATAGAAACAATGAATTTTTACTAATACCCCAAAAGCAATTTGATATATCAATTTCATTTAGTGGTACAAGATTATTATAATATATATCATAATAGCTATCGGCTGTTGCTTTTGGTAATTTTGCTTCAATCGCTTCATAGCCTGAGCCGGGATTGGGGTTGCACCATTGTTCAGGTGTACCCCATACTTCATAATTAACTGCCATATATATCACCTCGTAACCATTATATAATTTGGCTGGATCAGACCGCCGCCGCCTGATAATGAAGTTTGTGGGAATCTGATACCCTGCGTAAAGTATCTCCTACTGTCAATAGGCAGCTTATTATCTGCAACGTATGAAGGTTTACCCAGTTCAGCCCGGACAATAGTTGCAGGGCATTCCTTGATATATGAAGCCCAGCTCATGAGATAATCAACCTTGCATGATACAATCATTCTCTGAGCTGTTGTGACAGCTACATTACACCAGTAATAACGTCCGAATGTATCAATATAGCAATAGTTTGCAGGAAGCAGCAGGCTGTTATAATCAATCATTATGACCGGATTGAGACATCCAACCTGCTCAGTCGGAGCGAGCGCATGAGCTGAGCCTATCACTGTACTGATATCTTTTGTCAGACATTTAGGATCAGATGAAGTCTTGTAGAATGTTATCTGCATATTATCACCTCACGCCAGAAGGAAGAGATACCTGTCTGCAAACCCCTGCAGAACGATGTCAAGGAAGTCATTATGCAGCCGCATATCAATTTCCTTCTGTATGTTTTCAGCCGCTGCAGCTCTCTGCAGTCCTGTCACCTTACGCTCATTGTCTGCAAGCAGTCCGGTATCTGTTGTAGTGTCAGTGCCAGTGTCTGCAGTTGCTACCGATCCGGAGAGAGTTGTAGTGTCCTTGCCCCCCTTTGATGTTTTGTCCTTATTCCTGAGATTGGTATCATCGAAGGTTGTGACATCGCTTGAGACATTGCTTGCATAGCTTGTCTCTGACTGATAATTAGTATAGGTTGTAGTTGCTGTCTTACCATGCAGCAGTGTCCGAGTGTTTTTGTGACTCTGCTGCTCGTCCCTGCTGTAGTTAGCTGCAGGATCATATGACTTCATGAGAGCTGCATATATCCTGTCATAGCTGTCTGACATCTCAGCCATATAGAGATTGAATGCAGAGAGCAGATAACTATACCATGCAGCTGCAGTGTCTCCCTGTGAAAAGAAGGACCATTCCCAGTAATGAAGCGCCAGATACTGCAGGAAGTCATTACCAGTGATAACAGTTATTGTTTCGTCATTATATGTGACATTCACATTAAAGTCTGTCGGTCCGGGAATGATAGTGTTAATCTGATTGATCTGAGTTGTCTGTCTCACTCTCAGTCACCTCCTCAACATCATCAACAGTGTTTTCAACAATCTCATCAGCAACAATTCCTTTTTCATTCAGTTCATCAGGAATGTAGTTGATGACCTTGTCATAGTTATTCTTCATGATCTCAGATAATCTGACAGAAGCTGTGAAACCGTATTTTTCACCATATATCCGGTTGAGGTCCTCTATCATCTTCTCCCTGTAGTGCAGCTGCTGCAGGGGATAGATCATGCTGTAGTCATCAGCTCCGTGCATCTCAGCATTTGTCTGCTGTGCAAGTTTGTTTGTGATGTTCATGCTGCATCCATGTCTCCGCATGAAACGCTTGAGCATATTATCCATATACTGATTGAGATACTGCAGCTTATCAACTTCCTTCACATCTACAAGGTCAAGGAACTGAATAGGCTCTGCAGTGTCATTGACTATTTCAGCGAGAGATTTTATTTCACCGGAGACTGCTTCAATGCGTCCTTCAAGAATTGCATTGATCGCAGATTCAAACATAGCCTTCTCTTTTGATGTTCTTGCAACGGGTATCCTGAGCAGCCTGCTGAATATCACATTGACATCCTCAGATGTCCGCCCCTCGGTCAGAGCTGCAGCAGTGTCGATGAGGTCAAAGTCAGGCGTATGTGATGCATTATTCCACCCGACAACTATTGTCTGACCGGGAACACCTGACAGGTCATAAGCTGCAGGAGCTTCTGCTTCACCTTTTATCTGACCTATTGCAGGAACTTGAGCTATGTACTTTTCAGGCAGGTATCCATTTATCTGACCGACATATCCACCTGCTGCACAATAGAGCACACCGTCACGCTCACCGATACCAACAGTTCCATTTGATATGAGGATGCCCTCTATCCATTCAGCTGGAAGGCTGTCAGGCAGTCCCTCATATTCAAACTGTGACATCAGGACCTGCCACAATTCGACATAGTACATGAGCAGCCTGTATTCCTTCAGGACCTTGCATTTCTCTTTTGCTCGTGCAAAACAGTATTCATATAACATTTACTTCGCCTCTTTCAAATACAGCCCCGGCATCTGACCGGGGCTGCATATTTGTCATCATGTCTCAGGATCGCTGCAATAGAATACCACAATAGGGTAATGATCGTTGACTGCATATCTCACCAGTGCATGATAGAAACTGTTTGTAGTGTCTCTTGCTGCTGTGTAGCTGCTTGTTACTTTGCGCTTGTCGATGTTGATACCCATTGCAAGGCGGTCATAGATAACGCCGATGATAGATCTTGCAAGGTAGTGTGTCTCAGATGTGGTAGAAGGGAGCAGACCGAACTCAATTGCAGAGTTCTTGCTGTAGTCGATGCTGCTGCAGGCTGCAAAGTTGTATGCAGTTGAATCGTCAGTTGTTGTTGCTGCCTGCCACATATTGATCGTGTCATAGTCGCCGACACCGAGCAGCTCCTCATTGAATGTATTTGCACGGACATTGAACTTGCAAGCCTTTGCAAACTTTGTCAGGAGTATCATGTTATCCTGACTTGCAAAAGTTGCTGTCTCACCGTCATTGAAGAGGGCAGTGTAGTCTGTGATATACTCACGTACCTCAGACATACGCTGCAGTATAAGTCTCTGCACATCAGGATTCTGCAGGAGTGTCTCAGTTGCTGTTGTAGCTGCATTAGAAACGCCAGCAGAGACTGCAAGTACTCTGGCATCGACTGCATTAGAGTTAGCAAATGCTCGTGCAATACCTGCAGAGACAGTCATTTTTGCATAAACCTCAGCCTTGAGCTGCAGTGTATTCTCAACAGAATTATAGAGACCTGCAAGGAAGCTGTTCAGCTCTGCTACACCCTTGAACGCTGTAAAGAGCTGATCGTACATTGTAGTAATTGCTACCATGATAGCATGAGCTTTCTTGTAGAGCTTTGCATTGATAGCAGGTCTGTAGAAACCGTGCTCAATAGCAGCTATGCGAGCACCTTCTACCTGTCCGGGGAATACTGTAGGAGTGAGAGGGTCTGCAGGTGTACCCCATGCAATGAAGCCATTAGGATTCCACATTTCATCAACCATGACATCAGACAGATCAATTGTTACTGCTTCAGTGAAAAGTCCCCAGTTCGCAGTGTCTACATAGAGCTTCGGGAGCTTTGCTACGTATGATCTGTTATCAATAACGATCTTACCGAGCTGAGAGAGAAATGCTTTGAATACTACATCTGCAGGAGAGTTGACAGTGAAATCACCGTCCTCAGTGAGCTGCAGCTTCTCACCGAGATCAACGATTGCAGCATCATCGAGAGCCTCAAGAGTATAGTCCTCTGACATATATCCTTTACCGATGAGCTGAGCGATAGCAGCCTTTGTTACTGCCAGCGTATTTGAGGGATCATAAAGTGCCATATTTTTTAATCCTCCGTTATTAGTCCGCTGTATTCTTTATCATCGAAAAACAGTTTGATTTTTATTTGATTTTTGTTGTTCAAAAGTCTGACCACCTCTTGAATTTTGTTTGTATATTCACCACGCCCTTTGAATGTGGCGTAGTTCTCACCTGTTTTTTCATTGCCATACCAATGTTTGTTTTTGTAGGGGTATACACTTCTATCATCTATATGACAATCAATTGAAGTTATTATACCAATACCACCAAAACCGATAATTTCGGCGGCTTCTGCAACATCAAAAGAAGATACAGATGAATTATCATTTTTAATAACATGTATATCAGCTGCAAAACCTAATACATGACAATCATCTGTAAAACCCCCGACTGATAATGAATGTTGTGCACATCTGTACCCACTATTAACAAATATTGCCTTGATACCTATTGCACTATCAAGTATTTCATATAGTTTTTCAAGCCGCTTTACAAAATCATGCCTGATTTCATTTCGCTTGCAACATGGGCATTCAAATTCATAATCAGAAAAGTGTTGTGTTATCTGCATTTGACAACTCCCTTTCAGTGCGTATTGTTTCAATATCTTTGCGTAGTTCATCAACAGTTAACTGCAATGTTGTCACCGCTGTTGTCAGATTACTGATATACTTGTAATCACGAAAAACAAAGTATATAAGTAAACCAACAGCTGCACCATTATTGATAATGGCATTAATGATATCCTGCATGATAAACACCCCTTTGATGATAGTGAACTTTTTTGTTCACCTTCATTATACAACAAACCTTGACAATTGTCAAGGTAATTTTTGTATAAATTTCAGATAACTGTCAACAAAGCTGCCGACATCATTGCTTGCATAGTATATCCTGTTCAGTGAGAACATCTTTTTAACATACTTTTCCACTTTTCCACTGCCGAGCTTATAGTGATATCTGCTGTCAGTTCTCTCCTCAGCAGTCATGATGTAGCTGTCCTTGTATATCCTTGTAGCCCAGTGAGCATATATGCACTGCCCCAGCTCATAATGATCCACGATGTCAAAGCGGACATACTTGTTATTGTAGTAAATGTATAGCTGCCTGCATAGAGTTATCAGGTGCTGCTCATCATCGTCATTGTCAGGTAACTCCGGGATGTGCTGATAGTTAGTTATTGCCCAGCCTTCACCTGTGATGCTTCCGAGGAGAGGATTTTTGAAACCGTAGAAGAGCTGATTGATAATTGAGTTCTTGCGCTTCTTCTCAGGAGCTGCACCGATTATCTCAATATATACTTTTGTTCCCCTGTACGTTGTAACAAGTCGATGTTCACCTATATTCATTTGCTGGATGTCATCATATATCTCTAATTCGTTGTAATACATACTATGTGGGTTGATCGTGTTCGCCAGCATTACAATGATCGGAGACCGTCTACCTCTGATGATCGTCTTTGTCAGATCGCAGAAGTGAACAAACTCATTTGGATAATAGTATTTCCCGATAAATTCATCCAAAATGATGAGGTCACCACGTGGTGCATTGTATCCTGACTTGAGGTCCAGCTGCTTTTCAATACAGCAGCAGAACATGAAGTGTTCAGGACATTGCTCAACGATCTTGCCTGATACATCACATAGAGCATAGTGATATCTTCGGGACTTATATACAACAGTATTATACCTTCCGTCTGTTATCTTTTCGATGTAATGATATTCCAAAATAGTTTTGAACAGGTCCTTCAAAGCTTTTGGCATTATCATGGACTCTGTCTGTCTGACATACTGGATGTCAATACCGTAGAACTTATGGAGTAGCATCCCTATCAATATCCAGTTAGTTGTCTTGCCGATGTTACGCTCAGATGTCTCTACAAAGTATTTTGCACTCTCAAGAGGAGCTGTGCAGGGATCATAAACATCTGCAGGACATCCGAGCTTTTTATATTCTTTTCTTATCATCTTCCAATCTATCTTGATACCGTAGTCAGGATTGTCCTGTATGTATTCAATTTTCAAGAGTCTCACTCCCCCTCAGATATGATTGTGTGCTGCAGCGCATTGACTTCCTTGTCATTATCAAACTTGTAGTGTACTGTGAACGTGTAGAGCGTTGTCATTTTGTATCACCTCTATTTGAATTGATTATGTATTCACACATTAATCTGGTATCACGCTTCAATATTTCATTAATAAGTCGCTGCCTGATTATTTCTTTAAGTGCATCATAGCGTTTTTCAAATTCTTCTACATTGTCAGCCTTAAAGCAGTATTCAATCTCTGACTTCTTTACTGTTATCTTGATATTATCCATTCCTTAAACCTCCTCTTGCATATGCCTTACTTCCTGCAGATTCAAGAATGCTGTTCAGGAAGCTTTTATAAACCTTATCCATTGTAACTTTGAATGTAGAAGGATAGAGAGTGCAGCTGCTGTACTCTGTCATTATCTCGCCCTTGACATTGATCTTGACTACCTCATCATGATAGGTGCGTGCCAGCTTTACAAGCTCAGTGTTACCGTCAATGCAAAAATCAAGATCATTTTTAAAATAGTCAAAGATATCCAGATCATGCTTGCTGCAGTATCTTTCAAGTGTTCCCTTTGGCAGTCCGGCAACAGTTACCGAGACATGAGGGACAATTGACCTGATATGTCTGTGCTTCTCAGCTTTACTATAGAGCTTGATGTATCTCTTTGCACCGAGAGTCTTAAACCGTGCAAATGTGTCTGTCGCTCCTCCGCTGTCATCCAGTGCTATATTATCAAAGTGTCCAAGCTTTCTGAGTGCAGTGTATTCTGCAGGAAGTCTCTCAGCTACACGCTCAGCTGCAAAGTCATTCCATTCATCGATGACATTCAGGTGCTTCTCCGGATGCAGCATATACATGCTGTCAGTGTCACAGTATACAACATCATTCGTTATCCACTCAGACTGCTCTGACACCTTTTTCATACAGCTCAGAAGGTTATACCGGGCGAATGCTGAGACCCAAATGCCCCAGAAGGGAGAGAGTATTGATGATCTGACAGCATCATCAAAGCTGTACTCATTGCACTCACCCTCATTCAGAGTGTGACCTTCACCCATATACTTACTATAGCTGTGTTCGATGATGTCAGACCTTCCAAAATACTTATGATTCACAGTCTCAGTTGTTTCATAGCCCGTAGCTGTCAGCTCATTGTGCAGCTTATATTCACAATATACAGGTTGCTTGCAGCAGAGTCCGTACCCGGAGTTGAATTTTCCCTTTGCAAGCATATACTCGACTTCCATACCCTTGACACCCTTCAGAGTCTGCTTTTTTGTACCATTTATCCAGACTGTATGAAGGAAGTATTCAGGAAGCGGACCTGCTGCAGCTCTCCAGCAGTGCAGGACCTCTACATCCTTCCATTTATAATAAAGTTTGTAGAGTGCATAGTCGCAGTCAGTCAGGCAGACTGTGAGCTGCTCTGCATATCTTATTCTGCCGTTATCAATGATCTTTGCACCTTCTATGTGTGATTTACTCTTTGATTCAAGAGCAAAGTCATCAATGCTCTCAATCTCAGTAAATCTCAGGATAAAAATATGTCGCCAGACTTCAAAATCCTCATGTCCATAGTGCAGCTGCAGGCTGTCAAGCTTATCCTTTGACATTTTCAGTTCCCGGAATGCTGTCATTGGATAGTTGCAGATAGTCTGAACGAATGGATAGCTTGACGTATAGTCATATCCCTGCACATTCTCTACACCTTCTGTCCTGACTGTATCTGTGCTTGTATACCGTGCATTTGATTTTGTATAGCCGCCCCGGAATAGCCACTCATAGAAGTCATAGTAATATTTTCCACATATCTGTTTACCTTCGACAGGTATCTGCTTCTCATTCTCATCAAATGGAGTGAAGAACTTACTGTCTACCATGCCGGGGACTTTCTTTGTTCTGTCCCCTTCCTGATATTCAAATCCAAATATCTTGCCGTGAATACGTTTCAGAACTAAATACCGCAGCTGCTTATCATCTGCAGCTGAGTCCTGTATCTTTTTCCACTGAGTCGGACCGAGAAACTTCTCTCCATAAATGACAGCATTCTCCTGTAGTTCCTTTGACAGGATCTGAGTCGCAGTGTCAGGAATGAAACCTCTTTTCTTGTAGAAGTCCTCTATCATTATCTTTGAGAAGTCGCAGAGAACTAAAACATCATTTGCTGCATATCCTATCTCTTTATCAGTCAGAGCATAGCTGTCTGCAGTATTCCTGATAACATCATGAGAGAGATCACCTGCAGCCTTTTGGTGCTTCGTATTGTACATCTGTCCGAGCTTCAACAGGCTGCTATTTGTTACACTGAATGAATCATGCATGATGAAATGCTGCTGCAACAGGTACTTGATAGGATGCTGCTTGTTTTTGCCGAAATAAGTCGTTCCGTCTATGTCGAAACGATGCTTAATATAACTATTCTCATAGTCCAGATTGTGTACCCATACCAGCAGGCAGGTGCAGTCAGTCAGACCGAGCAGACGAGGGAGCTTCTGGAAGAACAGCAGCACATGCTCCCACTTCCTGAAGAGGACCACATGATCATTGATACCAAACTGAGCTAAATACATTGTGCTGTAATAGCCTTTTTTCCCGGTCTCAATATTTGTAGTAAAGATAGTACTTGTCTCAATGTCAAAGCTGCAATATATCTCTGTGCAGATATAGAGCTGAGCAAGATGCTTTTTACCGTCTTTCCCTGTGACCTGCTTCCTCATATATGGTGCTTTCTGTTTTGCATCCAGCTTGCTGAGATGCAGCTGCGAATACTTGCTGTCAAGCTCCTCATAGTTGATAATGTAGTCGACATGCTCCGGGTCCTTCGTCAGGTCTCTCCTCTTAATCATAGTATTCCTCCAGATCACCCTGCACCTGCTGCATGAGGTCATAGAGTTCATCATATCCCAGCTCCTGAGTACGTCCTGCAGCTCTGTTGTATAAGTCCCTCATGCTGTCAGTGATAGCGACACCTGCTTTTATCTGCTCCGAGATGTACCCTATCAGGTCACGATTTGATTTGACATAGTCCATTTTCTCAACCAGTGCATCCAGCTCATCTGCAGGCAGCCTTCCCTGTCCGTGCTGCTTCGCATACTTCGCAGCTTCCCTTCTCAGACTGCCGACTGTGTCACCACCCTTGATGAGGTCATCCAGTGCAGCCTGCTGAAATCTGTTGAGGTTTGAATTGCTCTTACCTTCCCTGACCTTTGTCCTTCCGTCAGGCATTATGCTGACATTGAAATTCTGCTGGACCGTGGATGCATAGTGCTGATATGCAGGGCTGTCAGCTCCGTAGACATTATACAACTTCTGCATTCTGTCATTTATCTTCCTGATTTGTTTATCTATTGCTGAGCGAGCCATATCTCAGACCTCCTATACATGAAAATAATAACAATATTCTGAGAGAATACTATCTATGATCGACTGTTGCAGGTCCTCTTCAAATGCTTCATAGATAGCACACCAGAAGAGCACCATCTCATACAGGTATTTACTTCTCTGCTTCATTACCGTCACCGTCATAGTCGCAGTTAATAAATGCGATGCACATTGAAAAGAATGTGCAGATGCTGCCTACAAAGCAGCCAGCGAAAAAATACGCAATATCAGACATAGTGATCCACCTCCTCATGTGCTGTCTCATCTGTTATATAACAGTCAAGTTTCTGACCGTCCCAGCTATCAATTATTGTAAGATTATGCGCTATAGTGTCACCTGCACCATTGTCAATGTATGGTGAATCACAACATCCGCAACCACCTATGTACATATCATATGCTTCTGATAATGCTGTGAGGTCCTTCAGAAATGCTCTCAATTTTTTCCTCTTTTGTCATATATAATACCTCCATAGAGAGACAGCCCCGGAGAATGACCGGGGCTGTATAGGTTGTGTGTTAAATCATCTTGAAATCAGGTCAAAGCTGTGAGCAGTTCCCTTTTTCGTCTTTACTTCCTTGAAACGGATAACAATAGGAGCTTCCTTTGTTGGATTAAAACCAACCGTCAGCAGATTCTCTGCAGCTCTCCTGATACCGTTGCTGATCGAGCTGATATGCTTACCGTCAGCAGTAAAGAAGTGAATTACAGGTCTGCTCTCTTTCTCTCCGTCAGGGTCTGTGTCATTGATGTCCTTGAGAACGTCTGCAGAAGTTACTACGATGTCAGTCACCGTTACTTCGCTTCCGAGATAGTCCTCTACCTTCTCAGCTGATCCATTGATAGCATTGAAAAGTGTCACGTCATCTGTAGTTGTTGTGGTTCTGATCTTCGCACCGCTTCCGGCTTCACCGATCTCGAATTCCTTCTGCAGGTCATTGCACTGGAATACCTCAGCAGGAAGCTGCTGCTCTGTCTCGTTGATGTTCTTGTCATTGTCATTCATAGCTGTTTACCTCTTTCATATATGCGTTTTGATTTATTCTCCACTCTGCATTTTCACGGGGTTGTGACCGTCTGTCATGTGCACCTGACAGCCTGCATTAGAGCTGCTGCAGCTCAGGGCTGCAGCATATAGTTAGGGGACTCATCAACCTGACACCAGTTGAAGGATATCTCTGTAGTGTTGGTCCTTGCACTGTAGGATGCTCTGCAGGATGCATAGTAAGGGACATCTACCTGATACCTTTTAACAACGTCTGTTTTCATCATCCAGTCACCATTCATTATGATGACCAGTCTGTGTGATGTGGTGTATCGTGCTTTTAATACATTAGCCATTCTTTCTTACCTCCCGTTATTGTCATCGTCATTACTCTGAGGGCATTTTCCCTCAATTCATATGATACCATATATGATGATATATGTGAAATGCGTTTTTGGCATAATGTTATATAACATAATATATGACAACTAATGT
>Ga0326513_10002816_pt1 | contig 12744 bp, 27 predicted proteins | sample 2_2465_0518_D_FD_203654 | JGI IMG/M metagenome (GOLD analysis project Ga0326513, IMG submission 203654) | Bovine rumen microbial communities from UC Davis, California, United States - 2_2465_0518 | ecosystem: Host-associated > Mammals > Digestive system > Stomach > Rumen | place: USA...
CACATGATCTAAAATAATTCTTGCAGTACCTTTCCATTGCTTAAAATCACGTTTTATTCTTCCAAGATACTGAGTAATAGCATCAATCGCCGCCTGACGTGAGATGCAATCATCTGTGGTTCTATCGCCCAACTTTTTGGTATTTCCGAACTGCTCAGAACCATTTTCGGGCTGTTTTGGTTCTTTCAGTAATGGCGAAATCGGTAAATCGTTTTTGTTTCTAAGTGCTTCGATTGCCATGCTGACAGCTTCATCATGTTTCTCTCGCTTGCCTATCGGGTCAAGCAAATAGTCAATTGCTTCTTCTCTTGTCATTTCCCATCATCCTCCGCATCACCTTTCCTGACATACCCCGCCTTTTCCATCATGTCCATAAAGTCATTGACCATGTGCGTCCCGACTGTGCCAGTGATATGGTTAATGTCAATTCCGTAATCCTTAAGTACAGAGGATAAACAGCCCCATTCTGACAGGACGTAGATTTCATCTTGTTTCTCTCGTTTGCTCATCATCACTCCATGCTTTCCCGGACGGGCTCAGTTTTGTCAACCATCTCGTCATAGTGTCCGTAAGGCTTGTGGGCCATGTGCGCTTCAGCATGGCTTGTGATGTGCCGCTGGAAGTACATCTCCCCCAGGTTTCCAGTTCGCTTCTTCCAATCGAATACTCTGGCTTTTAATCTTGCTTCAGGACTCATTTTTCTTCTCCTCTATTCGTCATCCACACCATCCATCAGCTCATCCATAGTGCATCCAAGGTACTTGGCGATCCGGTATAGTTGGTATGCGCTCATCTTGTTGTGGCCGTTCAGCTGAGCAGACAGTGTGTAGTAGTTGTAACCCAGTGCCTCACACATCTCCTTCTGCGTCCTGTGTTGCTTTCTCAGTCTGATTGCGATGTTATCCCCCATTGCGTACCGGTTCATGCTGCAATCCCCCTAGATACGCCACCCATCCCGTCTCAGGAGTACCAGCCGCTGTTTTACGGTTGGATATGTCCGGCCAAGTGTTTTCGATATATCTCTGAGCGGTACACCTTTTGCATACATCTGCTTGAGGGAGAAGATCTCCTGTTCCGTCCAAGACTCGTTATGCATCGGCATGGCCTTATGCCTGTCACGGTTCAGCTTCTCGTAAAACCATTCCTGACCGGTAAATATCGAATCGTCTTTCACCTTCCGTGCATCCCAATCATCTTGGTGGCTCTCCATGTACTTAATCAGATTCCGCTGATCGATCATGTGGCAAGCGCCGACGTCTACCACTCGCAGTCCGTTCGACTTCCATTTGCCAAGGACCTTGCCTTTCGATACCCCCATTGTGAGATATATCTGGTTTGCGGTCATCCAATCAGACTCTGTCTTGTAGCTATGCCAGCCCATTTTGTGCATCAGGCAGTGGACGCTTTTGGCTGTGCGGTTTAAGTGTTTTGCCATGGTTTGCGCAGTCATATATGCGCGTTTTTCATCTACGTAGCAGATTTCCTCCTCGGTCCATTTTCTGCCACTCAAACCTTATTCTGTGCTGTTCTCCTTATGTTCTATTTCAAATCATCTTCGTCCTCATCCAACTCGATCAGTGGGCACTCGGGCGGTCTGCCGTCCATTCGCCAGTAGGCTTTTCTCGTAAAAACGCATCCATACGGATCGTCATAGGCGAAACTCGCATTGATCATGCATGGACACTCTTCACAGTTCTTCGGCATCTCAAATCCATAGATTCCCACTTTTCCGTTCGTCATGTGCAATACCTCACTTGGATCTTGCCCGAATCTCACTTGGATTTCACAAAGGCTTTATTGTTTACTTCGACTTCCTGTCAAGCTCCCGCAGCAGGATGCGGTACAGTCTCACCACGTAGGACGACATGTTCTTGCATTCCTCGTCCGACCGATCAATCAATGCCTGGACGTTGCTTTCGTTCAGTTCTACATTCAGATATTCCTTGTGCATCCGGAACAGCTTCCGGAAGATCTCTGTCGTATCAAGCAGCTCCGTGCCATCGAATCCAAACAGGAACCACATTCCCAAGACCGATGCCATCTCTCCGTACATCTCCTGCGGAAAATCAGCGCCGAATTTCTTGTACATCTCGTTGCCGGCCTCTTTCAGATCGTTCCTGAACTTATCGATGAACATGAAACTCTGATTCCGCCATTTGTAGTATTTCCCCATCAGATCATTCAGGTTTTTGTACACCTGACCGACTGCTAACACATCGGCCATATACATTCCTCCCTTCTACTTACTGCATTTCTCGTATAGTGCCTCCCATTCCTGTTCGTGCACTTCTATTCTTCTCTGCAGCCCACACCAGACGCTCCCAAGGGGCTTGAATTCGGCTTGCATACGCTTCATTGACTGGATTTTATAGCCCAACTCCTTCAGCCGTTCCTGATTGGCTTTCTGCTCCTTCTCGGCGGCTTCACGCTGTGCTTTCCTGTCAGCAATCCGCTTCCGGTCTGCCTCTGACAGGGTATTGCCATCATCAGCAATCGGTATCCCGAAGTGGTTCGCAATCAGCCTCACAGCCGGTTGAAAGTCGAGATTGTCATGTTTACGGACGAAGTCGATGATGTCGCCACCTTTGTGACAGACGAAGCAGTGAAAGCCCTTATTTCCGTCGTAGACCTTCATGGACGGATGCTCGTCCTTGCCATGAAACGGACAACTCATGAACCCTGATCTGGTCACCCTGTATCCGTACATCTCGGCGATCTGCTTCATCGTCACTGAGTCTCGTACAAGTGCTATGTCCTCATCCCGCAACATCTTTCAACTCCAATCTCTTCTTCCTGTATGCTTCCCGTTTCCGTTCAAGGATCCGCTCATGGTGTTCCTGATAGTATTGCTTCTGGTATGCCTTAATCCTGTCAGCGTTGTCTGCGTAGTATTGCTTCATCCGTTCAAGATCCATTTCCCGATGCTCTTCGTGGTGTCTCTGCTTAAGAAGCCGGATCTCTTCCGCATGGTCCGCACGGTACTGCTGCTGATACTCACTGTGATCCTTGGTATCCTTAAATCCGGTACGGATACGCCATTCACGGTTCCGCTTCAGGATTTCATCCCTGTGCTTCAGGTAGTAGGCTCGCTGATACTGGCTGACCGGACTGATGGATCTTTCCTTGAATTCCTTGTCCAGCTCCCTCTGCGCCATGTAGTCCTCGATGGTCATTTGCTCGAAGATGCAGTCAGGGTATGGGCAGTTGAAGCAGTCAGGGAGTGTACAATACTTTGGTTTTTCAGGTTCCCACTCCATCAAACATCACCCTTTCGTGAGTAAATCTCATGTTTTCGTGAGCAGGTAGGCAATCGCCTTCCCACAGTCCTCTGGCCTACAGAACGCCCACTTAAATCCGTACTTCTCAGCCATGGTCTTCATAGCCTTATAAAGCTGTTCGCCATCCACCGGAGGCTTCTGACCGCCATGCTCGACAAAGTCCTCGATGCGCTCCATCATCCCCTGACCGGCCTTTATATGATTCCGCTTGCAATAGGCGTAGAGCTGTTTCCAGTTCTTCCAGGATTTCACATCTTCAAGGCAGGACACCTCTGGAGCGGACTCGATCAGCACGTAGAAGTCGATTCCGTTCTGCTGGGCGAGGATGCATTCGTCACGGAACCGTGCATGCTGTTTACCGATTACGTCGCCGTAAATTTCAGTCATTCCGTACTTGGAATCGCAGGACCGCTTCGTCACCCCAAGCAGATCCATCTTCTTCAGCTTGTCTCCACGTCGCCTTATGACTTCCCTGACCGATTCATCCACCAGCACGTAGTCACCGACCGGAAGGGGCAGAAACATAAGTTCATGCCCCATCTCGATCAGCTGGTTATGCTTCAGGTCGTGCTTGCCCTCTTTTTGGGCTTTATCGACTGCGATGATCATTGATACCTCTCAAGTATCCTTCAAACGTAGGCACTTTCCAGAAAATGAAATTGTTACACCATCTCTGGAGCCGTCTATAAACCTTGTCGGCGTGTTGCTTGTCGTAAATCATCGGATACGGACTGAAATTCAGTTCCCGACACAACTGTATGCGGTATATGTCCTGCTCCAGTGTCGTATCGTAGTTGCAGAGGATGTACACCATCACGGAACCTTTATGCCTGTCAAAGCCAGTCTCTTCCGCAAGCCTTCTCAGCTTCGGCTCAATGACGTCCTTGTCCTGCCATCGGTCAAAGGCCAGATGTATGCCGGACAGTCGGATCTGCCGTATCAATTCCAAATTCCGGTCATTGATAAGCCGTATGTCCAACCCCTGATTGAAATTGACCTTCGCTTTGCTATCCACCAGCTGTTGGAGCAGATCCATGTGTTCTGGACAGGCGAGAATGTTTGGATCGCACAGGACGATGTTCTTCTGTCCTCTCCAGAACTCCGACAGGTCAGCCACCTTCCTTGACCGGCGTCCTTCCTTGGCAGCAACGTGGCAGAAACCGCATCCCCGTGGGCATCCCCTTGTCAGGAAACCGTATGCCGTATCCTTCGTAAGCTCCGGATACAATCCGTAATCAGGGTAGATATGCTCGATCTCATCAGGGAGATTGTGGTCTTTGGAATTGTCATACGATTCCCCCCCCCTGTCACATAAATCTATACAATATCCAGATCCGCCACGGATCACCTCATCGGCATCCACGTAGTATTGATAGTCCGGCGTAAAACTGAAAATCTTCGACATATACACCCTGTCCATATGCCCTGACAGGAGCGGTTCGTACCACTCCACGCTGTCGCCCTGCGCCTTATGCCATGCTGACAGCTTCATCAGCGGGATATTCGGGAAGTGGTGACCGTCCACATCAATCAGACCGATTCTCATCTTTCGCCTCACATCTCCTTAGGTGTATCCAAATATCATTGCCCGTCAGGTCAGAGCACTCTATCAGGTAAAGTTCGTCAGCATGGTCCGCCAGGTACTGCCCGATAGCGTTGGTGATCTTAACTTGGTTTTCTTGGCTGATACTCATTTCTTCTCCCTAACGGTTAAGATTGCCGGATTGACCACTCCATCGCCATAATGGCCGTACTTGCCGTTATGCCACTGTCTCAGCTCTTCCCCGTACTCCCAGAAGTCAGCAAGCGCAGCCACCGCACATCCGTACATGAAGCCGGTAATACCTTCTATGTCGGCATCGCGGGAAGTCTTCTCGGCAATGTCTTCCAGCTTCTTACCCTTCGCCATTTCCGCTTCCATCAAGTCAGCCCACCAGTGCATGTACTTCACAACACCGTAGGAATAACCATCGTTGCTATTGATCTCGACGAAGTGTTTAAAATCCTTCACCTTTCCTTCTTTGATTTTCATTTCGTTTTTCTCCTCCGCATCGGAAATCCGTGCATCTTCAGCCAGTTATTCGACGGCCATTTACCTGTCCACAAAAGCATGAAAAGCGAAGGGTTTTGTCTTATGTCAAACTTGAATGAAAGCGAAATTTCCTCATCCGGTTTTACAAAAGGAAGTTCCACCACCTTCTCAGGAACAAGATCATCAAGAATTAATTCTGCATCATTGACTTTTGCAAACGGTTTATATGTCTCCCCACCATCAGCGCTGAAAAACAATGTTCCTTTGCCGAGCGGATCGTAGTCTTTTGGTGGCATGGTTAATCAACCCTCTTTGTTATGTTATTGCTCCATATCTTCAGCAGCTCAAACGCTTCCTCATGGGTGAAGCCGTTAGCCTGCAACTCCATAAAATACTCGCCGTGGAGATACGACATTCTCTTTGCGTAGTTCTGCATCTGATTTTCCTGTTCGTGATCTGATTTCGCTCTACGCAGTTCCTTTATGGCTGCGTCGTAGTCGAAGTCTTTTGCTATTTCTGGCTTGGGTATCATGGGTATCACTCCTTCTTTGTCCGTCCAGTGCTTACTCGTAGATGATCTCCAACCCATATTCCATCGCAATCTCATGCTCGATTTTGCACCCTCTGGCATTCTCCCAGCCCTTGCAGAAGTACACTGCATTGCAAAGACTCATGCCTTCGATGGACCCTGAAAGGAAGTAAACCGGAATCTGTACTACGCCACGTTTGTCCATCTGCTCCCTGGAATACCATTCATCGGTAAACCACGTATCTATGAGTTCAAATCCTTTATCTTCAAGAACCTTGATGGCTCTTTCTCTTGCTTCGGCAATTTCCTGATCGGTCTTGCCGGCCATTGGCTGCGATATCATTGCTTTTTTCATTTATGTGATCTCCCTTCACTGTTTAGGCGCTTTCTACGACATCCGGTATCACCCTGTTCTCAAATTTCTTGTACGCATCCAGGTACCACTCCTGCTTATCCCCGTTGTATGTCATCTCGTAGTACATCCCATCGGGTAACGTGCTGCTGATCAGGTACTTCCAGTTCTGGAGTATTTTTGCTTTCCAGACTGTGAAGACCTCGAATTCAGGCTCCGGATCTGATTTGTCCAGATGAGCGGTGATGTAGTCTTTGACGAGGGCTAGTGCTGTGTTATCCATAAAATCCTCCCGTCCACAAACGGACTTTGTTTGTAAATTCCTATGCCTTTTGCTGCTCCTGTTATGATCATGCAGCCGGAGTAATAGGTTATGTAGATCATTTCTCCTCTCCGATACTCCCTACATCCACAATCGTTGCACCAGATCCCTGGATGCTCGGAAGTTTTCCATTCCATTTACTGATCTTATTATTCTCGATCAGCTCCGGAGTCAGCGATTTCGCCACCAGTTCGTTTGCAGCAGCTTCTGCTTCGGCTTTGATCTTCGTAGCATCGGCTTCGCCTTGTGCCTTTATCTTTTCCTGTTCGGCAGCAATCTCCGCAGTCTCCTTATCCTGTTCGGCCTTGATAAGAGCCACTTCCTTATCCTTGTTGGCTTGAACAGTTGCGGTCTGCTTTTCGATCTTTGCCAGTTCCAACTCCTGCTGTGCGTTCACTTTCTTCTGAACTTGCGCCCTCGTTTCATCATCCGCATCAATATCAATCAAGGACACGTTCTCGATGATAATGCCGTAAGGTTCGAATTTCTCAGAGATGTATTCCGACAAGGCCACATTCAGGCTCGCCCTCTCATCACCAAGGATGTCCGTAACCGGATACTTTGCCGTAACCTCCTTCGTCCATGAGATGATGTTCGGCTTGATGAACGAGTCTCTCACCTCTTTGCCGGACTGGCCTTTGAACCGAGTAAACAGGTTTGTCACCTTGTCTGCGTCATATCTATATGTGAATGTAAGATCCACCTTCAAACCCTTGCCGTCAGAGGATGGCACTTCGAAACTGTCATCACCTTTCGAATCTCCATCTTCGCCGGATGTCAGGTATGACTGTTCAATGCCGACAGAGTAGAGCGTGACTTCCTTCGTCGGAGAAACGATATGCCATCCCTGATTGAGTATTTCATCAGAGACGCCACCATTCATGCTATACACGATGCCTATATATCCGGCAGGTACCTTCTTTGCACATGAAAATCCTACAATCAGCGCGATGATAATCAGTGCGCCAGCTACGATTGCTCCTACTATCCCTTTATTCATTGTTATTGTCTCCTTTCATTTCATCATCCTTTTTAAGCGAACTCCTGAACCCTCGCATGAACATCTCCGGTTTTGTTGGCTCATCGCTCATTGCCTTTTCAGCTTTTTTAGCCATATGGATCGCAATGCTTCCTATAAACCTGAAGGCAAATGCCAGTATCAACCAGAGTAATGCCGCGCCAAGTATTACCAGAAAAATAAATATTGGGTTCATTGGTTACTCCTTTGCTTAATATCTAATATGAAGATTCCCGTGTTCATTGATCCAGTCGATGACTTCCTTGTAGTTCAAGCCACCTTCTTCCTTCGGCCGCATGATGTAGTCATACTGCTTCGGGTGTGTTTCCTTCATTCGTTCAAACCGGCCTTGACCTGGTTTCTCAAGATGACATCCAAATCCGCAGAACATACATCCTGTTCTTTCGCATCCTGTTGTTTTCAGTGTCGGGCGGTCTGTATCTAACATTTCCCAATCGCCACCGAGGTCACGAAATGTCATTTGCCCTTCCATGAGTCCGTCAGCCTTGTAATCCCTCACAACTTCTCCATAAACCGAAGCAATCGGAATCTTATTGTTGTAGATGTACAGAAGCACATCCTGTTCCGTCCAGAAGGCCATCGGCATCGACATGGGCTTTTTTGCATCAAATGCATTGCATCCCTGATGGAGCCATTTCTGCGTCCGGAGTCTGCTTTCAGATGCCATCATTGCCGTGATCGGTTGCCGGCCTGTCTCACGATGATATTTATTCATGGGAGACTTTTTCATGACGCCGCAACACTGCTGAGCAATCTCAAACGGGGCATCCAAAAAGAACTGGTATCTTTCGCATGAGTACATGCTTCTATCTGGCAATTTAGGGATACTCTCCATCGTCGCTTTGCCGCTCTTCGGAAGAATCCCCATCAGGCGTTGAACTCGGAAGTTGTCTATTGTTTTTTCGTAGTCTTTGGTCAAAAGTGTTTTGAGATGTAAGGATTCCGTTGACTGCTCCGAATCGCCATGGTGCTGTTTCTGGTCCGCACTTCTTTCCGTCAATAGCTTGGATGATCTCTTCGTTAAGCTCTTCTCGCCTGGCCTGTCTGTCTGTCTGTCTGTCTGTCTGTCTGTCTGTCTGTCTGTCTGTCTGTCAGGACGCTCCATCTCTTCGATCACGCTTGTCAAGTACTTTCTGGCCCCGTACACACATTCCGCAACTTCTTTGCTGATGAATGGATATCCGTACTTTTCAATCACCTGCTTGAATGACATTTTCGGTTTAACCCAATCAATGTTGTCCCATGTTTTGACAAACTGCCGGATCTCGGGATATTCAAGTCCGGTATCCACAAACACGCCTTTGATGTCTGGATACAACTCCCTGGCGAGTGTCAGAAGAACCGTGCTATCCTTGCCGCCAGAGAAAGAGACATATACACCGTCAACACCGTACTCCTCAACCCATTCCTGAATGCGCCGCTTTGTCATTTTTACCTTGTCGTTCAGACTCATGCCTTGCATCTGGTATAGATCTGATATTGTGTGCTTACTCATTTTGTTTCCTTTATTCCTCGCCACCTTCCCTTGTCCTCGGCTTATACACTCTCTCCGAAGCAATAAACATTTCCTTATCCTTCAGATCCGTCACGCACTTCTTCATCATTTTGATGAGATTTCTCGCCGTGGCTTCCTTCACAAAATCAGTCAGCGGTTTCAGCTTCGTGGATGTGTCTTTCGCATCTCTCCTGCGGACACGACTCTCATGCCAGCGTGTTGCGATCACGGAACGCTTTTTACTACTTGCTTCGAACTCCATCTCATGGAGAAAGTCCTGAACCTTGCCATCCTCTTCCAGGACAATCTTCCATGAGTCTTCCTGTCGTTGTTTCATCTCGGTCAGCCAGTCAAGGAATGCCTTCATCACATCGGATGCTTCTGCGTTTCGCATCAGGCACAGCAACTCGGTTGACACAAGTTTTTCAGCTAGGTTCATATCCGCTTGCCCTCCGTCAGTTCCAGGGGAGCTGGGCTTCGATGTCTCGTGGAATGTCCATGAATGAGTCATCTGCCGGAGCGTTGGCCGTGGATGGATTTGGCGCTGCGGATGCCGTCTGTGTCTGTGTCTGCTCCTGCGAGCGTTTCGATTCGGCGAACTCGATATTGTGGACGAGTACATCTGTTGTGTATACTTTTTTGCCATCTTTATCGTCATAGGATCCGGTGCGGATCTCTCCTGTCAGCGCGATCTTGGTCCCCTGTCTGAGGTACTGGTCTGCGAAGTCTGCCTGTTTCCCGTAGCAGATGCAGCCGATGAAGTCTGCGGTCTGCTGGCCTTCTTCCTTCTTGCCCCTACGATCACAGGCAATCACAAACCGTGCCATCTTTTTATCATTGGCGTCTCCGTAGGTCCTCACGGAAGCATCGCGTGTGAGTCGTCCAAGCAATGTCACATTATTCATTCTCGTTTCTCCTTCTTGATATTGGCTTCACTTATTTTTTCTTTTTGTTTCTTTGCGCGTGATCTTTCTCTGTTATGGAGCCTAGTATGTTCGCCCCTGTCCATGACTTCTAAATTTTCTATTCGATTGTCATCCTTTATTCCGTTCTTATGGTGCACTATTTCGTTTGGAAGCAATGCTCGCCCAAGGTATTCACACATCACAAGCCTATGCTCTAATATGTATCCATTCTTTTCTGCGTACGGATGACCCTTCGCCAGAACTAACACATGGCCTTTTTTATTTTTCTTGCGACCGCCTTTCCAGTTCGCTGCCATCCATCGACTTCTTGCTCTTGACTTTATTGCTTTAAGAGCCTCTTTGTCTTTATATATGTGCAATTTACTTGCCTTGCGTTGGATAGAGTTAATGCTCCGCCCGAGCACCAATGACATATGTTCGTTCGAAACGTATGGATACATCTGTCTGAGTTTTTCAACTTCATCATCTGTCCAGTTGACTTCGACCATGCGTTTCATCTCCCTTCAAAATGGTATGTCGCTCAAATCCACCGTCAGTCCTTTAGTTGCTATATCTACAGTGCATCCGGCCGGCGCAACTGCTTGCACTGCTGACCGGAACGCACTCTGGTTACTGTTGTTATCACTGAGATGACACAGGATAATGTGACTCAGCTCACTCGACATGTTTGCCTTGATAGCCTCCACACATGTCTCGATGCTCATGTGGTGCTGAAGCGTGTGCATGTACTTCGGCTCATCCTTGTGTACATATTCCTTGCCCCAGTTCGCTTCGATCAGGATGGTATTGAGATTGTGGAATCGATATGGGATATATGATGTGTCCGTGACGTAGATCATTCTCCCGAGGTCCTTATGACCGATCAGGTATCCAACAGTGGGAACGCTGTGGATCAGCTGGAAGGACTGGACCCTGAAGCCGCCAAACTGTGCGTCTCTCCTGAGACTTTCCATCTCGTAAGGACGCCACACAGGTATGCCGTAGGCTTCGTATTCATGCGAATATGCGTCATGATCTAAGTGCTTATGGGTGGCTAAGACAGCCTGGATGCCTTTGATGTTGAAGTCCAGTGCCTTTTTGACTTCCATGAACTTGCAGCCGGCATCCAGTACAAGTGTTTCCTGCCCATTGGTCAGCAGATATGTGTTTCCTGAAGATCCAGTTCCTGAGACGATAAGTTTCATATAGCCCCTCTTTTTCCGTAATGCCCAATACCACCACACTTATGCCACCTCTGCATCTGCCATGAACAGATATCTTCAGGCGACCTCGGAATCAGCCCGAAACTGGAACACCGAAGCATTCATCATGTCATAGACCCTGTGGAGGCGGTTCATCTCAGCGTTGGCCTTCTCCGGAGTGGAGTACTCGGCCATGATGAACTTTCCACCATTCTGTTCACCAACGACGTAGGCCAGAATGCAGTTATCTTCCAATGACATGATCACCAGATCATACAGAAGATCTATCGAACCAATTTGATTCACTATCCTCATTTGACGTCACCTTTCCCTTCACAAGGTTCATGATGTGCCGGTTTATGTACCAGACAGCCTTTTGCAGATCCTCGACTTCCTTGGCAGGATCTTTCTTACCGGCCCTTGAGATGTACTTGACAGCATTTCCCAAGTGGAAGCCAAGTTTCTTATCCTCGATAAAATCAATGACTTCGATGTTTCCGTCAGTGTAGTGAGCGGGATGTGATACCGGATTGTTTTCTCTCATCGACATTTACCATCCCTCCGATTACATCCAATCAGGACCACCGTCATCACTGGCCGGCATGTCCATCACCGGAGTCGGTTCGGGCTTTGCTTCAGGAACAGGAGCAGGTGTGGGAGCAGGAGCCGGTTCAGCCTGCTGTTTCTTAGGTCTGCCACGCTTCGGAGTCTCAGGCATAGCCTCTGCCTGTGCTACGGCTTTAGGAGTCGGCTCGTTCATCGGGATAGTTTCCTCAAAGTCCATGCTGTTGGCATTGGCCTCGATGTTCTCAGCCACCTGCGCTTCGACTTCCGCTGTGGGTGTGTACGGAACCTCTCTGTAGTCTTCCGGTCCGATCTCCACGACCTCCTCCTTGGTGTAGATGCCCATCGTCAGTTCAGGACAGTTCATTCTCCCGAAGAAGGACGCCGCTCTGTACCGGAGCATCATCTGGGGCATTGTCAGCCACTTGGAACCGTTCTTGCTCAGCCACCCTTCAGCCTTCGCCATATCCATCGTGATCTCAGGACCAGTGACCTTCCGACCGTTGCGCTCTGTCCAGCACTGGCAGGAATACGGCTTGCCGTTCTTGTCGTTTTTCTCGTCGAACTGCAATTCAAAATCGTACTTTCCGGAGCTGTTGATCATTGCGATCATGTACTGCGCGGACCATGACGGTCTGCCGTACACCACATACAGATTCTGCATGACCATCAGCGGGGATACGCTGAGCCTGTTTGCCAGTTCAATTGCGATCAGGGCGTTGCTTGCATTCCCCTGGTACTCCTTCGGTACGATTGTTGACTTTGAGAGGGAGACTGCCATCTTTCCGGCGATCTCAAATTTCTCACTGCTTGAGAAGATGCTTGTTTCTTCGTTCTGTTTGACTGCAAGCTGTGTGTTCATGGTTCTTCATCCTCCTCTTCTACATCCATAATTGTGATATGCTTTTTTACTTCACCGAGTACCGCAGACATGACGACTGCTTCTTCCGCTGCGTGTCTGATTGTCATCCAGAGAAGCAGAAACCCATCAAACATGATGATTATGGGCATTTTCATAAGCATTGC
>Ga0326513_10002817_pt1 | contig 12734 bp, 13 predicted proteins | sample 2_2465_0518_D_FD_203654 | JGI IMG/M metagenome (GOLD analysis project Ga0326513, IMG submission 203654) | Bovine rumen microbial communities from UC Davis, California, United States - 2_2465_0518 | ecosystem: Host-associated > Mammals > Digestive system > Stomach > Rumen | place: USA...
GTTTGTCAAGCCAGCGAGGGTAGGGAACTTCAAGATTTGGCGCACTAAGACGACAATCGGCAAAGGCAAGGACAAATACGAAGTCGAGCAGATATGCGTAAGTGACCTTGAAGGGTTTTGGCAGGTACGCATCCCTTCGACAAACGGCATGTTTTCCGCTATAGCCGGGTTGTATGCAGACGAAAGCCTATCGCCTTCGTTAAGCACCGTATTCACGAATATGCTCATAGTGTCAACCATTCCTAACGGCTATTTCCACCGTGCCGTTCAGATGTGTTCTGCCTTGTACTTCAACCCTGACCTGTTGAGGGAGAAAAAAGAGCGCAAAGACCTCGTAAAAGAAGCCAGGAGGCTCGTTGAAGACTTTCTTGATTGGAGTAGGGTTGCGGAAGTTCAGGCAAAATCGAACGCGCCTACCGATGAAGATGAGCGCAACGAGGAAACTCTCGAACAAATGCTTGATGAAATCGGCAATAAGGAGTAAGATACTGCCATTATAAGAGTAGCGGCCCGATTTTGGACCGCTATATTTTATTCGTCGTATTTTTGTTTGGCTCTTGCGAGATTGTTTATCTCATCAGGTCTTAGTGGAGTTTCGTTGTTGTCTTTCCTTTTTTTGTTGTGTGCTTCAAAGAGCGGGCACTGATTGCATTTCAACGGGAGGAAGAAATGAATGTTGTCAGTCACACTGCCTTCAACATCATCGCTTTTATATCGCATCAGTTCGCTGTACTTCATTAGTCCTTCAATCCGCTCCTTGCTGTCTGCCGGCTGCTTCATTGCCGCAGACATGATGAGTTTTGCGGTTGTCCTCTTGTCGAGAAGTTCATCATCAACATCGGCGTCAACGGATATGCCGCTCTCCCTGTGAACCTCTTTCCTTGCTTCGAGCGCACGTTTAAATTTTTGGCTTTTAACCGTTTTGTTGCGCTCATTGGCTATCAGTTCAGACCCTTGCGCCATTATTGGCCCCTGGAATGCGATAGCATAAGCATCCTTATCGGTGTAGCCGAGACACATAAGGTCGGCAACAACCAGTTCCTCGTTGCTTATTCCAAGTCTTTTTGCTTCTTTCTCCTTGATTGATGACAGTGATAGTTGATGTTGCATGTTGTCAGATTAATGTAAGTTCACCTTCGTTTATAAAAACTGGTATTCTGTAGCACTGACAGTTGGGGTGCGGCCAGTCGAGGTTTTCGGGCAGTCCGTAATGGAACCCTGCTTCCGCGTCACAAATGTCGCAATTATAATTGCTTCCCCTCATCTGGATATATCCTATTGCGCCACGTTCTCCGAAATCATCCATCTGCGCTTTCATCCACGCCATTTGCAGGGTGATTTTAGCCATGTTGGTAACGTTTGTGCTTCCATTGTTAGATATGCCGACCGCTCCGTATTGGACACCGCGGCTGCGTATATATGTAGCGGCAAACTCTTGCCATCGTTTAAACGCAGACTTTATTTCGGGCATGTTGTATATCTGGTGCAGATATGTCTTAACACGAACCGACGCTTTTGCTGCGTTAAGCCCTGCATAGCGCACTGCCGCTATTGCCGCTTCCAAGTCCTTGAGCATCTTGTTCAAATATCCGTGCAGGGTGTCGCGCAGGTTGTTGCCGCCTTTGCCGAGCAGTGCTATCCACGCAGCAAGAGCGTTTATTTTCCGTGCGTCGCTCGTTGCTTTTGTGGAGTAGTCTATAATAAGCGAAAGTATTTCGTCTTCAACTTCATCCATCACTGCTGATATTTCGCTCATCATATCCTCGTTAAAGTCACTGCTGAAGTACAGCCGCTTCGGATCAACATTGTACGAGTAGCATATCCGCACTATATCATCTGCGGCTTCCGTAAGTATCGCATCAACAAGTTCCTGCAATGCCGCTCCGAACTTTTCCCTTCGAACAATGTACGATTTGGCTTCATTGATTTCGTCATTCGTAGGAATCCTGTATCTTGTTGTGTCAAGTGTTATTGTCATATCAGCCAATCAAGAATTGTTTCACCTTTGTAGCCCCGTTTCCATATCCACCAGGCATAACTCGCCGCACTCCCGCCATTCCTGCGCATTGTGTCGAAATCCCCATTTTTGGCGCACAAAACACGCTCGACGCACTGTAAAACCCTGTGGGGGGGTAGTTACGAACAACTCATTGTATCTACCCTTGCTTTCAGCGAATGTGGTTTTGAGGAACATGCAGACAAGCGAGCCGTCGGGGACCAGTTCTAGCGCATGTTTAATAAATGGTGTAGCATACTTATATGGTGGATTAGTGACGACGGCGAAGTCACCGTCAAACGGTGGCTTTGTCATTGCAAAGAAATCCTGTGTTTCACCATAACCCCTGTCAATGAGGTCTGACGAATGGACTTCGTGGCCAAGTTCCTCTAAGCGGATAGACAAGTGGCCTGCACCGCAAGCCGGTTCAAGGATTTGTTTCGGTAGATTAACCTTACTGACAAGGAGATCAATGGCGCGGCTATCAGTTGCGTAGTAGTCGTGTTGTTCTCTCTCCTTGTCGGTGTGGTTGCTTGCACCTAATGTTTTCCAGACGCTATTCTTGTTGCCAGTCCAGTCTTTGTTTTTTGTCATTGATTTCGTCTTTTATCCGCTTTAAAGCGATGTCGTAATATTCCTTTTGAAGTTCTATTCCGATGAAATGTCGGTTTTCCCTTATTGCGGCTACAAGAGTGGAGCCAGAGCCAGCGCAGAAGTCGAGTACTACCCCCCCCCGCATCGGTGTAAGTCCTTATTAGCCAACTCATTAGATTGGTTGGTTTTTCGGTTGGATGGAACGATTTACCAGTAGGATGCAGCTTGGGAATGCTTACGATGCTTGTAGGATATTTCTCATCGCTGATGATTGTCGGCGTTTCAACGAAATTACCGTAGCATCGGTTCTGCGTAGGCTTCTCCATGTTGCCCTTTGAGTGGTTGCGCCTATGCGGTTCGCACTTGACCATCTGCGGATTGTATGTCGGTTGCTTGCGGTAGAACACGGCTATATCCTCATGTTGTCGCAAAGGAGCGCGTTTGGCGTTAAGAAAACCCGTTTTCAGTTTCTTGTCCCACACAAGCGAGTAGCGGTAGTGTTTCTCGTTTGATAGGATGAGTTTAGCGGTGAATACTCCTTGACCGAACAACACGATTGCCCCGTTGTCCTTGATGATGCGCTCCAGTTGCGCCCACATCGGCTCAAACGGGATGATGCTGTCCCATTTGGCCGATGCGTTGGATTTATTTAAAACGGCGTATGGCGGATCACAGATGATTGCGTCAATGCTCTTGTCGGGTATTGACGGCATGATGTCGAGGCAGTCACCGAGTATTATTTTGTCAAGCAGGTTGGTCATAGCCGTTTAGTGCGAAGCATTGTATTTTTGCCAATTGTTTTCATTTGGCCTATTGCCCCACTTATCCGTGTTGAGCAGATTTGGTCTTCCAGGCTTTCGGCCAGTTGCGACCGAGCCTTTCTTTTTTTTCGTCACCTTGGCTTTTTCTTCACCATCTTCGCTGTCGCTTCCCTGCGTTTCCTGTTGTGCATTGATAACCTCTACTTGAGCATCGGTCTGGATTTCCGAAAGTTCTTCCTGCATCTCCACGTTGTGCTCGTTTTGAATCTCGATGCGCTGTTCCTCAACAAGCAGTTGGTGCATATCAGCATCGTGTTTTTCCTGCTGGATGCGTTCCCATTCCTGCGGTGTCGCATAGGGTAGTTTTTCGGAAGCCGTCTGCCGCGAAAGGAAACCGCCGAGCACGGCCGTGTTCAGGTTTTGGGTGAGCTCGGTGAGGTTGCTGTGGACGTATGGCTCGATATAGTGACGGATGTTTGTGTTCATAAAATCCAGCCTTTGCTCGCTCTCGATGCCATAGCCCCAGTTGAATATGTCGATTACTTTGTCAAGACATCCGTCATATTCGTGCGCGTCATTCAGTGCTTTTTCAAAAGCGTCAGAATACATGATTTTCAGCGCAACTCCAGGGGTGTCGCCAGACTTCAGTTCGGGCGTTTTAACAGCGAACGACTGCTTATAGATTGCTTCTTCCAATTTGTCAAGTTCACCTTTGTAGGCATTGCTTGCGTCTTGTCGGTTCAGGAATCCAGCTTCTCCATCGGAGGGGAGGAACATGATTTTTGACGCATACGACATATCTTTGCTTTCGATAACCTCACTACCTTCTCCCTTGACATACATGATAGGAAGTCCAAAGTCATGGTTACTGTGCGCAAGGTTACTGAATGCGCTCTCATAGTTTTCGATAGCTTCCTGCGAGAATGTCCAGCACGGTCCGTTATCATCCCGCATATAAGCCACAGGAATGTCGTCAAATCGGTGTTCAATGCGCTCTTCAAGTTTGTACCCGTCGGCAGAGAATGCCTTGACGACGGCTTGTTTAAACTTTCCGACCGAAGTTGTAGGATCGCCGTCAGCGACAAACCTGTAGTAATACGTTTCATCCCAAACGTCGATATATCGTTTTAAAACATTGCCTTTTTCATCGACAGCGATATACGTTCGCGCAAACGTATCAAGTTTCCCTGTGCGCAGGTTGTAGTGCGGGTAGAGTTTGTCCCCTTTTAGGAAAGAAAGCACCTTCCACCCGAACTTGCCGTTGTCCATAAAGCCGACGAAAGCGCCATCGCCTGTCGCTTTGACCGACTTGACGAGTTGATACCAGCCGATTTCCATGTTTTTGTTTGCCCACCCATTGCGGTGTTCTGTGTATGTCTTCACGGCTTTTTCGGTGGCCCTCTTGTCAGAGAGTTCAAACTGAACATCATTGCCGCAAAGGTGCGTCATGTGTTTGACAAGGATAATCTGCTGAAAAGAGAAAGCATAGCGCGGTATCTCTTGTATGTACCATTTCCCGTCGTCTTCGTTCTTTACCCAAATGTCAGGGTAAAGTTCTTTGTCGTTGATAAGATGCCCTGCTGGGTCGAGTTCTCGCAAAAAATCCTCTTGCGTGACGATCTTCCTTAGAAGTTTATCAGTCGGCGCAACAGTTTCCTTGTCATCGTTGTCAACATACCCGTGGTCGTATTGGCCTCCGGGCATGATTCTTGTAAAAGGCCGCTTTGACAGCAATGCCCTGAGTTTTGGTTGTGTGATATTTTCTGCCATAGTATATTTGTTTATCGTCTTAATTGGAGTCTTCGGTGTACAAACTTATGTGATGACTTTGCCCAGTTCGGAACCTCTGCATGCACTTTCTTTATGTCAAAGATTTCTCGCATAAACAAAGCCTCAAAAAAGTCAGGAGAATGACCAACCACGCTTTTGTGTTTCATCTGCTCTTTGTGTATAAGGCACCATCCCTTGTCTTCCTTTGTCGTGTCTTGTTTAATACACCTGCGCTCACGTTGGAGGATGGCAGACAATTTTACCTTGTCTTTGCCGATGCTGTAAAACCGATCAAGCAAAGAGTGTTCAATGCTCCATCCACATTGCTGTGTGCGTTCAGCAAACTTGTATGCACATTGCGACTTCTTGTTGTCGTACAGTCCCTTGTCTTTTTTTTCGACAGCTTCTTGGTTGTTGAATGGGATTGCTCTTGGAAAAGCACCTCTAAGAACCTGTCCCATACCATTAAGGTCATAGGCGAAGTTTTCTTCAAGAACTCCCCATTCGTGCAGTTTTCCGCGAAGCATTTCGGTGGTAGAGTATGGGTCCCTGCGGCACACAAATACATCTGCAACGTGCCATCCTACCCAAAGCCACGTCACGCAGTTATCGCCGCCGGTGCCTGCGACGTCGCAAGTCGCCCTGCGCACGCCGTCATCAGTCATTTTTGAATTATTGAAAACGGCATCGAGATGATATCCTTGTATCATATCGTTTCCCGACTTGACAATATCCCAGTTCCCTTCGAACTCCCTGGCCCTCACTTCTGGTGGTTGGTTGAGAAGGTTTGCGATATATGCGGGATCGCTTTTAAGCAGGGCTTTGTTATCTTTCAGTGAGGCCTTGATAAACGTCACCGACTTGACGAAAAACGATGTTTTTGTATATCCGTATTTCTCCCATTCGGGATCCCAAGCATCGTCAATCATCTCTTTGCACTGTTCATATACTTCATTCGGTGTATTTCCCCAAACGATGTTGTCAACAGTGTCGTCCGGCATATAGCAATAACGGACAATGCCGTTGCGTTCAGGAATGGCCAGCCCTTTTCTTTCTGGATGTTTCTTGCCGTCAGAGTATATCGTGTCGGACTTCCCTATCCACCAGTCGATGAATTTACGAAGCCAACTTAACGGATCGGGGTTACAGGTGCCGAGTATACGAGAACGGACACCTACAGTGTTTCGGTTTGATGTCATCAAAAATTTAAACATCTCGAACGACATTTGCGGCAACTCGTCAATTCCGATATAAGCAAACTGCTGTCCGCGATATTTCGTGTCGAAGTCTGCCATCGGCATGTCGTAAATGGAAAGACCGAGTTTCGCGCCAGTGGCAAAGTACCATGTCATATCATCTTTTGACTTGTTGTATTTGCCCATTGACGAGAACCACCGCTTGCTTTCGTTAATGATGTTTTCAAAATCATCCTTGTTTTTTCGGAAGATAATACCGTTAAAGTGCTTGTTGCCGATATCATATAAAGGCTCCATAAGCATCGTTACCGTGTTGTGGTTTACGGTATATGCTTCAGTCATGTACAGGTGGTCTTTCCCTGTGACGGTGATACACCTGCACTCGTATTTTCTCTTGTTGTCTTTCCTGACTTGCAATATCCTCTTTACGAGAACACCGTCGTTTTTTGGCGCGGATTTCGGTTTGATTGCGTTTTTATTGCAAATCCTTGCATAGTACATCAAATCAAACAATTCGCTGTCATCAGGAGCGACGAAAGAAACACGCCAATATCCGATTTTTTCTGGTGCGTCTTCTATTTGGGAAACCCTTGCCCAAATTCCGAGAGAACGCGCAACTTCCGCGACATCTTCAATCAGTCGCTTGTTTGGCAAATCAAGGCACGGGTGCAGGTTTTGTTTCCTTCCGCTTTTGTGCATAATTCCGCGCAGATAGTCCCACCTGCTTTTGATTGATGCCCTTTTGTATTCATCAGGTATCCATGCAAGTTGTTTTTGTCTGCTTGCTGTGATTCTTCTCCTATTTTCGTCGGTAATTCCGCGCAGATACCAAATGCCGTTCTTTCTGTTCTGATTAACCCTGTATCCGAGAGCACGCGCCTTCTGATTCTCGGTATAATTTCCGCTCATCGCAACTCCAGACCGCTCAAAATGCCAGTATCCAGAGCCGCTGATATATCCAAGAAGATAGGGATGGAGCGGCAGTTTGTCAGGTGTTAAGCCTTCGTCAATTTCAACTTCTCCGCAGAGAGGTATTTCGACATACTGGCCTCCTGTTTTTCTTAATGACAACGGGAACGGCCTATCTATCACATATTGGTTCATGATATCCCTTGCGCTCATTTCGCAGAACTCTCCGCTTTGTCCAACGCGGGCGAGGAATCTGTGGTCTTTGGTGCAGTGAAGCATTGTGCCGTCATCAAAGTAGAACACATACACCGTTTGTTTTCCTTGTTCGTAAATCGCACTTACGGTTTGGATGCCTTCATAGGGTGTACATATCGCGTCACCGACCTCAAGGTCACCCATCTTTCTCCATCCGCTCGGTGTCGCGATTTTAGTGTTATATGTGTTTGCCTTTCCTCCGCCTCGGTTGCCGCCGAACACGGTAATATCGGCGCAACTTGCCAGTCCCGTTTCTTGACCTCCACTTTGTGATACAAAAAAATCCGCGCCATTGGATGCACTGTTGTCGTCCAGCCGTCCCATAGCGTTTTCTCTGGTGCAAATATCAGCACCATCCGTTGTTTTAAACCCTGTCATTCTTGTTTTCTTTTTTTTATACAAAGGTGTGATTTTAAGGTGAAATTAGACGTGTGTGACTACGGAAATGGGGATTTCCGCAACGATATTCAATAATACTTTTCCCAGTAAGTAACTTTGTAGTGAAAAGGCGAGAAACGCCAAATAAACAAATTAACGAAATACTATGGAGAAAGAAATTCTCATTCAAAATCTTCGGACGAGGGTTGGAGAAGACAACTGCAAGTCCATCAGTGACAAGACGTTTGAGGGTATTGCTGAAAGCGTGTTGCCTATGTTTGCCGATGATGAAAAAATCACCGACGAAACTTACAATCTGCCAGTTGCGGCACTGATTCAGTTCGCAGGACAGAAAAGGCACGACGAAAAGGCTTTTGCAGAGAAATTCAAAGCCGACTATGCCAAGGACTACGACGAAAAACATCAAAAAGATGTCGAGGATCGTATCAGCAAGGCCGTAGAGAAGGCTATTGAAGACTACAAGAGCCAGCATCCCGACAACAAAGAAGACGATGACAACAACAAAGAAACAGAGAACCTGGATGACAAAATCGGCAAAGCCGTATCCAAGGCCCTTGCAAGTCTTACTGGCGAAGAGGGTGAACTCGGCAAACTGTCGAAAACCGTCACCGACTTCATGAAGTCACAGGCCGACAGGGAGAAGACCGAGGCCAAAAACCGCGTCAAATCACAACTGCGCAAACACCTGCTTGACCTCAAGGCGAACAACGAGGCTTGTGTTGACGATGCGCTTGATGACATCGAATACGGAGAAACTCCTACTTTCGATTCTTTAAAGCAGTCGGCGATAGACGCCTACGAAAAGCGCTACAAGCGCTATTATTCAGACGGAGGCAAGCCTTTCGGTGGCGGTGGTGGTGGAAACGCAGAAGACGGCATGAATTTCGTGCAGAAGCGCATCAACGAACTCAAAGAGGAAAATGAGCGGAACGCGAAGTATGCCGATGATTTAAAGAAGCATTTAAAGTAACTCACAAAAAACAAACAAGTTTAAAATGAGAGGAACTATCAACAATTATGTGAAGTGGAGTTCATCCTTCGGAGGCGTCCGCAAGTGCTTTGAAGGACACACCATCATTGCCGTTGGCGGTTTCAGCATTGACCTCGACGATATGCCCACCTACGGCAACGCTTTGGCTGCTGGCACTCCCGTGTATGCCGATGAGCAGGCCCGCACTATCGTACCTCTTTACACTTTCAAGGTCATCAGTGTTGACGGCTCTTCCGCAACCAAGACCATCACTGTTGAGAAGTACGAGAACGGCACCACAGCAAAGGTCGGCATGAAACTCGGTGTTGTAGGTGCAAACCTCGGCACTGCCGTTTCTAACGTTGCAACCGTTACCGCTATCGACAGCAGCAATGCTGAATACGATGTTCTTTCCGTTGACGCTGTTGCTTCTGGCGGTACCGCCTTTATCGCGGCGGACGACATTCTTGCCGAATTTAACGGAACCACCAAGAAGGTCAAGGTCGTTCCCAACGGCTTGACTTATCGTGACAACGTGCTTGATCCCGATGCTACGGCGATGGACGTTGACTACATTTGGAATTGCATGGAGAAGCCCGTGCTTGAGCGCCGTATGCCGCCTTTGACGGACAGTCTGAAGGCTGCTTTGCTCGCCAATGGTTGCTTCTTCCGTTTCTCTAACCGCAAGTAAAGAAAGGAGGACTAAAAGATGATCGACAAAAATCTTTTCACCATTGGTGGTCTGTACAAATATCTTAGTGCAGAAAGTTTTGGCGTTGTTCTGAACAATGTCAACAACAAGTACAACGATGCCATTTGGCGTCGCTATGCTGACTGGGGTCGCCCCTCTAACGAGCGTGAGTGGAAACAGGGCGTCAAGAAAACTCCTATCCTTGTTCGTGCAAGCGTTCTCGGCACTCATTCAGAGAAGCCCCAGCGCAGCACTCAGGGCTGGGAAATCTACGGTGGAACCCTGCCCAAGATCGGCCACGGATTCAGCATCGACGAAGATGAAATGATTGAACTGCGCCGCATTGCAAAGCTCAATGACCTGACCTTCGGAGAGTCGCTTATCGACGCTTTCATCAACAATTCCGGCAACATGCTTGGTGGTGTACACAACGAGTTGTCGTACATGACGCTCCAGGCTCTTTCGACTGGCGGTATCCATGACATTTCAATCGACGGTTTCCGCTACGACTTCGATTTCCAGATTCCCGATGAGAACTTCACCGCTCCCACTGCTGGCAACAAGTGGTTCCAGACTGGCGGCACTGCTGCTCCCAACACCAGCGCCGACCCCATTGAGGATATCTTGAACTTCCAGACCTATTTCTCTGAGACACTTTCTCTTGGCGTAGACCACTGGAAGATTTCAAAGACTCTGCTTGACAAGGTTCTCGCTCACCCGTCGGTCACCGACGCTTACAAGGGTAGCAAGAATTTCTACAACCCCAGCAACGTGAAGATTGCGAAGAGCGACGTTCTCGCATGGATGCACGAGGAAATGGGAATTTGGATGTTCGATGTCATCGACTTCAAGACCCGCCACGAGGAAGACGGCAAGCCCGTTAACGACAATCCTGCATTTGATGTTCACAACATGGTTGCTTGCAACAGCGAGTACAAGCCTTTCGAGATGAAGTGTATGCGCAGCATCCTCGCTGACCGTGCCGCTCTCGGCGCACACAACGACAGTGTTCGCACCACTTTGGTTGAGGATCGCATCGCCGTGCAGGACGTATGGCATGACCGCCCCATGAAGAACATCGTAGACTGCGAACTCTACGCTGGTCCCGTGTTCAACAATCCCACCGAGTTCGGAATCGTAACCACCTACACCGATTCCTAAACAGTTTAATGTGACCTGATATGGCTGCGGATTCTACGGAAAGCAAGACTGTGATTGATTACATCAACGGATTTTTCCCTGGTGCAAACGTCACTGAAACCATAATTGCCAACATCCTTTTCAAGACGGGTGTCGATGCCGACATGTCGCAATGGGAACTGGATGAGAGACAGCGTGATTTGATTTACGCATATCTCATTCTTTACCTTGCTCCAGGTGCTGGCTCGTCACAGCGCGTCACTGACAGGGATGGCGATTGGGAACACTCCGAGAGTACAAGCGCATGGACTTACTCCGACAGGAGCAATCTCTTGCGTTTGGCTCGCGCACTGCTAAAGAAGTGGGGCATCGAAGATGAGCTCGCTGATGTCGCAGGTGGCAAATGGGGTTTCAAAGGAACTGGTTTCCGTAAAATCCGCAAACGACCGTAATTAATATGACTGTTGATAATCCCCGCTTTCCGCACTTCTGTAGAATCATCCGATTCGCAGAGGTTGGACCGATGGAAGACCAAACCATCGTTTCGGACACTATGTCCGACGACGTTGGACAAGTCTGCATCGGTTGCACCTGTTCGGACTGCGATTGTCCTTGCGCCAGTGCAGGCGAAGGGGCGAGAGTGATCTACAGGGGTGTTTGCAGGGGTTATAGCAGAGACACCGTTTCCGATAATGGAGATGTAAACGCATCATACCGCTGGCTCTCTTTGCCGACAAAGCAAGATGAGTGGACTGATGAAACCATTCCGTTGGAAGGGGACAAGGTGATACTGCAACGATACGGATATAAGGAGTACGGTCTTGTCGTTGACAAAAAACCTAGCAACTTGGGAACTCACATCCTTTGGAAGTATGTCCGCAACTAACAAGCACATATTGGACGCTATCGACGGTTACCGAAAAAAGATAATCGACGAAATTGAAGGACGATGCAGGGATTACTGTCAAGACTTGTGCTGGTCTGCCATTCGCTATAGACGCGAAAATCCAGAAGCGCATGACTTTACGGGAAACCTCATAAGTTCAATTGTTGTGTGCTTGTATAGAGAGCGCAAACCTATTGTCGCATATTATGCGTCAGAACAATTCATACCAAAGGCAATACAGGTTAAGATGTCGGCAAACGCAAAATATCGAAAGAAATACTTCTTTAATCCCGACTATTCGGGGGATATGAGTGTTTTTCGCGCCGAAGTCAAAACCGACAAAGGTTGGGGTGAGGAAGATGCACGTCAGTTTTTTCAGTGGTACAGGCCAAATGGGAAAAACCTTTTTGACATTGTGGTCGCTTATCCTGTTGAATACGCAAATTTCATCGAAGAGGAGCGCAGTTCGACTGGTATTGTTGACACATACACCCATGCGGAGAAAGTCGGCGTGTTTTGGTTAAAACTTCATAGGACAGCGTAATGGCGAACAATACATTTCTATATAAGATTTACAATGACCTCGTTAGTGCAGTAGAAAAAACAGGGAAACCTGTTTATCTTGAGCGACCGAAATCGTTGAAATCAGAAGTGGCGCAATTCGTCGTCATCACCTTACCAGCGCAGATTTACGGAATGGTAAAGGGCGGGCTTGATTTCCGCTCTGGCTCAAACGGCTTGATTTCTGTTTTCTGCAAAGCCAAGACCGATGGCACCATGAATGTCAACGCGCAATCCAACCTTGTCCAGCAAGTGCTCGACTTGTTTCCTATTGTCGGCGATATCGTTGAGGCGTCGAACCCCGCAATTTTAATGCAGGGTGCAGACGGATACGGTTATCAGGTTACACAAATCACATTTAAATTAAGAACGATTAAATCTTAAATAAACGATTAAACTATGGCAGCTTCAACTATTGTTAAGAAAGCGTCTTTGCAGCCCAATGTCTTTGAAGGCATTAGCGCAATCTTCGCCGTTGACGGTGGATTCACTTTCACTGGCACTGGCACCGAGGCTTCTCCTTTTGCTTTGGCTCTTGCAGAGAACAAGACCCTGCTTGAGTTCCCCTGCTCCGAGGACAGCGGTTTCAGTTTTGACACCGGTGCT
>Ga0326513_10002818_pt1 | contig 12724 bp, 13 predicted proteins | sample 2_2465_0518_D_FD_203654 | JGI IMG/M metagenome (GOLD analysis project Ga0326513, IMG submission 203654) | Bovine rumen microbial communities from UC Davis, California, United States - 2_2465_0518 | ecosystem: Host-associated > Mammals > Digestive system > Stomach > Rumen | place: USA...
TAAACAATTCCATTTGTATTGTAAACAAATATTTATTTATATTCATATATTGATCAGTTATCTCTGCTTTTGCTATAAGTGAAGCATTATTAATTATGATTGAATAAGCATTATTAATGCTATCAAATCTAAATGTTTTTTCTACAGAATTAACAAATGCGGGTCTTAATTCTTGGGCTAATACATTTATTTTAGAAGTCCATATTCGATTTTTATATTTTATAAGAAATTCTGCATCTTCCATTTTACGTTTTTGTCTTCCGTAAAATCTAATAATTTCATCAAATCTCTTATAAAATTCTGTCATCCCAATCTTTGTAAATGGATGTTTCTTATTTATTTCAGAAGATCCAATAATAATATTTCCTTGTAAATCTATATTATCATTAAAATCAATGATGTCATTAAGATTTGTTTCACCAATAAGATCTTTTATTTTAGCAAAAGCTGCTGGTTGAAGAACTTTATGTGAACCAAGTGTAATCCAACCATTTTTATTAAATGACACAGAATAGTTATTTTTTACAATCTGATGACATATAGGACATTCGATTCCTTCATAGACTCTTCCTACAAGATATCTACAAGATGTAGAACATGAATATTCACTAACATCGACATTATCTTCAATCAAATTACCTATCTTACTCGAATAGATACCACCTTCTTGTGGTACAATCTTCTTTTTTGTATATTTAACACCTTCTTTATTAAAAAGATTTACAGCTTCACCTTTTAAAACTTGATCATAATGTATTAATTCTTGATTCTGATATCTAAGAACTTTGACTCCCATATATAATACTCCTATAATAAAAAAGAAATACCAGATTATAAAAATCCGGTATTTCTTATATTAATTAAAAGTTATTGAATCTTGATCCATTATTCCAGCCATCATAACCGCCATTATTATAATAACTGATGTTACCTCTAGACATACCCATTGCATCCTGGGCTACATCGAGAATAGTACTAAATGTATTGGATGGGTTAGTTCTCATTCCATTATTTGATCTTACTGCTGTATTAAATTTCTTATTTCCAAAATCAGCAACCTGAAGACATGTTGTCACCATGTTATAACCATTCTGTAAAGTCGGATTTGTACTAGCTACTCTTCGTACAAGACCTCCAAAGATCTTAATAGGAAGAACATTTGAAACCTTCTCTACGAATGTATATCTTTCATCGGCCATCTTTTCCATAACATATGGAGATACCAATGTAGCACAAGCAACAAATGCGTCTCTTTTTGATGTATCATCGATAGCTACTTGTTGTTGACCATTCTGCTGTCTACTTACATTACTAAAGAAATTCTGTACTACTGCATGAGTAGATGGATATGCAGCAACAAGATTTACTACATTATTAATATCTGAGAATTTAAATGGTGTCTTTTCTTTAATCGTATTTTGAATTTTACCATTAAGCAAAACAGTATCGAGTAGCTGAATCGTTGGCATTATCAAAGACATACCAAACCTAACAATATCACTTTTGGTCTGTTTATATGGAACTGAATCTTTTCTATGTTTAATACTTTCAATAACAATTGGAGAAGCGTTTATAACTGCTGCAGCAGCTACTGTAAAAATGTCTGATTTAATCTTGCGTTTTCTTTCAATCTGAGTTGTATCATTATTTGATGCTAAAGATTCTACATCTTCTGTATCATAAACTGTCGCTTTAAAATCGTTTCCTTCTTCATTGTTTACATAAGTTGTTGCATCTTCACCAACATATTCTTTAATTGCCATTTCTATACTCCTTGCTTGTATAATACGTATTTGAAATCATTTTTGATTTTAAGCAGTCTTCTTTTCAGAAGTTACAACTGACTTTGTTTCTACATTTTTTACAACTGGCTTTGTTTCTACCTTTTTTACATCTGGTTTTGGAGCAGCCGGTTTTGAAACAAAGCTATTAACAACAGAAGTTGTATCATCATTTACATATTTTACAGCATTAAAACCAACAATAGAACCAATCAAAGCACCACCAGCAGATTCACAAATTGATTCATTAATAGTACAATTTGTAGCAATCTTAGCCATTGTTGTATATGCTTCAATTGGATCATTTTCATTAATAGTTACGTCAGTATTATTGAACTTAGAAATAATCTTCTTTTCTGCAACACGCCTTACAAGCTTCAAACCTACATTTCCAATTCCTGAAAGTACACCATATGAAGTTACAGTTGAAAGAATCTTGTTATTCTTAATCTTATCGCCTGCAAGCTTGTCAATACCAAACTTAATAATAGACGGAATAATAACTGTTGCAACAGTATGCTGAGCAGCATATTTGATTCTTTCGGTCTTAATTGCTTTTCTGATCATCTGAGCTTCAGCAGAAGTAATAACGTTTTGGTCAAACATGTTATTAACTCTTGAATCATTAGATGTAATAGTCTGAACACCAAAATTCATTACTGTATTAAATGCAGCACAAGATATGATACCTTTATTGTTACCATATCTAAATGCTGCCTCCATCATATCATTCTGGACCATCTTTTCAACATTCTTAGCAATTGTAACAGTTACATCACTAATAACATCTTTCTTAGGATTCTTAAAGTTGATTCCTGTAGTGGCAAGAACAAGATTCTGTCCAAATGACTTCTTAGAAACGATTTCATTAAATTTTGTTTTTGCCTTTTCACAAGCTTCTTTACGAATAGCAATACGCTCTTCACCTACCTGTCCATTCAATCCAACTGGATCAACATTCTGTTCTGGTGCGGGATTTGTGTGCACAATATTCTTAGCAATATTCTTAATTCTATCAAATGACATATCATTATCCTCCTCTTCTGTATAGTCAGTTGTTTTTCTCATACCATTTGAAGCCATAGCAGCTGATAATCTAGCTATGGCCTCACCCTCTAAATTATTTGAATACTCTTCACCTAACGCAGCTCTAATGCGTCTTGAAGGATCAAATGAATTTCCGTCGTTTATGGCCATATTTTTACTCCTTAAAGATCAAAGTTTGTTGTTGTATTATTATTTTTCTGTGCAATACTATCGATAATAAAGTTAGCTGCTTCCAAAAGTAAAAGATGGAATTTACCAGCTTTAGTATCTCCAAGAGATTTCTTGTAATTAAGTTCTGCTTGCTTCGTAAGTATTGCCTCTGTATCTGTAGAATTTCTGTCAGAAAGCATTGTAAGAGATACTTTAATAATATCTCTGATAGTTTCGCTAGATTCAATCATATTCAATGCATAAGGCATTACATCAAATTGCATTGGTTTATTATGCAAGAATTCTTCAAATCCTCTACTTCTAATAAACTGAATTCGACCATCCCTTGTTGCTAAATCATAATTTGACCACAAAGAACGATCGTATTTTCGTTGTATAGACATAGGACTGAAATATCTCTTGTCAACTCTTCCGCATTCAAAATCATATACTCCTTCCATTTTTCTTCTGGATGGAGGCATAATATACATAGCATCAATTTCATTTGGATTATTTCTTTGATTCAATGCCGGTTCAAGACCATCACATTCATCAAGCATAGCAACAACAGCTGGAGAAATCAATCCATCTCTATCATATTCAAGAGAAATGGAATATGGAGTTCCGGGGCTATATGTATTTTTATGCTCATTAATAATACAAGATAAAATTACTTGCAAACCATCTAAAATAATTACTGGATTACATTCATTGTATTGTGTAATAATATATTCGACATATCTTTCATCACGTGGAATAGCTGGATTTCTCAATCTCAAATCATTCTTTGTAATGCGGGCTGACAATACAAACTGAATGTTATAATCATCAGCTGTTGGGGGTTCATACTGTCCAACATCTCTAATGATCTGATTTCGTCTTATAGCTCGTCTATCATTTTCGGTTTTCTTATCAAGTACAATTACACCAATAGTCATATTCGATGGTTTTGACATCGAATAAGTTGAATTCTCTGGTTTATGTGAATCAGGATCACCTTTTTCAAACATATCTACCCATCTTGGTTCTGTTGTATATGCAATAACATAATTTCTACTAAGTCTTATTTTGTATTTATCTTTATAATATTTAAATCCAATAAGTTTCTTAAGAGACGAAATAACAGCAACTGGTCTAGAAACACAATCATCGAGATACAAAATCCTAGTCTTAATGCTTCTATTATTAAATCCTTTAAAACTAAAAGGAACTTTTCTAGAAATCATTAATGGATTAAGTCTATACTGATCAGTATCATTTGTATCAATACAAACTAATCTTACACCTGTACTGTAATCTATAATCGGAACATAAGATGAATATTCATCTATAATTACTTTAGAAAATACCTTAGACATATCTGCAGATCTATCCGAAGTTAAAACTTCTTTATGAATTTTATAGAATACTGATTCATAAAAATCTTTATCAAGAGTACGTTTATCGTCAAAAATAGAACAATTTTCTTCATCAGTAGAATCAGAAATTTGAAAAACAGTTCTATCTAATTTGTATTGTGAATATTTTTCATTTTGATTACGCTGATATTCTTGTACAGATTTTATACCTTCATCTTGAACGATATCAACATTATCAGGATCTCTATCTACATCAATTACGCTACTTTGAATGACATTTGCTCTTTTCTTTTCTTCAATATCATCAGCAAACATACCCGCAACTAAAACCCAAAGATTTTGTAATGCTATGGGTTCTTTAAAATCAATTGCTAATGAATATTTACAATATTGCATAATAAATGTATCAGAAAAGAATCGTCTATTATCGTCTTTATCAATAAAGTCATTAATATAATTAACTAAATCTTGTTCCTTATATCTCTTATAGTAAATATTAACTTTATCTTTAAATGTAGTAAAGAGATCTTGTCTACATTTAATATCGAGATCTGTATCATCAGGATTCTCAATAATTTTTATTTCTTCTTTCTTTGTATCTTCATCTTCAGATTTGTCTTCTTCAACGATTACTTCATCAGATTTATCTTCTTCAACGATTCGATTAGTATTTTCGATTTCTGGTTCTGGTTCTGGTTCTTCTACATTTTTTCCTTCAGATTCTTCAAGTTTATTATTTTCTTCGATCTTATTCATAACTTGTACTAAATCTGAATCAATGCTATTAACATCTTCTTCATTATTTTTTCTTGATTCTTCATCAATCATTATTTCTTCAGTTGAATCAAAGTTCGTTGTTTCAAGATTTTTTGTTGATTCTTCTTCACTTTCAATCAAATCTTTAATAGTTTGATTATCATTTTCATCTGTTTCGTCCGAAGCATCGAATCCATAAGTCGAAGAATTTTCTTCGGACTCGTTTTCGTCGTCTTCATATTCATCATCGATGGAAGAAGAATCTATTTCATATTCATCATCGTCCATTTCAAATAAATCTTTGTCGATATTTCCTGGTCTTATCGAATTATATAATTCTTCGTCTTCATCAAATTCTTTCGCCATTTGATTCTCCTTTTACATCGATAAAATATATATTTAAAATATTTTTTACTGAGGTAAATCAACAGGATGTGATGAACCAGAAACGTGTCTAACGTTAATTAATGTGTTATCTTTCTTTTCATTAAAAGCATTCACAAAATCTGCACCCATAATTTCAGAAAGAATATCCTTCTGAGAATCAGCTATAGGAGCGTTGTTGGTAGTATTTAATGAACTATTCACTTCTCTACCTTGTTCATCAACTGTGACTTGACCTTTTGGAATCTTTGCATCTTTAAGAATAGAATTAGTGAACTTTTTTTTAGGAATTTCAACTATATTTGAATCTGATACAAAACTGTCTGCAGGAACAGGTTTTCCATTAGAATCGTAAAGAGCACCATCTTCAACAAATACTCCTTCAGGTGCTTTTTCTGCTTCTACATGTTCAAATTGTAATTCTTTTTCTGTATTTTCCATAATATACTCCTTATGTAAATTATATACATTTATATAGCAGTTTTTAATAATTTATCACAAAAACATTAAAATATAGCACGAAAAGGACTAAAATATGAGTAATAATATCGATTTTTACAACTTTTTTCCAAGTATGGAAGAAAGTAATGAAGTATATTTTGGATCTGAAGCTCCATTAGCTAAACATCTAAAATTATATTCCTCACAATTGAAACAATTAGTTTCAGGTATTAAAGATTTTAAGAAAAAAGATTTTCTTAGTAAATTGAATAAGATTGTACAAAATTTTAATAGAGATATTGCTAAAGATTTAAACTGTGAAAGAGTACAATTATCAGTTATAAATGATTTAACTGATAATGCTGCAGCATTTTTATTATTCTGGAATGCTAATATGACTTCAGTATCAAGATCAGGATTTAAATTAGTAGATTTTGATAAAATAGCAGATCTTGAAGATATAGTCATAACTAAAGAAGGCTATAAATATAGAGATCCAAAAGGAAAAATTTTGTTAATACTTCTTAATATAGGATGTATTCAAAAAGCATCTGAAGAAGAAATTGCTGCTACATTAGCACATGAAGTAGGTCATTGTTTTCAAGATGGTATATTTGGTGTTTATAAAGATATTGCTGATTTCACTATGGCATCACAAATTGAATATGCTATGTCAACTGCTCCTATTTTAACAAATGGTTCATTTGGACATACATTTATTATTTTATTATATTGGTTATTTCTTCCTCTTAACTTTATTAGTAATTTAACACGTTTGGCTTTATTACCAGCATTTGCTTTTAAATGGAAAAAGTTTAATGAAGAAAAAACTGTATTAATGAAAGATGAACTGAAAAAATTAGATGATGGTAATAATGAAATTAAAACAAATCTTGGTGCTCAAGATATAAATACTTCTATTTATTACATTTCGAAAGACAAAGGTAAAAAAGATGAAATTGTAACTGAAATATCTGATAGAGATAGAAAAGAATTAGAGCATAACTATGAAAAATTGAAAAAAGAGATAACGAAAGAAAAAGAAGAGAAAGTAAGAATAAAGAAAAGAAATGCTTTCTTAAATTTCTTTAGATCTATTTTTGCAAGCATAAATGCTACTTCAGCAAATATTCTTCGCGTAATTTCATTAAGTGATTATACCACGAACGAATATGCTAAATTAAGCTTTACAAAAAAATACGAATTCTTTGCAGATATATTCGCTTCATCATATGGATTTGCACCATCTTTATATAAGAACTTAGTCAAAATGAATAATGATCTTATAAAGACTATACTTGAAAAAGATCTTGTTGGTATGAATGATCCATCATTATTAAAGATGGGTTATATGAATAAACAATGGAGATTAATTAAGAAAACATTAAATAATGATGTACATGGTACATGGATTCAACGTGGTACAGCTATGTATACAGCATTAAGTAACGAATTAAAAAATAATACTTCATTGACTACTTCGCAACGTAAAGAAATTGAAGCTCATTTGGATTCTTTACAGAAAGCTGATGAGATTTACTATAAAGATCAAAAAGAAAACTCTGGTTTCTGGGTAAAATTCTATGAAACGGTCATAAACGATAAAATAAATGGAAAAGATAGAGTAACTGAAGAACAGATTCTTGAACCTATACAACGTATAGCTCAAGAATGTATAAATAAAAAATAAAAAAATAGGCGTGGTTTTATACCACGCCTTATTATTTAAGCTGATCTCTTTTTATTCTTATTTTTATTCTTTTTTCTAGCAGCTTTTGATTTCTTTTTTCCTGCTGTTCCCATTTCTTTTGCTGATAAACCTTTGTTAGGAGTTTTTTCAAATGAAAAATCTTTTCCTACACAATCATCAGTTTCTCGATTGTTATAACTAGAAGCATACATAGAAGCTAACATCATAACACTAGCTAATTTATTATTCATATTTCCTCCTTATTACGAATATAATATATAAATAAAATAAATAGGGAGATTTATTTCTCCCTATTTTTATTTATTCCGTTTGAGATTCGATTTCATCGAGATCAATTTTCAAATCATTTCCAGCAAACTCCATAATAACTCCGGATGCTTTTGCAAAAGCTTCTGCGGTATTTATAGAGCGTTTATTATGTGTTTGAATATTTGTATCTGATAATCTAAATCTACCAGTATTTTCTATTTGTGTCAACATTTCTTGTTTAGAAACATTATCATCTGCTCTAGGTCCAAGATATTCTTTTAATGCGTTATTTCTATTTGTAATAGTTAATGCATAAGTTTGAATATTTGTTGTAGAAGCAGTTTTATCATCAGATGTTACTTGACCAGTTAATGGATTAATACGTGTATTATTATTAGAAATAGAATTTTTGTGTTGCAACATTTGTTGGAAGAATCGACGAACTGGAGAATAAACAATAGGTATTCTTGTATATGTACACATTGGTTCTCCACTTGGATTCCTAAATGGCATAAATACATATTCAACCAATTTTATTTTATATTTATTAGCAACATTTTTTATTTTCTCTAAGCTTATTCCACCTTCTTTAGGAGTTTCCATCTGTTTAATTTCAAAACTAAAATTCATATCGTCTTTTGAGATCATATTTTTGCACATATCTATAAATTCTTTATCTGACATTTTTTCAAAAGAGTCTTTATAAACTTGTGAATTATAACCAGATGGATCTAAATCATCCATTAATTCAAATAACATATTTTCATATTTTTTTCTTATAGGTTTTAGTTTTTCAGCTGATACCATTATAATTTACCTCACTTTGTTAGATATGGTGTATAATATTTATCAAACTCTTTATTATTTTTAATGAAAGCTTTAATATTTTTATTGTATTCATTATGATAACCAGAACACAAAAATTTAGCTCCAGGAATTGATACTAAATCATTTGGAGATACATAATTATAATCTATACCATATCGTTTAAATATATGTTTATAATTAGTGCATGTGTACAAAGTATATGCAACAAACGTCGAACAAACTAAAATTTCTTTTTTACCAATCATTTCATTAGTCGATATATCTTCAATAGAACTTTGTTTATTTTTATAAAGCTTTTTACCTATTTTATCTAAAGCTTGTAAAAATAAATTGAAAGTACCATATTCTAATAATTTATCTTTTATTTCTAAATCAAGGAATTTTTTAACTTTTTCATATTCTAATACTGATACAGGTAATGAATAAATAGCCCATTGAGATTTACTTGTATCCAAAGTTTCTATATATTTATTAGATTCTGGATTTTCTACACTTTCTTTTTTTAAACTAAAATTCTCACCTTTTCGTTTAGAAGTAAGACCAAAAAAATCGTCAGTTAATTTATAAGAAATTGCAGCATGTGTATATCCACCAACTGCATCATTTACGGTTCCAGTAAATGCTCTAATAGCTTTACCAAATGGAACCATAATACCACCTTTTTTATAAATACTATTGTATAAACGAATAAAAACGAATTTATCGTTGCTATTAATACTTTCTAAAGTTCTATCTTCATCATCTTCATCTTCAGATTTATTATCTTCTTCATTAAGAATATATCCACCAATTATATGTGGTTGAGCAGGTTGATTTGAGTCAAACATTCCTTGTGAACATGAATATGCTCCAACTTCTTCAGATTCATCGATAAGTCTTTCCATACACGAATCAAAATCTTCTTTCTTTCTTAATTGATTCATATTATAATTCTCCTACAATTTTCAAAAGAATTCTGAATATAATCATATTTATCAAGCTTTGTATTGTTATTATTAAAACAATAATACTCAATTGTTTTATCATATTTAAACTTAGGTAAAGATAAAAAATATTTACTAAGTTTATATTTTAATGCATTTTCTTTTTTGTGAAAATGTTTTATCTCTTTATTATCATAAATATAAAAACCAGTTTTATCATTTATTATATTGAAAAAACAAGATTCACATGAAAACCCATCAGTCACTTGTAATAAATACTGATCTTGTTTTAAGTTATACAAAACTTCACAAGATTTTTTTAAGAATGTGAAATTATCACATCTTTTATACTTATTATAAAAGTTACGTAATGTCATATATGAATCTTTAGGTTTTAATTTAATAGTAATAGTTTTGAAAATAGATTCATAATTAGACATAATTTGAACCTCTATTTAGTATATTAGTATGTTTTTGTATAAAAATAACTAAAAAAAATACTCTCTTTTATAAAAGAGAGTATATTAGTAATTAACGAAAGGACCAAATTTACGACATGTATTCAATTTCGTAAAGCGAAGATTTAACTGTAGCTTTACTTAATCCTTTTATTAATGGATCTTTTTCTAAAAGTTTATTATATAGTTCTTCAATACTCATATCACAATATTTAATACAATAATCTATAAAACTTCCATATTTAACAAAGAAAAATGCTTTTATGTTACGAATTATATATGGATGAGTTTCAAAAGAAAATGTTGGAAAATTTTTAACAAATGTATTTTTTAACATATTTACAGTGCATCCATATTTATCGCGAAACCATTTATTAAAACTTCTAATACTAATATAACTATTTCTTTCATTTAAAAAATCAAGAACTTCTTTTTCAATAATAGTACAAAAATCTAAATATTCGTTTGTATTACTTATTATCTTATCATTTATAACAAAGCTTAAACCCATATAAAGCCTCCTTTCACTACGACAATATATAATTAAAAACATGACTATATACCAACAATGAGGGTTTTTATGATAATAGATTTTAACGATTTACAATATTCAATAGAAAAAGAAATGGAGAATAAACAAAATAAACCTTCTCCAGGAAATGATGAAAGTAAAAATGAACCAAAAGAACAAACTAATCATATGGTTCAAACAAAAAGAAAAGGCGGAAATATATTATTTGATAAATTACAAGAATTACCTGCTAAAGTTGGAACTCTAAATAAAAAATTTAGATTATGGCTTAGACAAAGAAAAAATTTAAGTTTTTATAAAAGATATCTTGATAGAGTCCAAGGTGGATTATATTATGGATATGGTGATGCGGCTACGATTAAAGAAAACCATATGATTGATGATCCTGTAAAAATTCTTAAAGGACGAGCTCAAAATTATATAAGATCAATAATAAAAGATGTAAATAATCTTTATGAAACCGTAATAAAAATGGCAAATGAGTTAGAAACAAAAACAACAGTAGAATCTGCTATCCCTATTATTCAAACATATTGTAAAGATGCATTAAATGAAAATATATCAGGGAAAAAAGTAGATCAAGAAAAACTTCCTTGGAAAATTAAATTATTAAATGCTACTAAATATAAAATAGCAAAAATTTTATTAAGTCATAGAAATGTTGTAGGACATGAAGTATATGGATATACGGCTAAAAATATGGTTCTTAAAGGTTATCCTACGCCAAACCATTTAATAGTTACATTGTTTGTAGCTGATCCAGAAAGCTATCCTGTAGAACAAAAAGTTACAGATATTTTTAAATCGGCAGATAGTTTTTCTATTTTAGCTGATTCTGATAAACAAGATGTATTTAATGTAGCAAATATGATGGAAGCAGTATTAAGTAAAACAGTAGATAATAAAGTACTTAACGATATAAAAGAAAATAAAAATAGAGCTTTAGCGAATTTTAAAAACGCTAATATAGAAGATAAAAAAGATCAAGGTAAAATTCTTGATTCAATATGGGAAGGTATTAATGCTTCTTGTAGAGAATTATTAAGTAGAAAAGCATATCTTATTGATTGTATCAATATATACTTCGATATGATTATGCGTATTGATAATCTTGGTGTAAAAGCTATACAAGAAATGCTTGATGTTGAGGCTGCTCTTTCTGATAAGCGATATAATCGTTCTCTTAATGTTGCTCATTCTAAAACAAAAGATAGAGATAATAAATATAGAGATGATTATGAATATGAAAAGAGTTCTGCTGGTAAAAGAGATCAATATAGAAAAATAAATGAAACAGCAAAAAAATTAAACAGAATGTAAAATAAGCCCTGCTCATTACGAGCAGGGCTTATATTTGATGATCAGAATTTAAGAAACCAGTTCATCGATATCTGGTTCTTCAGACTTAATTCTGATCATCCTGATAACCTTATGTCTTAAATTCAATAGATGAGCTATTATTTCTTTAAGACCACGGGATCTAAAATAAGCAATATCATCTTCAATAATGAGCTTAAGCGTTACTAAAGTTACCAACTTCGGAAGTTTCCTAGGAACATATTTTACCTTAGGTAACGTCCCATTTTCCTTGTAGAAATCAATTATTCCACCCATAATATTTCTTAACAGATCAATTTAACGTATATATTAAAAAGATTCAGAGTCATTATTCATACAAATAATTCTAGCTGTATATACATAAAAATAAATCTGCTATCCTCAAATATATAATATATAGATAAAAAAGAAACCATTTCAATATGGTTTCTTTTTCTAGAGATTTACTTTTTAAATAAACCTCTAAATAGTTCAATGCTCATTGTGACGATGAGGATCACCCCAATCGTAACATATGTAGTATTACAGATTTGTTTATATGGAGTTACATCATGTCCCCAAAACTCTGTTATTAAGCCATTAGCAATGCTACAATTAATGAAGAACACTACAAGCATTACTCCATAGAAAAATCCCTTAACAAATGACAAAGTAGATTTTTTCATATTATTTCCCCTCTAGATAGGTTTAGATTTTTTAATCCTATCTATTACTTAGTAATACAATATATAATTAATTTTTAAATCGAATAAAAAGTCTGGGATCAAA
>Ga0326513_10002819_pt1 | contig 12722 bp, 15 predicted proteins | sample 2_2465_0518_D_FD_203654 | JGI IMG/M metagenome (GOLD analysis project Ga0326513, IMG submission 203654) | Bovine rumen microbial communities from UC Davis, California, United States - 2_2465_0518 | ecosystem: Host-associated > Mammals > Digestive system > Stomach > Rumen | place: USA...
AGCAGCGTCACCAGCACCTCGCTGCCCTCGGTGATGCCGCCAGTGGTCGGCACCTCCATCTCGGCGCTCGCGCCGCCAGCGGTGGCGTCGAGCACGACGGTCACGGTGCCGTCGGCGCTGTCCGACGCGGCCACGCCGCGCACCTGCGATGTGGTCGGCGTGGCCGCCTCGGGCGCCTGCTGCTGCCTGAACAGCGCCTGCGCCAGCTCGTACTCGGTCATGCGTCCCACCCGCCCTTCAAATCGAGGTCCCACGTCCACGTGGCGAGGTCGAGCGAAGCGCCGGAGACCATCCAGCGCGCCGTGCTGCCGTCACTCATGGTCAGGCGCTCGATTGCGCCCTCGCGCAGCGGTCGGTACATCATCTTGTGGCTTATCGACGGCACCTCGGACAGGTCGGCGTCCAGGTACCGCTGCGCCAGCGCGCGCGCCGCGTCGGTGGTGAACGGCGTGAGGTCGCTCACGCTCTCGAAGCGGTCGTTGCGGAAGCCGCGCACCTTGGCGCTGGACGGCGAGCCGTCGGGCGCTAGGGCCTCGCCCGTCACGCTCTTGTCGCCGTCCTCGGCGCGCACGACCACGCGCGCGGGCGCGTCCAGTCCCATCGCGTCGCCGCTCACGGGGCCTATGACGGTGCCGCGCCCGCCCAGCTCGCTCGCGTCGTAGTCAACGCCGCGGGACGCTGGCAGCTCGTATGCGGAGAACGTCACGACGCCCTCGGCGTCCACGCTCATGCGGTTCTCGGAGCGGTCGCACACGTCGAACAGGATGGACGCGTAGGCGCTGCCCGCCTCGTAGACCTTGTTGCTCGAGAACAGGTACTCGTGCGCGCTCTGGTCGATGCGGCACGGCCTGTCGAGGGACGCGCAGACCTGCGCTATCACGTCCAGCGCCTTCGCGCCCGCGGCCACGCTGTACGGCCAGCCGGACCTCGCGGCCTCCATGGCGTGCAGGGTGCTGTTGAGCGTCCACGACACCTTGCGCGCGTCGCCCTCGCCCTCCCAGCCCGCCTCGGTCACGAAGCCCGTGAACAGCGGCTCCACGAGCAGCATGCCCGTGTGGTCGCTGACGGTGTGCACGAGGCGCAGCGCCGCGGAGCCGTCCCAGCCGTGCAGGCCAGCGGTCTCCAGCTTCGCGCCCATGCGGGTGTCGCCGTAGTACTGCAGGTCAAGCTTGCCGCCCGTGACGCCGCGCAGCTCGCCGCGCACGTCGGTCAGGTCGGTGGGGTCCACCTGCAGCACGGTCAGCCCGTGCCGCAGGTCGCCCCTCGTCCAGTCGATGGCCATGTCACCACACCTCGCCGCTCATGCTGATGCTGATCTCGCGCGCGTTGGCGGTGGACTGCTCGACCTTGCCGCCAGTCACGCACGCCTGCGCCCAGAAGCCGTTCGGGCCGCGGAAGTAGACGTGGCCCGCGTGCACGGCCCAGTCGGCCAGCGCCGCGTCCTCGGCCATGTAGTCGCCGTAGGTCATGCCGTCGAGCGTCCACGACGCCTCCGTTGCGTCGCTAGGCAGGTAGACGGGCCGCTCTCGGCCAATCACGTCCACGGACTCGACGCTGCGCGAGTAGGACACGTCGGCCTTCGGCGCGGAGCCCGCGTTGACGTACACGGCGAGGTCCTTGGTCATGTCCTGGCTGGTCACGTGCCAGCCCGTGTCGTAGATGGCTGGGAAGCGCTGCAGCACGCTCGCCCAGCTGGTGCCGTCCACGACCGACGCGAGCACCTGCCACGCAATGCCCAGCGGAGCGGGGACCACCCACGGGCTGCTGCCAGCGAGCGGGACGTAGCGCGTGCCGTGCCCCTCGGGGACCACCAGCCACGCGCGCGCGTCGGCGCTTGACGCGGTGATGGTGGCCAGCGTGCCGTCCACGTCTGCGTGCATCTCCAGCGTCGTGCCGTGCTGCCCCTCGTAGGTCGCGGTCGCGCTCACGGCCCTGCTGACGGTCACGCCGTCCGCGGTGCGCAGCGTCACCCTGACGCTCACGGTCTCGCCCTCGTCGGGCGTGCGCCGCATGGCGTACTGCGGGACGGTCGCGCTGCCGGTGCCCGCGCCCGTGGTCGTGTAGGTGCCCCACACGTCCGACTCGAGCGTGACGGCGTTGCCGCTGCCCGTGGCGGTGGACGCCCACGCGACGGTCACGCCGTCGGGCGAGAGCAGCACGCTCGCGTCCGTGATCGTGACGGGGCGGGTGGTCGTGACCGTCCACGAGTAGGTTGAGCCGTGCGCAGCGCCGCCTGCGCCCCACGACGCCGACCACGAGCGGACGGCGAACTGCACGTCCGTGCGGTCGTAGGTCGTACGGTTGTCGACGGCGACGCCATTGGTCGACCACTTACGCCCGCTCGAGGTCGTGGGCGTGCAGTTGGACGCGCCCGGCGCCCCCCAGCCGTCCCACGCCGTCGAGCCGTCGGCGATGCTCTTCCAGTTGCTCCACGCGCCCATGCCGTCCGTGCCCGCCGTGCGCCTGCGCGTGCGGTAGCGCAGCTGGTACCTGGACTCGCCGCACTCCCATGCGGGGTACAGCGTGCCGTTCGTGAGCGCGGTGGACGATGCCAGCGCCGTGCCCACGGTCGTGCCAGCCGTGCCGCGCGCGGGCGTGGGCAGCGCCGCGTAGCCCGTGGTCGACGCGCTCGAGGTGGCCTCCCACTCCGTTGGCACCAGCACGAACTGCTGGTTGGCCGCGCCGCTCGCCGTCCATATCTCGATGATGGCGCGCATGGCGCTCTTGTTGCCATAGACGTCCAGCACGTAGGTGGAGCCGTTGAACGCGCCGATGGTGACCACGGGGTAGCTCGTGCCGTTGATGGCCTGCGTGCCCACCTCCGTGACCTTCCAGTGCTGGTTCGCGCTGTCCTTGAACGTGTACATGATGCAGCGCGAGCCGTTCTTTGCCTTGCCGCCGTACACGTCGAGGCTCTTGCCCGTCTCGGCGTCCTTGATGGTGTAGTAGCTGCCCTCGTTCCTGAACGTCCACTTCTCGGCGTTGGAGCCGTCGCGCGACCACAGGAACACGGCAGCCGCGTTGGCCACGCTGTTCCCCTGCACGTCCACGGCCATGGTCACGTCGAGCATGGGCAGCATCTCGTAGGTGCCGTCCGCGATAGCCATCAGATGGCCCCCAATCTCGCAAGGTCCATGAGGTAGCCGCGCGTGACGCTGACGATGCCTGAATCGTCGTTCACGGCGAGGTCGTTGAGGTACACGTTGTAGACGGTGCCGCCTGCCATTGCGGGCGCCGCCACGCCGTAGCGCGCCGTGCCATCGCCGTCCAGCTGCAGGGCGCTTGCGATGCGCTCGCTGGCCAGCCCCATGGTGTGCGCTGTCTGCGTCGAGCCATCATCGATGCCGATGGAGAGGCCCTGCATCATGTAGTCGCCCATCTCGGCCATGAGCCTAGACGGCGAGCCAATCTTGAAGAAGCGTTTGAGCGCGCCGAGCGCGTTGGAGCACACGGAGCGCACGGCGCCAGTCACCCAGCCCACGGCGCCGCGGATGCCGTTTGCGAGGCCGCTGATGATGCTGCGGCCCGCGCCCACGAGCCACGAGCCAGCGCCGCGCAGCGCGCCCATCACGGCGCCCTTGAGCGTGCCGAAGATGGCCTTTATGCCGCCGATTGCGGAGCTGACGGCGCTCTTCATGGCGTTCAGCGCGCCCGACCAGTTGCCTTTCATGGCGGCGCTCACCGCGGCCACGATGGAGCGCACCACGTTCATGGCGGTCACGATCACGGTGCGAACGACGGTGAAGCCCGTGCGCACGACGCCGCTTATGACGCCGACAGCCGCGGAGATTGCCGCCTGCACGGACGGCCACGCGGCCTTCACGACGTCCAGCGCGCCAGAGATGGTGGTCTGGACGGCGCCGAACACCTCCACGACCTTGTTGCGCATGTCCTCGTTGGTCGCAACGAACGCGACGATGGCGCCGATGATGGCGCCGATGATGGTGATTGGCCCGCCCAGCGCGGTGGTCACCACGGCGATGAGGCCGGGCACGCTGCCAATCATGGCGATTGCCGCGCCAGCGGTGGCCACGAAGCTGCCGATGGCGCCGACCACGCTGCTGATGATGGTAAACCCCGCGATGCCAGCCGCCACGCCCGCGATTACGGGCAGGGCGGGCTGTATGAACTGCACGAAGTCGCCGAACGCGTCGGCAACGGCGGAGACCGCGGGCTGGATGGCGGTGAACGCGTCGGCCATGCCGTTGATGGCGTCGGTCACGCGCCCGTCCTGGTTGAGCGAGTCATAGACGCCCTGCATGGCGTTGGTCACGCTCGCGTCGAGCTGTCCCATGGCGCCCTCGAACGTCGTTGTCGAGGTCGCTGCCTCCTTGGCCACGTCCGTCATGCCGAGGTTCTGCAGCGCCGTGTTGAACTCGTCGGCGCTGATTTCGCCAGCGGAGAGCGCGTCCTTGAACGTCCCCATGGAGTCGTCCCACGCGCCCATCTCCTTGAGCTCGTTCTGGATTGCGCCAGACGCGCCCGGCAGGGCGTTGACTATCTGGTTCCAGTCCTGCGCCATCAGCTTGCCCGCGCCGTTGACCTGCGTGATGGCGTTGGCGAAGTAGCCGAACGACTCGGAGTTGCCGCCCGCCGCGGCGTTGAGGTTGCCCGCCGCCTGCACGAGCTTGTCGTAGTCGCCCACGCCGTTGGCGGCCAGCTTGGCCGTGGTGTCCATGACCTCGCCGAGGTCGTACACGGTCTGGTCGGCGTAGTCCTTCATGGCGTTGCGCACGGAGTCTATCTGCTTGGTGTCGAAGCCCGCGAACTTCATGGTGCTGGCGAACTTCTGCAGGGCGTCGGACTGCTCGATGCCGTCGCCGAAGCGCCTGCTGAACTCGGACGCGGCGCTCTCGGCTATGTCGGCGATTACGTTGCCTATGGCGACCTTGGCCGCGCTGAACCCATCCACGAGGGCGCTGCCGCCCGCGCCGCCAGCCTTGCCCATGCCGCTGGTCAGCTCCGCGGACGCGCCCTCGGAGAACGACCTGCCCGCGCCCTTGCCCGCGCCGCCCATGGTCTTGCCGATTTCGTCCACGACCTTCGCGGACTCCAGCTTCGGGTAGATGGAGAGGTAGGCGCTGGCGATTTCTCCTGCCACTATTGCTCACCCCCTTGGAAGGGTCTGCTCAGCACGTCCTCCACGAACGCGCGGTGGGCGCGGGTGCTCTCGACCCTGCGCTCCCATTCCTCGCGCGCGGCGGGCGTGTCTATCGGCTTGGGGTAGTTGCGCCGCTTCTGGGCGTCCTCGGTGCTCTGCCACGCTATGACGCGCAGCGTGTGCTCCATCTTTGCGAGCAGGTACTGCTCAGCCGTCCACTCCGCCGCGGTGCCGCGCCACACGCGCGCGCCCGCGGGGAGCTGCGAGCACAATGCGGCGGCATGAGCGTGGGTGTACGCCACGCCCATGCCGTCCAAGTCGAGTCCGTAGTACTGCTGGAAGTCGGCTCGTAGCTCGCACGGCATGTCACGCATGAGCCGCGCGAGCAGCGCTAGTTTTTTGCGGTCTCGCCCGCGGCCTCGAACGCTGCCTTGAGCAGGTCGCCCATGGTGGCCATCTTGCCGCCCACTGCGCGCGCGTACTCGCGGTCCCTGCCCGCGAACACGGCCCTGAAGCAGCGGATGAGCGCCTTGGGTTCCTCGTCGGCCTCGAGGATGTCGGCGATGAACTCGTAGTCGGTCAGAACGCCCTCGTCGGCCTCGAACTGCTTGCCCTCGAACTCGAATGTAATCATGTCTAGGCTACCGCCTCGATGTAGTCGTACACGCTGACGCCGTTTGCGTCCACGTTGCAGGTGATCGTGATCTCGCGCCCGGCAAGCTCGCCAGCGGCCAGCGCCAGCTCGCCCACCTCGGTGACCTGACCAGCGGGCGCGACCTGACGCCAGCGGCGACCGTCGCGCAGCACAAGCTCGAGCACGTAGATGCGCTCGGGGCTGGTGTGGCTGCCGTGCTTGACGGTGATGAGGTCGGTGGAGGTGGTCACCATGTCCTGCCCGTAGATTTCCTTGAGCGCGGCCTCCTTGACCTCGATGAGGGTGGCCGTGATGGTCTCGGTGCGGCTGGACGAGGACGTGTAGACCGTATCGCCGTTCATGTCCACCATGGACTCGGAGTCGGTCTCGATGTTCTCGGTCACGCCGTCCTCGCTGATGAAGCCGAGGTTAACGAAGTCGGCGGGCAGCGCGGTCGCAATGTCGGTCGGCACGGTGGCCGTGCTCGGCGCGGAATAGAAGTAGCCGCCAGCCACGCCCTTGGTGGTAGAGACGGCGGCGACGGTGTTGGAACCAGTTGCCATGTGTGCTCCTTAGTTTCGAAAAAAGGCCCCCGCGCTGGGCAGGGGCCTCTCGGTATGTGGTTGTCGGGGACGCCTAGACGCCGTGGAGCGCCTGCGAGAGCGCCGCTTCCTGCTTCCTCAGCAGTCCGGCGTTGACGCGGCCCGTGCGGGAGTCCACGCTGGACGCGCCGACCCATCCGCGCGCGTTGACCGCGTACACGTCCACGCCGCTGCCGAAGCTGAGGCCGCTCACGGCCTCGGCGCGCAGCTTGGCGCGCGTGGCCTCGTAGGAGAGCAGACGCTGCACGCCCGCGCTGCGCATGACCTCGCGGAAGCCAGCGGCGTTGGTGTCGACGGTCAGGTCGGCGCTGACCTTGCGCCTCATGGCACAGCCGCCCAGATGGCGTCGGTCGGGCCGTCCAGCCTGCCGTAGGAAGGCTCCGCGAACGCCGCGTGCGCCGCCACGCCCAGCATCTGCAGCTCGGCCTTGCGGATGTAGAGCGCCCCCACGGGGTTGCCCCACGTCCACGTGTTGCTGTAGGTGCTGATGCTCTGGACGGCCTGCGGCGACTGCCCGAACTCCTCCGCGGTCGGGGACGCCAGCGCGCGCTCGACCATCTGGCACACGACCATGCGTGCGGCGTCCCCGTCGGGCGCCGTGCTGCCGCATGCCGTGGTGACCATGAGCGACGCGCGCTCTATCAGCTTCTCGGCCACGTCGGCGTCCAGCACGGTGCACGCGAGGTCGCTCACGTCGGCGTAGGTGGTCACAGCCATGGGCTACGCCTCCTTCTTCGCCGCCCTCTTTCGGGGCGCGCGCTTCTTCGGCTGCGTCTCGTCCTGCTTGACGGCGTGCCCCCACGACTGGTACAGCTCGACCAGCTCGTCGGGGACCACCATCTCGCAGCCCGTGTCGCAGTGGACCATGACCTTGCCCATGGCTAGGCCGTGATCTTGTTGAAGTAGGTGGTCTCGGCGACGAAGCCGACGCGGAACTCGGCGCGGATGGCGGTCATGTTCTGCTGCCAGAGGTTCAGCGTGACATCATTGGTGCCGTCGTTGTAGGTGAGGGACGCCTGGTCGGAGATGGCCAGCTCGATGGCCTCGACCACGCCGTACATGGCATGGGTCCAGTCGCCCGCGAAGCCGAGCTGCGCGGGGGTGCCAGCCTTGTAGACGCCGCGCGAGTAGTTGACGGGGGCGCCGAGGATGGTCTGGATGCTGGCGTTGGCCACGGAGTCGATGAACAGCGGGCGCTTGGCCTGGTCGGTGGCGCCGAGCAGCTTGGTCTTGCCCTGCGGGGACATGGCGATGCCGTCCATGACGCCGCCAGCGGTGGCGATGTTGCCGTCCACGGTCACGAGGGCGGCGTAGACGTCGTTGCCGAGGGCCACGGCGGTGGCGTTGCCGAGCACGTCGAAGCCGGTGCCGGGCGCGGTGGTGCCGAACACGGTCTCGTCAAACTTCTTGGCGAGGGCGAACGGCAGGCGCTCGCGCAGGGTCGCGTACAGGCGCGGCAGGTCGTGGATAAGCTCGTTGGAGACGGTCTCGATGACGGCCAGCTTGTAGGGCTGCATCAGCTTGGTGGTGACGGTGGAGTTGGAGACGGGCTTTGCCTCAGTCTCGCCGACCCAATCGGCCTGCGGCTCGCCCGTGATCACGGGGATGGCGAGGCCGTTGCCGGGCAGGTCGATGCGGCGCGCCATCTTCATGACGGCGGAGTCCTCGAGGGTCTTGGCCCAGATGTCGGCGGAGATGGATGCGGGAAGGGTGGGACGGGAGATGTCGGCCATGATGGCCTCCTTTTCTTTTGGCTAGTTGGACGCCCCGAAGGCGCTCTGCATGAACTCGGCGAAGTCGGCGGCTGCGTCGCCAGTCGCGGCGCTCGACACGCTCGTGACCTCGCCCGTGTCGGCGACGGAGGGGTACTTTGGCTTGGCGGCGTCCTGCTCCGCGAGCCACGCGGCGTTCTCTGCCACGTCGCCCGACATGCGGGCCAGCATCTCGGCGCTGACGCCCTTCTCCGCGGCCAGCTTGGCGACCAGCTCGGAGCGCTCGCGCTCCTGCCTCATCGCGGTCAGCTCGGCCTCGGCCCTCTCCGCTCGCTCAACCGCCTTCTGCAGCTCCGACTTGGCAGCTTCCTGCGCTTCGTCGTAGGCCTTCGCCTTGGTCTGCAGGTCGGCGTAGTCGGCGTACTTCTCGCGCTCGCGCTTGAGCCTGTCGCGCACGATGGCGTCAAGCTCGGTCTGCGTGAAGGTGCGCTCCTGTTCCGCAGGTGCGCCCTGCGTCGGCGTCTCGTTCTCGTTGGGCACGGTTGCCCCCTTCCCCGCGCTTTGGCGGTCGTCATTTGCCGCGATTGGCTCGCGTAGCCATGAAAAAGGCCCCTTGCGGGGCCAGCTTCATCGTGTCTAGGCGTCTGCCGCCTGCTCTGGGCTTGCGCCCTCATCGCGCGCCGCGCGGTACAGCTCTCGTCTGCGCGCGTTGCGCCTGTCGGCGAACTCCTGCGTGTAGTCGGCCCGGCGCATGGCGTTGATGTGCTCCTTGGCCGTGTGGCCGTCTGAGTCCAGGTACTCGTCCAGCAGCGCGTCGGGGTCGTAGCCGTCCACGTCCAGCTCGTCGCCGGGGCGCTTCACCACGAACTCGCAGTCGCAGTTGCCGTGGATGTGCTCTGCGTGGGTGCCAGCCTGCACGGCGCGCGACGCCCTCACCCAGCCCTGCGAGCCGAGCGTGCGGCAGAACGCGCAGGTGTCGCCGATGCAGACCCACGCCCACATCGCGTCGTGCGCGATGGCGTTCTGGCGCATGGTCTCGACGCCGCAGCGCTTGACCAGCCGCTGCATCTCGCCGCCCACCAGCGAGCGGGCGGCCTCGGTGGACGTGGCCTTTCCGATGGCGTCGGCCATGTTCTGCGCCACGATGCGGCTGCTCGGCAGCTCGGCAAGCTCGGCCATGGGAGCGGAGCCCTGCATCAGCTCGTCGTAGAGCGACGCGGAGAGCGTGGCGTCGGCGGTGCCGTACTCGAGCAGCAGCTGGTCGGCGAACTCGCACAGGCGGCGGAGCGCCCCGCGCTGGTCGGCGTCCCACGGCAGCGAGTCGAAGAACTCCTCGAGCCGCTTGGCCGCGTCTCCGCGCAGCTTGGCGTGAGCCTCGCGGTACCTGCGCCACGCCTCGGCGCCAATCCTCCGCTGCGTCATGCGCCCACCAGCCCGTCGAGCAGGGCGTTGCCGACGTTGCGCCTGCGCTGCGCCATGATGCGCGCGATGGTCGGCGCGTCGAAGCCCAGCATCTCGTAGAAGACCTCGGTGCCGCCGAAGGACGGGTCCACGCTCGCAATCTTCACGGCGGCGTCGGCGGTGGATGCCACGGACGGCATCGCGGGGTTCTGGAACTTGGCCATGACGGCGCGCTCGGAGTCGGTCAGCGCGTCCAGCGGCTTGTTGCCCGCGATGGCCTGCGCCATGAGGGCGATGGTGTAGAGGGCGTCGCCGTTCTCTCGGTTCAGCTCCTGCGCGCGCACGATCAGCTTCTCGTTGGCAGCGGCCACGGCGTCGGCGCTGGTCGGGTTGGCGTCGTTGACCACGCCCGTGTCGGTGACGGAGAGCGAGGTCGCGGCGGCGAACTGCGTGGCGAGCGAGCGGAGCATCTCGACGTGCGGCGTGATGCTGCCCTGCGTGAGCTGGCCGAACTGCGGGACGTCCCCGTTCTCGTCGCGCGTGGCCAGCAGCATGCTGCCCATGTACGCCTTGAACTTGTCGGAGATGAGCGCGTCGTACTGCTCGTCGGTGATGCCCAGCAGGTACTTCTGCGGCGACGTGGCGAACTCGAGCGCCACGGTGGCCAGCGACATGGTGCGGATGTAGCCGCGCGTCAGGTCGCGCACGGAGCGCGAGACGCGCGAGCGGCCCAGCGGGCGTTTGGTCGTGCCGCCCTCGTTGGCCATGGCGACCATGAGCGGGCGACCCATAGCCTGCGCGTGCCCCTCGGCGCGCCAGTGCGTGTCGTCCACGCGGCGAATCACCCACACGGCATCGTCGGTGTAGAGGTTGACCACGCTCGGCACGTCGTAGCCGTCCACGCTGCGCTCGGTGGCCATGATGGCGAATCCGCACGCGAGGCGCTGCGCGCCGCCGTCCCAGATGCCCGCGGCGGTCTCGCCGCTGTGGAAGCGGATGGTCACGCCCGACGCGCCGCCAGCGGAGAGCGTGGCGAACACCACGCCGTGCATCAGCTCGTCGCCCACGGCCTTGTTGTACTGGCTCGTGAGCCTGTTGTCGCGCACGATGGACGCGAGCAGGTCGGGCGTGGTGCCGTCCGCGGCCACGTAGCCGTCGAAGATGCTGCGGTCCTTGAGCACGGTGACGGCCTTCTCGGGCCAGCAGCAGGCCATCTCGAAGCGCGCGAGCGAGCGCGGCAGGGCGATGCCCAGGTTGCACTCGCCCACGGTCACGCGCTGCTCGACGTAGCGGCGCTTGAGTCGGTTCTTTGAGTTGTGGCGCTCGAACTCGTCCACGAGCGCGCCCATCTGCGCGCGGGCGTCGGGCGTGAGTCCCGCCGCGTCGCGCACGCCCCTGAGGTCGTGATACATCAGCCTATCCTCGCTTTACGGTTGGGGTTTCTCTTGGTCGTCCTTGAACCCCAAAGGGCGAGTGAGCACGCCTCGATGGGTAGTGGGTCGGCCCCGCCGAACCCCCAGCCGCCTCCGCGCCCGATGGCGCGCCGGGTGGCCGTAACTGCAGATTCCCGCAGCTGCTCCTGCGGGCGGTACCACGTCAGCCTCCGCTCGCTGACGGCATCGCAGAGCATGGACGCAGCCGCGACCACGTCGCCGCTGGACGGCGTGACCACGAAGCCGCGCGGCGCGCGGTCGCTCATGCGCTCGACCAGCGCCTGACTGCCGCTCCTGCCGTCCACGACCACGCAGCAGCCGACGCTCGTGCGCTCGCACAACCAGTCGGCCAGCCACGCGGTGCCGCTGCTCATGGGTCGGCGCTCCAGCAGCTCCACGTGCATCACGTCCCCGCTCGACTCAGCGACGGCCAGCATGACCTCGGAGCCGTCCGCGGCGAACTTCACGCCGTAGCACGTGCGCTCGGGGTCCAGCGGGTGGTCGGTCGCGCATGCGTCCCACGCGTCGGCGTCGATGGCCATCCTCGGCTTGCCGACGTTCGATGGCCACCAGCCAAGGTGCTCGCGTGCGAACGTCTCCGCTGTCATGGTCCGGGAGTCCTTTAACAGGCCCTTCTCAAGCAGGTTGTATCCCAGCGACGGGTTGAACCTGTACCAGCGGCTAACGTCGAGCACGTCGCCCACCTCAGGCGCTGCCCACTCGTGGAGGCACGAGTTGCCATCTGGCCGCTCCATGATGCCGTCCCGCAGCTCGCGGAACTTCTTGCCCTTGTCTGGCCGCGACGGGTTCGGGACCGTGCCCATGAATATCGTCTGCGGGTTGCCGAGCGGTGCCGCCGAGTTGAGCGGCGAAAGCGCCGCGTCCTGCTCGTCGGTGTAGCTTTGGGCCTCGTCCACCACGATCAGGTCGAACGTGCCGCCGCGCCCGATATCGTCGTTGTTGCCGCGCGTCCTGAACTCGATGTGCCCGCCGTTCTTTAGGTCGAGAATCATCTGGTTCATCGACGTGGTGTAGCGGTCGACCAGCGCGTTCAGCTCTGGGAACTCCGCGTTGGGGTCGTTGCGGCATCTTCCGAACTTCTTGCGCAGTCGGTCGAACGCCTTGCGCGCCGTCTGGCCCTCCTGCGCCGTGTGCAGTATCCACTCGCCGAAGTAGACCAGCCCAAGCGACTCGCGCGGGTCGCTCACGCCAGTCTTGCCGTTCTGCCTCGGGACATCCAGCACGCACAGACTGTTAAGCAGCCCGCCGCCATCGTCGCGTGCGAGCCAGTCCATCAGAATGTCCATTTGCCACTTGTGCGGCACCATGCCGTAGGAGTTGGCAAGCTCGATTGCCGCACCGCCATACGAATGCTCGTAATCTGGGCAATATCGGAACGTCGGCTCTTGGCATCCCCTAAGCACTGTCGGCTAGCCTTATGACGCTTGCGAGTGGGGTGGACGCGTTCTTGCTCGCGCCCTCCGCTGCCCTCAGCGCCTTGAGCCTGTCGACGGCTTCGAGCATCCCAGTTGCCAGCGGCTTGATATCGCGCCCGCTGTCGGTCATGTCGAGCACCTTGGCGTACTTGATGATGATGGCCTCGAGCGCTTCTGTCTCGCCGCCGTTGCGCCACGCCTGCTCGACCGACGTTGGGATGTGTCCCTCTGGCTGTTGGTACTTGGGCATTTGCATTACCTCCCACGCTGTTACCGCGCATGTGGTGAAGTTGCCCGCGCTGCGCGTAGACACGGGACTAGCTGTGCGATATGTATTGCGGTTAGCTAGACCGTGCATCGCCTTATTGGCGCACAGCCGACTTGGTGTGTGGGCGCTGGGCGT
>Ga0326513_10002823_pt1 | contig 12718 bp, 30 predicted proteins | sample 2_2465_0518_D_FD_203654 | JGI IMG/M metagenome (GOLD analysis project Ga0326513, IMG submission 203654) | Bovine rumen microbial communities from UC Davis, California, United States - 2_2465_0518 | ecosystem: Host-associated > Mammals > Digestive system > Stomach > Rumen | place: USA...
AAGTTTTTAAAGTTAATCTGGCGAAGGTGTTTAACCTTCATAAGTTGCTTAATGGAGCCACGATAGAACTCCAAGCCATAGTTAATTAGTTCATTCATATAATACATGTATTTACTTACTCATAGAGTAATATACAAAAACCCGTCGAATTACACAAGCAAGATATTTATAATTAAACGATTTTATTATGCTATTAACAGAAGCGCAATTAAGATATAAAGTATTCGAGAAGGTTAGGACAATGTTGAATGAGGGAGCGTGGGGATATGAACCAGACGATTCTGATTCATTCTGTGACCATGATTCCACTCTCAAGGACGATATTGCTGAGATGGTATATGATACTTGCCTAGACGATATAAAGCTCGCAAGAAAGCAGAAAAAGGACTTTGATAAGGGAAATATCTATTGGAACGTTGTCGGACTAATAGAGAAGTACTTTGACGTTATACCTTCATTCGATTCTTTCAGAGACGAGAAAGGTCAGGAGAAGTATTATGTGTGGTGGAAACTCATCCATGACAGAAAGAAAAATATTATCAAATTATATAGAGAGGCGGTTGAAGCTTGCGCTGACGCTAAAGATTGGATTGAAGAGTGGCACGAGCCAGATAAGATGAGAAAGTCACTTGCGAAGAGAAAGAAAATGCTTGCAAAGTACGAGAAGCTTCTTGATGATAAGATTAAACAAGAGGAAAAATATGAGAACTATAGGAAGAAGCATAACTTCACATTCCCTAAATATGTAAAAGACGACTACAGTAAAGTCCTCAAGAAGAATAGATAAAAAAAGTAAAGCCGAACAGCTTTACTTTTTTCTTGTCAAGCGGAATCGCTTTACTTTTCATTTGTCAAGCGGATTAGCTTGACTTTTACTCTATAAAGTCCCCATAGAACTCATTCTTCGTTCCTGGAATCTTCGCTATTCTCTTATCTGCGTCCTCCGATTTACCCGTAGCGTATGTGAACATGTCGGCTGAATCTGTTTTGAAGAATGCCTTACATGATTCATAACACATGCTCTTTGGGCCGAGCGGAGTTCCCGCGACAATCATCCTTCCATCATCAGTCAGTAACTGCTTGAAATGTTCAACCATTTCAATTGGATTATCAAACGTAGTCATCTCATCAATGATGATTAGGTCATATCGGTTAGATGTATAATTGCTAGTTTGAATCAATTGCGCGTTCTCGTAAGTTATCTTATAATTCTTTTTAATCCCAAGTTTATTACATGGGTCATCATAACCAATATACAAGACGTTCTTATTATTTTCAGCCTCCAGATATGCGATAGCCGATAGGGCTACGGTTACACCTTTCTGTCTCGACTTCTTGATTCTAAGGATATTTGTTCCACCCTTTAAATCATCTACATAGTGACACACGATGTCCTTCTGGCACCAATTAAGGTACGTAACCTTGTTAGCATTTCCATTGGACCAGTTGATTACATTACCTTTCTTTGCAATTAAGTCTTCACAAGTTAAGATAGAAATAGCTGGCCTTTCGTTGATAAAGGCTTCATACTCAGTTGTGATTTTGTTTAATTCTTCGGATGTAAGATACCCGCTTTGAACCAAGAATGTGTAGAACAACTCTGCGTGTTTCTTGTAACCTTCAATGTAACATAGGTGTCCATGTGTGATAACACCTCGCCTTAATTCTTTGAATGAGAACAATTCAGAGGATGCCTCGTATGCCTCTGCATTAAATCTATTGCCATAAATCTAATTCCCCAGTACGTGTTAGGGGCACCACCGTTATTTAGTTATTATTAAAAAAGCGCCGCAAATTGCGACGCAATTCTAATATGAATATATAAAACTTTGGCTTATTTGTCAAGTTTACAACACGCTCACATTTTAATATAAATCATTATCGAGAGCTTTCATACTCATTGAGGGAAGCACCAGCGCAAAAACATAGCATGCCGCGATTGCATCATCAAGCCAGTTTATCACACCTTGCATGTGAAACGAAAAAGCGTCAGGTTCAAATAGTTTCCAAGCCACATCGTTAATTGCATGGCTTAAAATCAACAGAATCCATAAAACCGTTGAAACGGCAAGCGATAACAAATACGTCGCTATTGATAATGGAAACATTAAGAATGATAAAAATTTCTGAAACGTCATTGTTTATTCTTTTTCATCTTTTATTTTTACGCCGTTCGCCAGCGCTCTAAGTTTCGCCACAACCTCTTCACCTGCCGTAGTTACTAAATTCCTATTTTTTTTCTGGATGTCTTTAACAACCTTTTGCATAGCATCGAACATATCGTCGATGTCATCCGTGTCATATAATAAAATTCTAAGCATAATTATCTCCCTTCCTTGTCAATGTCTACTCCGAGCGCGAACCCGCATCGGGTCTTTCGCTCTGGCGCGTAGTGATACGGTATCCCTACCATTGTGATATATTGTTGCATCTGTGCGAGAAGGCTCATTAGACTGTAAGTAAAACACGAACTAAAATCAAATCCGCCATTCTCCGAGTAAACGAATGTGCCATCATCCTCATGGAATACGTATATACGGTCTTTGTACGCTACAACCAAGAAGTTAGCGTCGTACACAAACGCTGTTGTATCATCAATCCGTTGTACCTTATTCTTGTACGCATGCCATGTGGCGCCATATTGGTCGTCTTGCATCACAAGTTTATTCACTTTTTCTACTGCGTTCTTTACATCCATACTTAATTCTCCTTTTCTTTACAATAGACATATAGGACATCCATATATCCATTTGTGCCCTCATATAGATAATATACAAACTTCTTATCCTTACACCAATTTTCTCCCCATGTTTCTTTGAGTCAAGCAAGGTTTTTGATTGCTCTTGAGTTGTAAATAGGGGTTTTAGCTCTATCATAGTTTACTAATTTTGTGAAATCTATAAGTGAGTTTTCTCTCATCTTTGCAAGAATGTAATCTCGCCATTCAGTTAAATCCTTAATTGACGCTTCTATACGAGCATTATCCTCTGGTGGAGGCGGCATATAATCGATTATACCCATGTTACCAAGATATTTTAACCCTAGCCACGTCTCCGTAGCCGATTATTACACTGTACCCGTTCTCTTTCAACAGATTAATCATGTCGTTAGACAACATGTTTTTATCCATAAACGTATAACGCATATGGTTAAAGGCCGCGCCGTGTATCTGCTCCATAATTGAAGCTTCAGTCACTCCGCTCGGCCTGGCTATTGTTCTCTCTAAATCTTTTGCTGGTATCATATTACAAATACATTAAGTGACGTTTATGCTCGCGGTAAACAGAAGATGTCTCTTTATCCTTCTCCTCATCATAGCCAAATATGTTATTCAGCCTATCCATGCGAATCTTAGTCCTTTGACTGTGGTTCAAGAAGTACATTGAACGGCGAATGTGATAGTTTGGTTTCTCTTCTATCCTCTTTTCCATATCCTCTTCGATGATTGACTCGGCATCTGCTATTACGTCCTTGTTGAAGTTTTCCTGCGCCTCTAGTGCCAACACATACATCTTGGCCGCATCAGCAAAGCTTATCTTCTTACCCATAAACAGCCCGACAAGCAACATGTCGCGCTCTTCTTTCTTCATAGAGTCAAGTATCTCTACAATCTTATCTGCTTTCTCTTTCGGTGTCATACTTATTTTGTAATCCAAGTGGTTAAACTTCCGTTATCTATATGGCGCTTCTGTTCGCCGAAGTAATACAACTGCGAATCCGTGATATTCTTAAACCAAGGTTCAAACAAGTGTTTGTACTTGGTGTGATTATCACGATAAAACCTTTCTCTAAGCCAAGGCTCTAAGGTCTCCCTTAATTTTTCTACATTCTCAACCATAACTAACAAAGGGGTCTGTCTTTGAACTCCATGTACTGAACACGCTTTTTGAGTTCTTCGATTTCATTATCCTTTTTTTTCATTGTCTCGCCAACCTTGTCAAGCGTTTGTTCAAGAGCAAGGATGCGACGCTTCATTATCGAAATTTCTTTTTCTATATCAAGCATACTAATAAATTTAATTATCGAACGCAATTACTAGCGAGGGGAGTACTATTATCTCACCAACGAGACAGCACCACCCGACGAATGGGCCAAACAAGTCAGTCCGTTCTAGAGCTATTGCCCCTAATACAATCAAACCAACAATAAAGCACACACCGTAAGCGATATACTTAAATATTTTCCTTGTTTTAACAGATATTTCCATTATTCAACAGCTAATATAAAAACTGACGGTAGCGTCAATAACATTCCGATTATACAACTTACGCCAGTGTATATGTTATAAAAGTTGTATTTGTTTGCAATTACGCACACTAATGTTCCAATTAGGAACTGAAGAATAAACATGCCCCATAAAATCAACAGAGCCTTAGTCGTGTTTTTCATCTTTTTTAATACAGATTAGGTCGTCGCCCTCTAAACTCTTATAAACATCGAGGACTTTATTATTATCTTTCTCGTTTGTCAAGTCGTATGTGGACGAGGTTTTATCCTCGCCCACAATATACTTCTCCATATTCAGTCGTTTCAAGTCTTCCTCTTTCATATCAATCTACCTCATCTGTTGACTTTATACTTATTTTTGGAACAAGCATGAACTTGATATCGCAAGTCTCAGTTATGAGGCTCTTGATTTCGTCGGTGTCCTTGTATGCCATTGGAGACTCGTCAAGAGTTCCAGCGCACACACTTGTAGAGTATATACCCTCCATCGATTCCTTGAACTCGTCAAGCGATACGTTCTTCTTAGCGGCCGAACGAGACATCTTACGGCCAGCTCCGTGCGAACACGAATTTAGCCATGCGTCGTTAGACTTACCCTCGCACACCGCAACGCCATCCCTCATGTTGAATGGAACAAGCATCTTCTCACCTGCGTAAGAACGTATAGATGACTTCCTCAAGATGTGGTCCTTAAGGTCTATAAAGTTATGAACCGAAGTTATAACCTCCTTAACCTTTATACCATACTTCAAAAGCAAGTCCTTGATAGTCTTCTGAACTGTAGCGTGGTTATACTGCGCATATAACTGTGCAAAGCACATATCGCACAAATACCCCTTCATCTGCTCGCCAGAAAGATAACCCTTGATGCTCTTCGCGTTGATAGAGTCGGCGTATGCCTTCCAATCATCTATGAAGTTCACCATATCCTTACCAGACTTCTTGTACTCATCCTTGAAAGCATCCTGCAATGCCTTCATTTCGGAACGAGATACTCCAGCGTTAGCCTTCTTCATCCAGTACTTACATACCTTTACACCGAAGTTACGAGAGCCAAAGTGTAATGTAACACCAGCCATATCTGAGTCGGCCGACTCGTCATACTCTATGAAGTGGTTTCCACCGCCGACGGTTCCGAGAGACTTGTAGAACATACCCTCATCCATACCGAGCCTGGACAACTGCTTAGTTACCCACTTCTCAGTAACCTTGTCTGGTAAGTCCGCAAGCATTTCTGGCCAGTAGTTCCTATACTTGTTGAAGCCATCAGTCAAGAAACGATAGAAATCCTTCTCGTCAATTATCGTCTTAGCGTTAATATTGAATCCGAATGGTATCTTGTTCTTTATACGGCGCTCAAACTCAGCATACTTATCGGCTGGAACCTTTCCATCCAATACAAGCATAGATACAGAACATCCTATATCCACACCGATATGCTCTGGACAAACCCAATCTCCGATTGTGGCAACAAGCCCACAAGGACCAGATGCTCCAACGTGTACGTCTGGCATACATACAACCCTTTGGCCAGCGAATGCTGCGCAGTTGATTATATCATATACCTGCCCGAACACTCCCTCCTCGATTGTGTCGGCGTATATAATTGCGTTTGTATATTTACCTGTTAACTCTATCATAATATCAATCCCGATATCCAGTAGGGATTACACTGTGTTTCGTTTGTCTTTTTGAAATTAAATCTTTTGCTTCATTATAGAAGCTCGTCATATCATCAGCAGCCGCCACAATCAGCTTGTCAATGTCAAAAGAATCTGATAGACCAAAGTGTCTTTTGTACCAAAACCACTTGTAAACCAATGAACAAGCAAGCCTATTGGCGTTCTTAGCTTGTTCTAAGGTTTTGCAGGATTCGAGCATTCTACGGATGTAGTATGTTTCCTGCGCTATTTTTAACTTCAGTTCGTTTTTATCCATTGTTATTCAATTCTCATTTAACCACCAATACTCTTATCTTTGATGTGGTTCTTCCACCATTCCGACTTTATGGCCTCCAGAACTTGCTTGCTAATGTCTACCTCTTTAATATCCGTAAACAAACTACGGAAGTCCAAGTCAACGCAGCCAGTTCTTTCGCCATGAGTTAAACGCGCAAGGCCTTTATCCTTCCTTTGGTTGTATTCCTCAACCGCTTTCTTTAGCAGTTCCTTTGAATAAACACGCCCGTCTGTAGGTATATTAAATTCAGTAATCATATTCTCCTTAGGCCCGATAGATAAAACCTACTGGTTACTATTTTGTTATCATTATCTATCGCGTACCCAGATATGCAGAAGCCACATTCAACGGGCTCAACTTCCAATCCTTTATAGACTCCGCTTTGGCTGATAAACTCTAGTACCTTGTCATACACCTCTCTAACCTCAATATTATTACTAATTGAGAAAACGAATGTGTTTACTGGCAGTATCGGGGCATTAAAATCGCCAATCTGCGCTGATATGTCTACGGCAAATCTATCCATATAATTAAAATTTACACTGTTTGCTTATAATATACAAAAACCGTGCCAAACTATCAACTTTTTGATATTTATTATAAAAAATATTAGTATGGAAAATTTTATTAAATATTTTGGACACCCAGAGGAATGTGATATGTATAAACCTAATGGCGAAGATGGCGGACCATTTATAGCGTCTGTTCGTGAGACTGGACAAAATATATGGGCTGAAGATTCGATAGACAAAACTTTATTCCTTGATGGAAATAGTGTTAAAGTTGTAACACAAAACGGTGGAAGCGGCCTTGTTAGTGTTGTTGCTAAAATGGATGATGATGAATATATGACATTTGGAGATGGATTAAATATTTCGTTAGATGATTTTGTAGACACGGGTGAGCAAGCACGCGTAGTAGAAATTCATGTAAAAACACAAGAGTTTATAGCGGGAGACGCTTTTACTCCTCTAACTGAATTAACAGCAGCAACTATTGTAAGTGCTGGAGACCCAAATTATATTACCTATGGCGCCTTTTCTGGCCTAACACAACTCACGGAAGTAAAGCTTTGTGATGGTATAGAACAAATACAGGCGTGTGCGTTTTCTGGATGCTCAAATCTTTATACTATAGACCTTAGTCGCGTCGAAGAATTCGGGGAAGGGTCTTTTAATGGGTGTTCAGCGTTAACATCACTTAATCTATCTGGCGCTAGGATTATCCGCAGTTACTCGTTCTCCGATTGCTCAAGTGTATCATCAATTACGTTTGGGCAGAATATTGAAGAAATAAAGTCTAGCTCGTTTGAAAGGCTTAGTTCACTTTCAGTAATACATGCCGAATCAATAGAAAAGCAGCAATTTATCGAAGCACTTGATTCAGCATGGTATGATGTGTTTATAGAAGTAGACGGTGATAGTGTTACTTGTTACTTTTCAGATGAAACGTGCAATCTTGATGAGCTTGAATAAAAAAAATCGCCATAGAACGAATCTATGGCGTTTTTTTATTTTTTACAATACTCAACACGTCCAGTATTGTCATGTACATATAACGGCCATCCAGTCTTTCTGTATATTTCATACGCGCAAATGAATGCGTCATATTTATCTTTGAAGCTTCTCAATGCGCGCTTACTCCAGCTAATAACGACTTTATTCCTTTTATTCGTCGGAATCAGATGAATGCTCTTCTCCATAGACAATCTCCTTCTTTTCAAACCCATATAGCCTCAAGGCCTGCTGCAACTCGTGTACATATTGAATAAATACACGGCCTTCTCCATGAGATAAACACCCAAGCTCTAGGTCCCATAGCAAAACACCGCAGCTTTTTACTCCAGTAGGCTTGATAGTAACTTTACCGTAAGCTGCGTAGTGTATTGACCTGTTCAATAGATACTCATTACTATATTTTCTAAAGTCATTTAGTAATAAGAACTCATCAGTTATAGGTAGCGGCACAAGGCTCTCCTCAGTGTGCGGATTGCCGTCCTGGTCATATACATTGCCAGACTCTCCGTGTATATCTAACACCTTAAATGCTGGCAGGTCGGTCGCGCCCACCCAGTTGTTTAACATTAATTCTGTAGATTTCATAACGTTTTATTTGTTGCTATTGTTTCTTCGTGCCTTCTCTTGCTACAATACGCAGAGCATAGTTGGCACGTAACTTCCTCTACTTCCTTTTGGTATAGTTTACACCACATATCTTAATGTAACATAAAATCCTCTTTTATGTTTAAGAGCTTCAGCGCGTGCTGTAACTCATGTACGTATTTAATCTTGAAGTATGTGCGGAAGTATGGGTCCCCTTTCCCTTCGAACCCAGCCTCTCCAACGTTATACACGTCTTTATCAAAGCCAATCTCGATGGTCGGCCACCCTTTCTTCTCATACCACAGATAGTTGTACTTATACCCAATATCCTCTAGTATCTCATGCGTTAGCGGTATAGGATTAATCTCTCCGAACGCATTAGGGTCTCCTTCTAGATACACGCCGTTAGTGTGTTTACCCAAGTCAGAAACTCTCCTAGTAAATGTTTCAAACACAGGTCCTTCTTCTGTGTCGTCTACCTGTACTGTGACTTGCATCCAGTCACCAATCATAAGGTCTTGCGGCAAAAAGTTATACAGTTGTCCAGTCATATACAATTTCTTTAAATAAACCAAATAGGTAGTTATTCATATCTTCTTTGTTATCCTCAAATGTTTTTTCGCATTTAGGGAAGTTGAGCTTTAAGGCCTTTATAAAGCGGTCGCCCAATCCACCAAACTCTGGGGATACCCACAAAGCCTTTATGTCATCATCGTTCAACTCATTAGAGAAAATTGTCTTCCAAAGAGGCTTCTCTTCCACAAGCTTGTGTGACAATTGTTTCATGCGTTTCTTCCAAAGCTCTCTGTCAATAGGAGCTGGCGCGTACTTGCCAATCTTATTGCGCTTTTGATATGCGTCAAATTCTTCCTCCCTATAATGCTCATCGATTTCCTCTTGTGTCGGGAACTCTTTACCAAATGTCTTTTTGTTGAAGTCCATTTTTACGTTAACAAAATAGTTTTGCCATTCATCAGGTATTTTAAGAAGACAATATGATATTCTTCCACTGTTACTTGTCTTACCCCAACTAGTTAAGTCGTCGCTTATTACCATGTAATCAGCGTATGACGCGTGCCATGGGTTAGAAAGACTTGTTACAATACCAAATTTTATCGGGCTACATACAGCTCCGCCGCTTTTTCCTTGGCCCCATATAACGATGTCATTAAGATGTATCGGACGCCCAAGCTTGTCTTTTATCTCGGAACAGAACTCAAACTCATTCATATCTTTGCCATGTATTTTTTAAGAATATCTTCCGATATCTCCTTATTGATTGATAACTCGGTTAGAATCCACTCATATCCTTCTTTCCATCCATGCTCGTGTGACGCATGTGCTTCAATGAAAAACGTCGGAGTAACAGAGCAATATTCTTGCCAACTTTCTTTAATTGCCTCTTTTATTACCTTATTCATATCAATATATTATTTATTTTGTTTCGTATAGACTTCTCTTTTTGTCGCATACGCCTTTTAAGTATCTACATTGTAAATCGTTAATAAAATTAACTGATGGATTTTTTACGGTATAAGCGTATCTCCCACCAATAAAAACAATGTATCCTTCTGAAGATTCAATAACAGTAGTAAATGCGCTTGTGAATGATTGTCCAGCCATCCCTCCGAAACCGCATGACGTATCTGACCATGTTTGGGAAAAAACAATAATATCTTCAATTATTAGATTTTTGTAATTTTCCTCAATATACTTGCCGACTTTGTTTAATGTATCATTTATTTCGTTAAATTCAATCCTCATGGTTGTATTTATTTATTTATTCTTTATCTTTATTAATGTTTTGCATTTTTTCTATTCGTTCTAAATCTTCTTCAATCTCGCATAATTTATTACGTATTTTTGAGAAGTAAAAACAGCCTACCTCATCGTTATGAGCTGGACTTGCAAGAATAAATGCGCATTTTCTTGCTACATATAACGCTTGTTTAAAATCATCTTGTACCTCTTTGATGGGAAGTTCGCGTTCGCCGTCAAAACTAAAATCTATCATCATATCAATTACTACCTTTCTTCTAAATTCTCAATATCAGCTACTGATGCTATAATTAATCTTTAAAATGTCCCATTGGTTCATACCAATCATCACCGCCATATTGGCTCTCGTCATCGTGGTTCATAATCGAGAACTCATAATCCTTCATTGAATCATTTTCGTCATCGTCGTGCGACAGGATAGATTTATCATATCTTTTTAAATCCTCCTTGTGTTGCTCAATCCATTCTGTTTTTTTCATAACACTACTAATTAGAAATTAGCAAAATACCCTCCACATAACTGTGCTGGATAATAATACCACCCTAAGCCACCGCTAAATGTAGTGTTCCCAGCATACCAAACCTGGTCTACAACGCCATTCTTGTTATTCGTTTCCATCTTGCTATCTCTTTACGCCTATAAACTCTGTATAGTGCCTTGGGTAAAAGAACTCCATTAAGATTATCCTATCACCCTCTTTTACTTTACTGTATGGGCCATATCCGCTTAGTGTATATTCTTTCCCGTCTACACTGTAATCCACCCTATAATGCCTTACGGTTCTATGTGTTGTCGTCTTTCCTACTCTGACATGGCGCCTAGTTGTCCATTTGCGCTTCTCAACGACAATACCTACGTGTTCGATTGGTTTATGGTACTTGCGCAGTGTAGAATCTCCAGTTATGCTATACTTCCAGACATACAGGTAATCTGGCGATGCGTTATAATCAACGCGGTCCTTTTTGCATCCGCACAGCAATATAGCCGCTGCCGCTAATGTAACTAATAGAATTCTCTTCATAATCAATCTCCTACCATGTCTAGGAACCTACATGCGAGGCCTTCTCCGAGTACGTCTCTATATTCGTCAAGTTTGCCGTCAGCTCTTAATTGACTGGCGCCCTCAAGGAATGTGTGAGCCATCTCTGTGGCAAGATTAAGCACCTCGTAAATCGTGTGGCCGTTAACGGATACCATTGTATTGGTCTTAACCTCGGTCTCTATGTTTATTTTTGGATATCCCATATCTTATAATGTTTTGTATTCTGCTACAACCGTTTCTTTTTCAAAGTATGTGCGTTGAACATATCTTTGTGCTTCCTCTAGCGTATCAAACGTTGGATATATCATTCCATACTCTGGGTCAGATTGGTCCCACCATACCCAGCCTAACCAGCTAGACTGTAGCTTATAGTACTTTTTTGTTTGCACTGGTCTTGACCAATCATCAATAACACCATTCGGCGCGCTAACTTCTACTATCCTGATTCTCATTTCTGTTTGAAATTTAGAATGTACTTAACTGGCCAATTCCATATTCCTTCCATAAAGAAATCGAATACGGCATCAGTGTAATAATCCGCTTCTTTATGATTAAAGTTTTCCCCGTCTTTAACATAGAAATAAGCACAGATAATTCCGTAAGTTAACGGTATAGTGCCAATCACTACGCAAAAGGCACCGACAATCAACGGTGATACCAATACAATCGCTAGGATTCTTAAAACTCTTTTAACGTATTCCATAATGTTTACTTTCTATATGCAGCGTCTCCTGAGCCGCCTAAAATTATCACCTGCGCATTTTCTCGTAACTCGTTGATTGTATGTGAGTTAGTGTATGTCATACAACTACGTAGATATGCCTCCATGTTTTCAACCCATTTCTTAACAGGGTACTTAACAGCGACTGGCCTATCAATTCCCTCCGATGTTGTTGTACCAGAACCACCTGTTTTGCGTTGAGCCTTTTTAGTACTCATCCCATAGTAATCACGGAATGGTATGAATGGCTTCATATACAGTTTAAGTTCTTCCAATGAATTTGTACCCCTTTCATCAATTTGAACATTGACGCCTGGTAAATTTACTTCGTTTTCATTGTGTGTGTCATATCTACGTTTAGTCTTATCTTTTGCTTCCTCTAAACTTCTTGCCCAGTAAATTTCCTCGCACGCTTCTTCACATTCCGCGAAAATTTTACCGCACATAACAGCGTCTGCGCCAAGCGCAAGCGACTTTTGAATATCATCAAACCACCCAATTCCGCCATCGGCAATAATCTTAGTAGGCGCGTTACCGTTATGCGAGTGCGCATACGCCTTTCTCTCTTCGTTGAGTTGGTCAAGCAGTGTTGCCATCGGGTAGTGTACCGATACATTACATGCGCTTGTGCATCTTGAGCCTGAACCTACGCTAGCGCGCATCCAGTCAATGCCAGCGTCAGCATAGAACGAGTAGGCCTTTGGATTAGCTACATTTCCCGTCATTATTATGACGTGTTTACCAAACCTATCTTTTAGTACTCGGCATATATGGTATAACTCAGTTAGTGTTCCGTGCGCAATGTCAATACAAATATAGAACACCGTATTGTCATTCACGTTAAAATAGTCAAGGTTGTGCTTTACATACCTCAGAACCTCTTCTTG
>Ga0326513_10002824_pt1 | contig 12716 bp, 24 predicted proteins | sample 2_2465_0518_D_FD_203654 | JGI IMG/M metagenome (GOLD analysis project Ga0326513, IMG submission 203654) | Bovine rumen microbial communities from UC Davis, California, United States - 2_2465_0518 | ecosystem: Host-associated > Mammals > Digestive system > Stomach > Rumen | place: USA...
TGGCGGTGGGTATGGTAACGGCTTCGGCGGTGACTGGGGTTCATGGATAATTCTTTTCCTGATCTTCGGGATGTTCAACGGTGGCGGCTTTGGTGGCTTTGGTGGAGGCTTTGACTTCCCTTGGCTCCTTAACGGTCAGAACGGGATCAACAATAACACCAACGCAAGGTTTGATTACCTTGGTCTTTCCAATCAGATCACAGGTATCGGCAGTACCCTTAACAGCATGGAGATAGCGAACTGTAACAGGGCAGCGGACGCTATGCAGACCGCTTACAACAATCAGATCGCATCCATGAATCAGAACTTCGCAAATCAGCAGGCTCTTGATGCAAGGCTCTATGCTATGCAGTCACAGCAGGCAGATTGTTGCTGCGAGAACCGTTTAGCAACCTGTCAGACACAGAATCTTGTACAGGTAGAGGCGGCAAATACCAGGGCGGCAGGAGTAGCCGACACGCAGAAGATCCTTGACAAGCTCTGCCAGCTTGAGCTGGACGGTGTTAAGGCACAGGTCGAGGCAAAGAATGATCGTATAGCAGAATTGCAGTCACAGCTTAATATGGCATCTCTGAGAGAGTCACAGACTGCACAGAACGCATTTATCTCACAGGGCTTTGCCAACGAGGTAGACCAGCTCTATAACAGGCTTAATAACTGCCCTGTACCTACGACTCCCGTTTATGGACGCACACCGATTTTTACCTGTGACGGCAATAACGGTTGCGGATGCGGTAACTTTTAAGGGGGTGAGACCATGGCAGAGTATTTAGCCAATAACGTACAGAACGTTGCTCTTAATGCGCCTGTATTATTTACGGCTTCTATTCCTTGCAATCGTGGCTGTGTATACCACGAAGACGAAACGGGGATTTTTATTCTCCGTGGCCGCACCAATAACTGTTTTGCAAGGTATCAGGTAACATTTAACGGCAATATCGCTATCCCCGAAGGGGGAGCGGTAACACCTATAGCCGTAGCAATCACGGTCAACGGAGAGCCGAGGCTTACAAGCAGAGCTATATATACTCCGGCAGCGGTTGATGAGTACGGAAATGTTACCAGTACCGCTATAATCACCGTACCTAAAGGATGCTGCTTTAGCATTTCTGCAAGATACGTTGATGCAACAGTGGATGATGCGGCAACGACACCCACCCCTGTTATCGAGGTTCAGAATGCGAATCTCGTAATTAACAGAATTGCATGAAAGGAGACAGAGCTATGTATGACACATATGATGAGCTGATGGAATCATGCGAGAGCGCAAGCAAAGCACTTGGAATGGCCAACGAGAAGATCAGAAAGAACGGCGGTCAGATATCAGCCGGGGATGCAGAATACTTGGATCACCTGTCACATATCATAAAGTCCAATAAAACCTCTATGGCTATGATGGACTCAGAGGACGGATATAGTGCAAGAGACAGCTATGAGGATAGGTCTTATGCACGTGGACGTGGCAGGAACGCAAAGCGTGACAGCATGGGTCGTTATTCGTCCAGAATGTCCGAGGGATACGACGATAGGATGATGTAAGAAGGGAAGTGCGCTTATGATTACAGAGCAGGATTTGAAAGAAGCCATAGCGGAGTGTCAAGGCGCACGTAACCCGGACGCAAGCACCTGTATTAAACTGGCGGCATTTCTTACCATACAAAAAGAAATGTACGGACAGAGAGAAATGCCGTCATTCTCTTACTCACCGAAAACGGTTGACACACCTATAGAGTACGAAAGCGACACGGAATTTTCGAGGGCAATAAGGGGAATGGATAATAACAGGGTAATGTCGGTCATGGACGAACTAATGACCACGTTGGAGGCTATACATCCGAGGCTGTATGATTCAGTAATGAGAGAATTATCATAGGGGGGGTGGGTTTGACCCATACCCCCTTTTCGTGTGATATTCCGTGTGATATTGTGTTTATCCGTGGAGATAAAACCTTGATATTTGGGGATAAAAAGCGTGTGGTTTTTTATTGGGCGAAATTATCGAAAGCCCATAAAACAAGCGGTTTTGCGGTATTTTCATGGGGGTTCGAATCCCTCTTCCCCTGTGCCTTTAACCCAGTATTTACAAGGCTTTGCAAAATTCCGTGTGCACTTTCGTGTGATCTATGGTATGATTATATCAATTAAATATCACATGAAAGGGGGTCAGACCCCGAGACTGTGATACCACAAAATGTAAGGGAGCGTTAACCGCTCCCTATTACTTTGCCTAAATGTTCATTTAGTAGGTTCCTGTAGTGCTCTGACATTGACGTTATATTGTTTTGGTATACGGTTTTGAGTGCAGAGCTGCCCCTTTCCCATCCTCCCATATCGGCTACATAGAGGTCGGGTATACCAAGAACGGCAGCGGTAGATGCGTAATAATGCCGTATGTCGTGGAAAGTAAATGAACATCCGAGCTTTTCCCGGTACTTGTCGAACTGCTTAGTAACCGTGTTAGGATTTATCTTAATGATCCTGCCCTTGCCCGTGCCTATCTGATCCATAACAAAAGGTGGAAGTAGTACATATCGGTCGCTATCCGCAGTTTTGGGACGGGGCTTTATTATCCACTTGCCGCTTTTGTCCTTAATCATGTCGGCATGAATGTGCGCTATGTTGTCCCTTATGTCGGAGTATTCCAGTGCACATATCTCACCACGGCGCAATCCACACATAGCCAGCGACACACATAGCCGGAGTGTCGGGTAAGCTGCTTTGTAGAGTGCTTGTATCTCGTCATCAGAGGGCGATACAGAGCGTTTCTTCTGTTTAGCGGGCAACGTTACCTTGTAATGGCTATCGGGGTTGTATAAGGCAATAGAGGCGGTCAAAAGCCCATATACATTACGGACAGTTTTAGGGGATAACTCCCTTGAAAGATCCGAAACAAATAGCTGCATATCCTCCGAAGTTAAGTTATGGATGCGCTTGCTGTTAAGTGGAGCAATATTTTTCTGCATCCTTACATATCCCCGGATAGTGGACGGTGAAAGTACCCCCTCTTTTGCAGCTATGTACCCTTGCACGGCATCACCTACGGTTAGATCGCTCCTTATTCTTCTCTTCTTATGAGCCACGTATTCAGCGGCTTTCATTTCTGCCTCTGCTTTAGTAGGTGCCGTGAATGACTCTCTGTGTTTTTTTCCGTTTGCATCAGTATAGGAATATACCTGTGCTCTCCATGAGCCGGAGGGTAGTTTTTTAGCCTTTGCCATTACTTGGAACCTTTCGTTCGGTTACATTTCCAACATAAGCATTGCAGATTGTCTTCTGATGTAATGCCGCCCTTTGCTATGGGTACAATGTGATCTACTTCAAGAAGTAAGTTTGGCTCTTGATTTGTGGAATTACCGCATATCTTACAAGTATGGTTATCTCTGTCTATTTTAAAGTATCTCCAAGGATAAATAACAAATAGTATAAATGCCACGAATACAGAAACTAAATATAATATGTACATAAATCACCTCATTTTCTTGAAATGCGCATCTGCTTCAATTTTATCTGCTTCTACACGACTGTAATCATCGTTGTATATATGGTGTATAGCATGGTTATATGCCTCGATCTGCCCAAATTCGTCCAAGTGGTCATTGAGGTAGATGGTATATCCGTCTAAACACGGAGTCACAACTTCATTAACCTTTGACGGCAACTTTGCAAAATACACATATATATCATCCATCCGGGTTCGTCTCCTTAAATCTTTTAAGCATATCTGCGGCCATCTGTAAATCCTCTGGGCGGCTGTCCCGTGCTGCATCAAAGAGGATACGTAAATCGGGATTATCAAATAACTCTTGTGCTTTTTCTGCGGTATCTGAATTTATATAATATTTTGTGTCGTTTCCTAAAAGGTAATCGGTTGATACACCCAAATAATTCGCAATGCTTAATAATTTGTCAGAGGTTGGAGAGCTTTTGTCCAACTTGCTAATATAACCTTTTGCCAGTCCTAAATCTTCTTCCATCTTAAAAGCTCGCATATTTTTTCTTTTTAAAATATGAAAAATCCTGTCTTTAATACTCACGCAATACTCCTCTGAAATAATCGCAAAAAAGTATTGACAATCTGAATATATCGCATATAATAGACGTAGATGGTCTGAAAATAATGCAAAATATAAAGATGGTCATAATTTTTGTGTCGCAACATGATTATAGATTATTTTCAGAATGGTAGCAACCACAAGATGTATTATTTTCAGACTACATATTGAGAAAGGAGAAGAAAATGCTCGAAAAAATAAAAAAGCTGGCAAAAGAAAAAGGGATTTCAATAATGCAGTTAGAAAAAGAATGCGGATTAACATCAGGAGCGGTGTATCACTGGAATGATAGCAAGCCATCTTACGACAAGGTTTTAAGGGTTGCTCGTTATTTAGGGGTGTCTGTAGAGGATTTAACGTGAATAAGGTCTGAATACGTTGATAGATAAGAGGTAAACGGCATGACAGCATGGGGAATAATCTACGGATACATGATATCCAACGAGATCAAGAGCATAAGGGAACTGTCAGACCTTACAGGCATACCCGAGGGAACACTTGTTAAGCGCAAGGATAACCCGAGAGAGTTTAGATTTTGGGAGTTATCGCAGATATCAGCAGAGCTGAAAATGTCCACAGACGATTGGCATAAGCTGGTAGATGCTATCAAGGAGGGGAAATGAGGAAAGAAGATAAGGCCAAGGAATGGCTCACAGGCATATTAATAGGAATTATCCTCATTTTCCTCCTTGCGGTAAAGGCAATAGCCGCACCCGTGAACAGCCCGGAGGATGCCGAGAGGGAAAAGGCAAGGCAGTATCTATCATCCAATGCCGTAGTTATCCCCGAAGAAGTCGAGTTTTGGAGTGAGTATTACGGGGAGCAATACGATATCTGCCCGGAGACCATACAAGCCATCTGTTGGGTAGAGAGCAGATGCACACCCACGGCACAGGACGCAAGCAAGGCTTGTAAGGGTCTGATGCAGATAAAGCCCACTTGCCACAGAGACAGGATGGCAAGGCTCAATGTGCAGAATATCTTCTCCATACAGGGGAACATTAAGACGGGCACGGATTACCTTGCAGAGTTAGGAGGCAGCTACGACATATCAGAAGCACTGATGCTCTATAACGGGGACGAAACAGGAATAGCAAGGTATCACAAAACCAACGAGATATCACGCTATGCGACAAAGGTACTGGAAGTAAGTGCGGCTTTAGAGAGAGCACACTTCAAATAAAAAAAGAACCGTTCGCACCCCAAATGCGAACGGCTCAAAACCTTATGGATATTAGGTGTCTATATCATATCACGGCACCGGGAAGGAGTCAAATGACATTAGAGTCATACATCAACAAAAACCCGAATAACAAATATTATATCGGGGCACAATCATCATTTATCTTTATCGGAAATGCCGAACAGTATCAGGCAGAGATCAACGGTATCTCTGATAAGTACCAAGAGCATAGACGGAAAGCCTATGTTACTGCAAGGAACAATCTTAAGGCAGCGGAGAAGATGAAAGACAAAGAACTGTATGAGACCGCAAAAGCGTCTTATGAACTTGTCAAGGAAGTCTATGAGTGGGGAAAGAAACACAAGGATATCCGCAAGAGGAAAGTCAGAGAGACATACGGAAGATACGACGACCCCACGGCAATAATCATTCTGATTGAAGGTAGTGAAATGGGTAGGTACTGGTTAGAAAGCGAGGTAAACAGAAATGAAGATAAAGAGAAAGCAGTTTGTGAAGGATCAGCAGACGCTAATTAAGCAGGAGAAAGCCCTTAAGCGTATCTATGCAGCTATCACAGCACCCGGAGCAGAGGACGAGCATGGCAACGCAGAGAGCCTACAGGAGAGGCATGACAGGCTTGTGACGGATATAAAGAACGCACTCGGTAGTGCAGGATATAACGTGTACAAGATGCCGTTCACGCTTCCTGCATTCCCGGATACCGCAGGCATAGACGTGCCGGATTTTGTGAGGGCGAAATGTTAGAGGACTATATCGGGATAAACCCGAAGCCGCTTAAATGTTGGCGGTGCGGTTGCCGAATCTATTACGGTGACGGATACAAAAGAGACTCATACGGGATAATATGCGAGGTCTGCTATGACGATATGTACTATCCCTACGACGACGAAGAGGAGGAAGAAGAATGAGCGTATACGAAAAGCTGATTAAGGTACAGAGCGAACTAAAGGCACCAAAGAGCAAATATAACTCATTTGGCAAGTATAAGTACAGGAGCCTTGAAGACATATTGGAGGGAGTTAAACCCTTGCTGGCAAAGCATAAAGCCACACTAACGATATCTGATGATGTAGTGCAGATCGGGGAACGGTATTACTTACAGGCAAGAGCTACCTTCATAGATACCGAGGACGGGAATGTCATATCTAATACAGCCCTTGCAAGGGAATCCGCAGATAAGAAAGGTATGGATGATAGCCAAATATCGGGTACGGCATCCAGCTATGCAAGAAAGTATGCCCTTAACGGCTTGTTCCTCATAGATGATACCAAGGACGCAGACACGGACGAAGCCCACATTGAGAACGAGGCAAGAGCAGAAAAGGCAAAGGATGATGCAAAGAACGAAGAGCTTATACAGGATGTTGGCAACATGAAGATCCCCGAGATCAAGGTAAACATTCTTTACGGGGATATCGAAAAGGGAGTAACCACCCTTGAAAAGCTCTGCAAATACTTTAAGGTTGAGAGCCTTACAGACGTAACCGAGGCACAGTTTAGGAAATATAACGACGACAAGACCAAGGCGGCGAAGAAATGACAGGCACTTACATACAAGCTGTCCAGTACCTAACTGAGCAGAACGCTAAACACCCGGATAAGGTATGGGAAGTGAAAGAGCATAAGGAGCGGAGATCATTAGACAGTAATTCCTACTTTCACACGCTATGCGATAAGTTGAGTAAAAAGATGAACCCGCCGTGGTCCATGGCTCACATGAAAAACCACCTTATCACAAGCTATGGACAGCCGGAGTATGACGAAGACGGGAAGATGATTTACCTTAAGGCGAATATCCCCGAGGAAAAAATGCAGGAGTACGAAACCTTGCACTGTCTTCCCGTCAAGTATGAGGGCGATACCGTGACATTCTATCGGGTGTATCGAGGGAGTCATACCTATAACACACAGGAAATGTCACAGCTTATAGCAGGAACCGTGGATGAGTGTAATGCAATGGGTATTCAGACTGCAACGCCTCAAGAGATCGCAAGGATGCAGTCAGTATGGGAGTCGAGATATGGCAAAAAGCATAGTAATTGAAGAGTGGAAGCCAGTAAAGGGTTACGAAGGATTGTATGAAGTGTCAAACATGGGGCGGGTAAGGTCTCTGGACAAGATGTATTGGCGCAGACGGTACGGGATGCAGTCAAAAAAGGGACGGATAATGAACCACCATGATAACGGTAAGGGATATAGGTATATCTCTCTCGCAAAAGATGGGGTAAGAAAAAATCATTACGTTCACAGGCTTGTAGCCGAAGCATTTATACCGACTGTAGAAGGGAAAGAATACGTCAATCATATTGATCGTGACCGAGCAAACAACCATGTGGACAATCTGGAATGGTGTACCTGTTCAGAGAATATCAATCACTCCGTACCTTATCGCAGGAAATTCAACAGATGTCACCATAGCGAATATGGTCTTGGCATTAGGCTGAAGGGAAAGAAGTATGAGGTTGGCTATGACCATAAGTATTTAGGGAGATATGAACGACTTGAGGATGCTATTAGAGCAAGGGAGGAATATATCGAATGTCAAAGTCAATCATAACGGAGTACGAAGACATATCGGTATTCTCCGGTGCGCCTGCTGAAGCACGACACCATTGTGTGTTTGGTCGAGGATTAAGGGAATTAGCCGAAGCTGATGGACTATGGATTCCTCTCACCCACGCAGAGCACAACATGAACCCACAGGGCGAACGCTGGCAGATACACGGGAATGCTCCGGCAGAGGCACTGTCAAAAATGGTCGGGCAGCTTGCATGGGAGAAGCACTACATAGCCACGAAGAGGGAGCTTCCCTTTGAGGGCATAGAACGAGAAGCGAGAGAAGCTTTTCGGGAAAGGTACGGGATCAGCTATTTATGACCAAGTGCGAGATATATAACGACAGTATGCAGAATTGGAAGAAGTACGCTATACAAAAGGCGCAGCTAATCATAGCGGATGTGCCGTACAACGTGGGTAATAACTTCTATGGCAGTAATCCTATGTGGTACAACGGCGGCGATAACTCCAACGGTGAGAGTAAGTTAGCAGGAAAGGCGGCATTTTACTCTGATTACAACTTTAATCTCTATGAGTATTTCCATTTTTGTAGCCAGCTCATGCGAAAGGAACCCAAGAGGGGGGGCGAGAGAGGTAGGGCTTCAGAAGCACCGTGCATGATAGTCTTTTGCAGTTTCGAGCAGATACCTACTCTTATAAAAGCGGCGGAAAAGCACGGATTTATCCACAATATACCGCTGATCTTCTGCAAAAACTACTCTCCGCAGGTGTTAAAAGCCAATATGAGGGTGGTAGGGGCTACGGAATATGCGATCCTGTTTTATAGATCGTATCTTCCAAAGTTTAGGAATAACGGAAAAATGATATTTAATTGGTTTCCGTGGGAGCAGGACGGAAAAGTGATACCAAAGATACATCCGGCACAAAAGCCTGTAGCGGTACTAAAAAGGCTAATAGGGATATTCACAGACGAGGGTGATGTTGTTATAGATCCATGCTTTGGATCCGGAGCGACGGGGAGGGCTGCAAAAGAGCTGAACCGCAACTTTTACGGCTTTGAGATATCAAAGGATTTCTTTAACAGGGCAAAGAATGAAATGCTGAATACAAATTATATCAGCGAGAAAGATCAGATAGTCGGACAGACCACAATATTTGATTTCATGGGAGCGTAGGAAATGGCAAAGATCAGTAGAGACAGAGGGGCAAAGTTTGAGAGAGAGGTAGTAAATCTCTTTAAGGATTGGGGGCATAAGGCTTTCCGAACGGCTCAACACATGGGAAAAACAGGGATGGCTCCTGATGTACAGGTTGACGGGCTCCATGTGGAGTGTAAGAGGCGAAGATCATTAGCGGTAATGGAGTTTTACCACCAAGCCAAAGCGGACGCACTGGCAGAAGGAAAAGGCAATCTTCCGACCGTGATAATGAGAGCCGATAACGAGCCGCCTATGGTAATGATGCACTTTGAGGATTTCATACAACTATATAGCGAGTGGCATAACAGCAAAGAATTATTAAGAAAGTGGGGTATAGAAGATGGGAAAACTACAGAATGACAGAACAAGATCATAGGCAAAGACGATCCTTAAGTACCTTAAGACACACAAGAGAGGTATATCACAGAAACAGGCAGCGGAGTTATTCGGCATCAACTGTCTCGCAGAGAGGATCAGAGACCTCCGGGGCAAGGGACACGTGATAGATAACGAGTGGCATTCATACAAGGACGAGAACGGGCACGTAGTTAGATACACCAGCTACATACTTGTGAGAGAGGCAGCATGAACGAGAACATTACCAAAAAAGACAGTTTTCTTATGTACAAGAACTGGACAAAGAGCATAGAGAAGTTATCTGACGAACAGGCAGGACAGCTCCTTAAGGCTATATGCACTTTGCAAAAAGGTGAAGAAACAGAGCCGGAAGACATAGCAGTATCTGTGTTATTTGAGATCATTAAGCAGAAAATGTATGAGGATGCAGATGCTTACAAAGCCAAGTGTGACCGCCTTTTGGATAACTTTAATTCCCAAAAGGAAAATGAAAAACCTCAAAAGGGGAAACCAAAATCCCAAAAGGGAAAAAATAATTCCCAAAAGGAAAATGAAAAACCCCAAAAGGGGCGCGTTGCGTCAGACTCATTATCATTATCAGATACAGATACAGACTCTAAAGATATAAAAGAGTCTTATGGTGAGAATGGTAATGTTAAGTTAACAGCAAAAGAAAGAGAAAAACTTATATCTGATTATGGATCAGACTTAACGGAACAGGCTATAGACTATCTCGATGGATATATAGCTGACAAAAACTATAAATCTAAGTCTAACTACCAAGCTATCCGCAGATGGGTAATAGATGCGGTCAAGGAAAAGCCGAGAGGACAGCCGGATAAATTCGACATGGACGAGTATTTGCGGAAGAGGGCAGGACTATGACAGATCAGGAAGTGACAAAAATGTTTTTTATGGTCAAGGCTGCATATCCCAAGGTATTCAAGGATTATGACGAGAAAATGACCGCTAATTACCTTGATGCGTGGAACATGGTATTTAGGGACGTGCCAGCAGGAGACGGGTACGCAGGACTTAAGGCATACATGAGCACCGAGAAGAGCGGATTTCCACCATCACCCGGGCAGATTATGAACTGCATCCACCAGCTTAAGCCCGACACGATCCCTAACGAGATGGAGGCATGGACGCTTGTAGACAGGGCTGTAAGAAACTCAAACTACAACGCAGACGAAGAGTTTAACCGCTTGCCGCAGATAGTGAGACGAGCGGTAAGGACTCCGGCAAGGTTGAGGGAATGGGCGCAGATGGACACAGCGACATATCAGACCGTAGAGCAGTCAAACTTTATGCGAGTGTACCGGGCAGAGGCAGAGCGAGAGCGCAGCGTAATGAAGATGCCAAGTGACATAAGACCAAGGCTTGAAGAGATAAACATACCTGAACACTTGATAGAGGACAAGGCAGAGCATGGGCGCAGCAAGACACCCGATGCGGAGATAGAGGCACTGATAAAAAGATTGAGAGGAGAGAACGAATGAACAAGGTAATCATAACAGGCAGATGGACAAAAGACCCGGACGTGAGATACACACAGGGGGATGAGCCTATGGCGATAGCAAAGGGGAGCATAGCTGTTGACCGCAAGGGCAAGGACAAGGGCGCAGACTTCCCCAGCGTGGTAGCATTCGGCAAGATAGCGGAGCATATAGGCAAGTATTATCACAAGGGCATGAAAACTAATATAGTCGGGCACTTGCAGACAGGATCGTATGAGCACAAGGACGGATACAAGGTATACACCACGGATGTATTCATAGACGAGATAGAGTTTGGTGAGAGTAAGAATGACGAGATTCCGAAGACACAGGCACAGAAGGAGGAGGCGGCAGTATCCACAGAGTTTATGACAGTGCCGGATGATGCAGAGCTGCCCTTTAACTGATATGACACTTGCAGAGAGATCACGTAAATGGAGAGCGGAGCATCCCGGCTACGACAAGGCATGGAGAGATAAGCACAGAGAAGAGATCCGCATAAAGGACAGAAACTACTATCACAGGAACCGCACAAAGATACTGGAAAAGTTAAGGGAGAAGAGGGCGAGCAATGACATTCATTGATTTATTCGCAGGAGTCGGGGGTTTTAGACGGGGCATGGAACTGGCGGGGCATGAGTGCAAGGGATTTTGCGAGTGGGATAAATACGCAGCGGCAAGCTATATATCCATGCACCTTATCACCGACGATCAGAGACAGTATCTTGCCACTTTGGACAAGAAAAAGAGACAGAAGGAGATACTTAAGGAGGAATACCGTAATGGAGAATGGTATTCAAATGACATTAGAAATGTGGATGCCCGAAGCGTGCCCAAAGTCGATTGTTGGTGTTTCGGAGCACCATGCCAGGATTTCAGTATTGCCGGAAAAAGAGCAGGCCTTGAAGGAGACAGATCATCCCTCATTAGAGAAGTATTTAGAATACTCTGGGAAGAAAGGGAAAAAGATAGACCCGAATGGCTTATCTATGAAAACGTTAAGGGAATGCTTTCAAGTAACAAAGGGGGAGACTTCCTCTCAATACTCATGGAAATGGACGAACTGGGGTACGACACAGAATGGCAGATTTTCAACAGCAAAAATTGGGGAGTGCCGCAAAACAGGGAGCGAGTGTATACTATCGGACATTTTAGAGCCAAAGGCAGCAGAAAAGTATTTCCTATCGGCTCAACAGACGGAGAAGATAATATTCAAGTCGAACAGATCGGACAGCAGGACAGCCACAGAAACAACCCTAACCAATACAGGGTCTATTCAAGTGGGGGGGTAAGCCCGTGTCTTAACTGCATGGAGGGTGGAGGCCGTGAACCGCATATTCCCATAACCATAAGCCGTAACGGTGTGGGGGGGAAAACAGCAACAAGCCACACTCTAATGGCGAGAGACTACAAGGGGATAGGCAATCAGGAAATGACAGCGGTACTCCTAAAATGTTCGGAATTGACTACAACGTGGGGGGACAAGAGCGAGATATCGCAAACACCATCAAAGCGAGATATGACGCAGGAGTTACGAATTTCAGACAGGACGGTACAGCGGTATGTGTGAGAATAAATTGATAACTAAAGTAGTATGCCCGGTCCTTACACCCGACAGAGAAGAGAAACGACAAAACGGGAGAAGATTCAAGGATGATGGAGAGCCTGCATTTACATTAACGGCACAGGATAGACACGGAGTAGCTATAGAAGTGAAGGAAGCCACAAAACAAGGATATGCCATAGCCCGCGAAGGAGACAGCATAAATCTGTCAATGCCAGATAGTAAGACGAGACGTGGCAGAGTCGGTGGGGGTGGCGCAGACGTTGGACACAAGCTGCAATCAAGGAGTGATCGAGACGATAAAGGGGACTATCCCTAGTGACC
>Ga0326513_10002825_pt1 | contig 12713 bp, 6 predicted proteins | sample 2_2465_0518_D_FD_203654 | JGI IMG/M metagenome (GOLD analysis project Ga0326513, IMG submission 203654) | Bovine rumen microbial communities from UC Davis, California, United States - 2_2465_0518 | ecosystem: Host-associated > Mammals > Digestive system > Stomach > Rumen | place: USA: California...
GTTTGGGCCATTCAGAATCGGGAATGAAGGTGCAGTCGGTGAGGTAGGCAAGTGCTCCGATCCGGAATCCCAGTATGGGTAACTGCCCGTGGAGAATGCGAATGGGACGGACGGTGAGCTCATCCTCACCGGAGCCTATGGTCACCTGTTGGAGGGGAGTGACGACGTGGGAGTGTACTTCGGTCGGTTCAGGAATGTCTACCGCAGGAGCATGGCCTGTAGTAGCCGAGAGGGGGCGGTCGATTGTGAATCCGTAGTCGGTTTCGGGTAATTCCAGCGGATTGAGTACGGCCTCGCCTTCCGGGAGGACGGTATTGAGTTGGATATGGGGCGCACCGGGATAGGGCTTGGTGAATACGTAGTCGTATTTTTCAAGGAGGACACGTGCCACACGAGGCTCGGCATAGAATGGGAGAGGCGTCTCGTAACTGTAGATTCGGAGGTCGTCGAGACCTGCGCTGTGGTCGAAATGGATGTGGGTGAGAAAGACTGCAGAAATTTTGCGGATATCGGCTCGCAAGGCTTGGTAACGGAAATCGGGTCCGCAGTCGATGAGGATGCGGGTATCTCCCTGTTCGACCAGCAAAGATGCACGGAGACGCCGGTCGCGCCGGTCGCGCGACTGGCACACTTCACATTGGCAAGTGGGTACGGGTACACCGGAGGACGTGCCGGTGCCGAGGAAAGTAATCTTCATTCTACGTAATTGACTTCAGGAGAAATGGTTATTCCGAACCTTTCCCGGACGGATGCAATGATAGCGCCGGCAAGGCGGACAATCGCTTCGGGCGTGGCATCGCCGTGGTTGACGATTACAAGGGGCTGTTTATCATACACCCCGGCACCGTCGAAGGAACGGCCCTTCCAACCGCACTGTTCGATGAGCCAAGCTGCTGGGACTTTGACGAGGCCGGTTCCGGCAGCATAGTGGGGAATGTCGGGCCAGGAAAGCTGCAGCGCCTCGAATTGGGACTGTGGGATCACGGGGTTCTTGAAGAAGGAACCGGCATTGCCCAGAGTTTCGGGATTGGGCAGTTTCTGGTGACGGATGCTGATGACAGCTTCGCGAACGGCGGATGCGGTGATATTGACGGCCGCAGAGTTGCCGCAGATGTGGCTGCGGAGGTTTCCGTAGTCGAGGCGGAATACGGGGACACGGGAGAGACGGAAGGTAACGGAGGTCACAACGAAACGGTTGTGGAGGGGCGGATTCTTGAAGATGCTCTCCCGATAACCATAACCGCAATCTTCAGCCCGGAATGTGCGGAAACACTGATTCATAATGTCCCAACCGTGTACCTCGAGGATGAAATCCTTGACCTCGACCCCATAGGCCCCGATATTCTGAACTGCAGCTGCACCCACTTCGCCTGGAATGGCCGACAGATTCTCGGCGCCATAAAGACCGTTTTCAACCGTCCAAGCCACAAAATCGTCCCACACGACGCCGCTACCCACACGGACATCGGCAGAAGTAAGGGAGGAAGTCTGTAGCAGTTCGATGCTACGGATGTTGGAATGGAGGATAATGCCTTCGTAATCTTTCAGGAACAGCAGATTGCTGCCCTGTCCGACAATCCAGAGGCGGTGCTCCTGTTCTTCGGCAGGAAATTGCGAGAGGAGCTCTGGGAGCTCCTCTTCATGATAGAATTCAACCAAATGACGTGCTTTGACATCAAAGCCGAAAGTATTGGGGATTTTATGTTGCATCGGTTATTGTTTTTGCGATTCTCAATCAGTTGGCGACTTCGGAGAGGAACTTGATGCGCACGAGACGGATTTCCTCCTCGGAGCATTCGTTGGCGAATTCGCGATACGCGGCTTCAAGATCGTCCTTGGGCGATTCCTTGAAGTAGTCGTAGATATCCTGCACCTGTTCGGGGTCCATGACGTCCTCCAGGAAGTAGTCGATATTGACACGTGTTCCTGAATTGACGATTGCCTCAAGGTCATCGAGGAGTTCATCGAAATCGAGGCGGTTGGCCTCGGCCAGTTCGTCAAGTGCAATCTTTCGGTCGATTCCCTGGATGATGGCCACCTTGATTTTCGACTTGTTGGCTACGGTGCGTACTCTGAAGTCCTCGGGGCGTTCGATGTCGTTCTCCTCGCAGTGGCGCTTGATGAGGTCGCAGAACTGCTGGCCGTAGCGATGGGCCTTGCCCGCACCGACACCGGGAATATTCTGGAGTTCCTCGAGAGTGATTGGATAGGTTGTAGCCATCGCTTCGAGCGACGGATCCTGGAAGATGACGTAGGGCGGCAGATTGAGATGCTTGGCAATCTTCTTGCGAAGGTCCTTGAGCATGTTGTAGAGCTCTTCGTCGGCGGCTGCGGAAGCACCCGTTCCCTTCATTTCCTCTTCGGACTCATCGAGTTCATCGTCTTCATATTCGACATAAATCTCGAACGTCTTGTTGTTGTTGAGGAAGTGTTTGCCTGCGGCTGTAACCTTGAGTTGTCCGTAGGTTTCTATGTCACGGGACAGGTATTTTGAAACCAGCGCCTGTTGGATGACTGCATTCCAGAGTTCGGGTTTCTCGTCGTTTCCCATTCCGAAGCACTCGAGTTCCTCGTGCTGGTTGCGGACGATGTCGGAAGTCTTCTTGCCCTCGAGGATGTCCACGATGTAGTCTGGCTTGTATTTCTCCTTGAGTTCGAGAATGGTCTCAATGACCGCGCAGAGGTATTCGCGTGCATCCACCTGACGCTTGGGTTTGCGGCAGTTGTCGCACATGCCGCAACTATCACCTTTCATCTCCTCGCCGAAGTAGTGGAGGAGAATCTTACGGCGGCACATATAGGTTTCGGCATAGGCTTTTGTTTCCTTGAGGAGGAGACGACCTATATCCTGTTCGGCGATGGGTTTGGATTGCATGAACTTCTCCAGTTTCTCAAGATCCTTCTGGGAATAGAAAGCAATACACTCGCCTTCGCCTCCGTCACGTCCGGCACGTCCGGTCTCCTGGTAGTATCCTTCCAGACTCTTGGGCATATCGTAGTGGATGACGAAACGCACATCGGGTTTGTCGATACCCATGCCGAAGGCGATTGTGGCAACGATGATGTCACACTTTTCCATGATAAAGGCATCCTGGTTGGCCGAACGTTCATTACCGTCCATGCCGGCATGATATGGGAGCGCAGTAATCTGGTTTGCCTTCAGAATTTCGGTCAGTTCCTCGACCTTCTTGCGCGAGAGACAGTAGATGATGCCGCTCTTGCCGGGACGCTGTTTGATATATTTGATTATATCCTTGTCGATATTGTCGGTCTTTGGACGTACTTCATAGTAGAGGTTGGGGCGGTTGAAAGAGGCCTTGAAGACGGTTGCATCCATGATGCCCAAATTCTTCATGATGTCTTTCTGAACCTTGGGCGTAGCTGTTGCAGTGAGGGCAATCACGGGACGGTTGCCTATCTCGTCGATGATGGGACGGATGCGCCGGTACTCGGGACGGAAGTCGTGGCCCCATTCGGAGATACAATGGGCTTCATCGATGGCAAAGAATGAAATCTTTACGGTACGGAGGAAGTCGATGTTCTCCTGTTTGTTGAGCGATTCGGGGGCCACGTATAAAAGTTTAGTGGCTCCGGACTCCATGTCGGCATGCACCTTGTCGATGGCAGCCTTGGAGAGGGAAGAATTGAGAAAATGGGCTACATTATCCTCTTCGCTGAAGTTCCTCATAGCGTCGACCTGGTTCTTCATCAGGGCAATCAACGGGGATACGACCACAGCGCAGCCGTCCATCAGGAGGGAGGGGAGCTGGTAGCACAAAGATTTACCGCCACCCGTTGGCATGAGCACGAATGTGTTTTTGCCATCCATCAGGTTGCTGATAATCTCAAATTGATTCCCTTTGAAGCTGTCGAAGCCAAAATGTAATTTCAGAGCTGCGAGGAGTTCTTTTTCTGACATGTTGTATATCCTAATATCTTAGTTTCAAATTGTTTAACAACGCAAATATAAGTAAGATTTTAGAGAACTCCAAACTTTTCAGCAAAAAAATGTGTTAAAAAATAAAAATACTGCAAATTCATACCGATTTGCAGCATTTTGAAGTCATTTTTGGCGGTTATTTTACATTTTCGAGGGCTTCGGAAGCCTCCAACCATTCATCATTCAGAGCCTCCACTTTTTTGCGCAGGGCGCCGTGCTGTTCGAACAGAGTGGTGTCCATACTTCCTTCGGGAGTTGACAGCCTGGCTTCCAGTTCCCTGAGGGTTGCTTCGCATCTCGAAATTTCCGCTTCAATCGACTCTATGCGTTTCTGGAGTTTGGAAAGGGCTGCTTTGCGTGCTTTCTGTTCTTCGAAAGACAGTTCGGGCTTGGACTGTGACGGTACGGGAGGTGTGGATAGAGGAAGCGGGGCGGTTTCGGGTTTAGCAGAGGGCATGGTTTTCTTTTCCAGTTCATGGAGACTGTCCATATCCTTTTTCTGCAGGAAATCGTAGATACCACCTATATATTCGCGTACGCGATGATTGCCGAACTCATAAACCTTCCCGACCAGACCGTCCAGAAAGTCGCGGTCATGGGAAACCACAATTACCGTTCCGTCGAATTTTCGGATGGCTTCCTTGAGCACATCCTTGGATGCCAGATCCAGGTGGTTGGTGGGTTCGTCGAGGATGAGCAGGTTGACAGGTTCGAGCAGTAGTTTGATCATTGCCAACCTTGCCCTCTCGCCACCAGACAATACGCCGACGGGCTTTTCGATGGCTTCACCGCCGAACATAAATGCGCCCAGAATATCGCGTATTTTGGTGCGAATGTCTCCCACGGCCACCCGATCGATGGTGTCGAAGACAGAGAGATGTTCGTCGAGCAGTTGAGCCTGGTTTTGTGCAAAGTATCCGATTTTGACTCCGTGGCCCACTTTGAGTTCACCGCTGAAGGGAATTTCGCCCATGATGCATTTGACCAGCGTGGATTTGCCTTCACCGTTTTTGCCGACGAAGGCCACTTTCTCGCCGCGCTGGATGGTGAGTTCGACATGGTCGAAGATGAGATGGGTCCCATAACTTTTGGCCACATTGTGACAGATGACGGGATAGTCGCCCGAACGCGGAGCCGGCGGAAAAGAGAGGCGCAGACGCGAGTTGTCCACTTCGTCGATTTCGATTGGGACGATTTTTTCGAGTTGTTTGATACGGCTCTGTACCTGAATAGCCTTTGTTGCCTGATAGCGGAACCTTTCGATGAAGGCCTCGGTGTCGTGAATCAGTTTCTGTTGGTTCTCCCAGGCACGGCGTTGCTGCGCGATTCGTTCCTGATGGAGAACAACGTATTTCGAATAATTGACATTGTAGTCGTGGATAGTGCCGCAGGTGATTTCAATCGTACGTGTCGTCACATTGTCCATAAAGGCTCGGTCGTGGCTGATGAGTACAACGGTGACGGGATTGCTGGACAGGAATTTCTCCAACCATCGTATTGACTCGATGTCGAGGTGGTTGGTAGGCTCGTCGAGCAGGAGTACGTCGGGGCGCTGCAACAGGAGTTTGGCCAACTCGATGCGCATACGCCATCCGCCAGAGAACTCCGAGGTGGGGCGGTTGAAATCTTTTCTTTCGAAGCCGAGACCCAACAGGGTTTTCTCCACTTCGGCTTCCTGCGATCCCGTATTTGTAAGAGCCAGCTGCTCGTTCAGGTCGGAGAGCCGGTCAATGAGGTCCTGGTAGGCCTGACTTTCCCAGTCGGTACGTTCTCCCAGATCCCGGGTGAGTCTTTCGATTTCTTCTTCCATGTTACTGGCGGAGACGAATGCCTTTTCGGCCTCTTCCTTGAGCGAGGTGGTATCGGCGGGTTTCATCACCTGGGGCAGGTAGCCGATGGTGATGTCCTTGGGTTTGTTGACAGCTCCGGAGGTAGGAGTCTGCAAACCGGCTATGATTTTCAGCATTGTTGATTTGCCCGCACCGTTTTTGCCGGTCAGGGCAATCCGGTCTTTCCGGTTGATTACATAGCTGATATCAGTGAATAACGGCCGAGCAGAAAACTCGACCGTTAAGTGTTCGATGCTAATCATTGCAGGGTGGTCTTATTTGCTCATTGCCGACATCAGGAGATCGGTGTTGTTCTTGGTGTTCTCCAGCATCTTGGTGAGCTGCTCCATAGCTTCGATGGGAGTGAAGTCGGAGAGGAAGCGTCGGAACACCCACATGCGGCGGGAAACGCTTTCGTCAAGCAACAGGTCGTCGCGGCGGGTAGATGATGCCAGAAGATCCACAGCGGGGAAGATACGCTTGTTGGCAATCTTGCGATCCAGTACAAGTTCCATATTGCCGGTTCCCTTGAACTCCTCGAAAATGACTTCGTCCATCTTCGAACCGGTTTCAATCAGCGCTGTCGCTATGATGGTAAGGGAACCGCCGCCTTCAATGTTTCGTGCAGCACCGAAGAAACGTTTGGGTTTCTGCAGGGCGTTGGCTTCCACACCGCCGGACAATACCTTGCCTGACGAGGGGGATACCGTGTTGTAGGCTCGGGCCAGACGGGTAATGGAATCCAGCAGAATCACCACATCATGACCGCATTCGGTCAGGCGTTTGGCTTTCTCGATAACGATGTCTGCCACATGTACGTGTTTGTCGGCAGGTTCGTCGAAAGTGGAGGCAATGACTTCAGCTTTCACGCTGCGCTGCATATCGGTTACCTCCTCCGGACGTTCGTCGATGAGCAGGATGATCATATAGGTCTCCGGATTGTTGGCTGATATAGCGTTGGCTATCTGTTTCAGCAGGACTGTTTTGCCGGCTTTAGGTGGCGCTACAATGAGTGCGCGCTGGCCCTTGCCTATGGGAGCGAACATATCAATCACGCGGCATGCAGCGGTATCGTCATGTCCGTTGCAGAGTTTGAACTTCTCGTTGGGGAAGAGGGGTGTGAGATGTTCGAAGGGAACACGGTCTCTGGCAAAAGATGGCTCGCGTCCGTTGATTGCCGTGATATCTTCCAACGGATAGTTGCGTTCTCCCATCAGCGGCGGACGAATCGGACCTTCAATCACATCGCCTTGTTTGAGGTTGTTCTGTTTAATGATATAGGCGGGAACGAATATATCGTCCGGCGACTTTATGTAATTATAGTCGGCTGAGCGGAGGAATCCGTTTCCGTCAGGCTGTATTTCCAGCACGCCACAACCCTGCAGCACACCAGAGAATTCCTGTGCTACGGACATTTCTTCGGGCGACAAGGCGTTGTCGGGCTCTTCTGCCTTTGCATTGGGAGCGGGGGTATTGGCGACGGGTTTGACAGGAACCTGAACTGCGGCCCCTTTCTTCTTTTTCTTTTTCTTAACGGGGGACATGGATTTGCCTCCGCCGCCGAAAAGATCGTCGAAGGCACTCATATTTTTATTTATGAGTTGCTGGGTCTCTTCATCATCCAGATAGGACAGGTTCTCATCCATCGGGGGGTACTCTCCGTCCATGGGAGGATAGTTCCCGTCGACAGGATACATTTCCTCTCCGTCCTGAGGGATAAAGTTGTCTTCCGGTTGGGGATAATATTCCTGTGGAGCATTTCCCTCATCGGGGAAATCTACCTGAGGTATATCTTGGGGAGCCGCCGGTTCTTCAGGGAAAAGCAATGCTTCGTTCGCAGACTTTGGTTCCTCTGCCTTGGTGGGTGCCGGAGTTTCTTCGGGAAGTGGATTCTTGCGCGGACGACCGCGTTTTCTCTTCGGAGGAGCTGGTGTCTCCTGCGTCTTTTCGGCTTCGATAATCTGCTGAACCAGGTGGTCTCGGTTTGTGAAATCCGGATTATCGACGCGGGCTTCTCTGGAAAGCGCTACGAGTTGTTCATCCGGAAGGCTGTTGATTTCTTCAAATGAATGCATCTTCGTTTGATATGGAATACTTACATTATTTCAAAGTGTTGTTGGAATTGCAGAGTTTCGGCATTAGTCCTTTTTGTTTGAGAGTTATCGTTGGTAAGGGGGGGAGCAAACGGGTTCTTTTCATGGAACGATACCCATTTATGCCGAAATTGCGGGGCAAAGATAGTTTTTATTTTTGAAACTTCCAAATTTTTGGACAGTTTTTTTCGAAAAAAATGTATTTTGTTCGTTTTTACTGGTAAAAAAGCAGCCAAACGGCATATCCGAAGCCATAAATAGCAATGACTGCGAGCACAATGGCTATCGTGCGGTTGATTATCATCAGCGTTCTCGGCTTGAAGTGATTGCGAACCTTCTTCATCACCCACGTAATAAGCGTCCACCATCCTACTGCTCCGGCGATGATGGACAGGAAGCCCAAAAGATAGAGCCACCAGTTCTGGGTCGATGCTTCAAAGAGGAAGTTGCTGCGGGCGAAGAGGAAAATGTAGAGGAAGACAATGGCGGGATTCGAAATGGTCAGGAAGAACCCTGAGAAGAAATATTTCAGGATACCTTTAACCTTAAGACCGGGTGTGGGTGCCAGTCGGTCGTTCGTGGCCAGTCCGGATGCTGGGTTGGAGTTCCACAGATAGATAGCATAAGCCAGAATGGCTACGGAACCTACGATTTGCAGCGTTACTTGATACTGTGAAATCCAGTCCACAACCACTGCGGTCAGGAATGTGGAGAGGATTGCATAGAATAGATCCGATAAGACAGCGCCCAATCCGGTAAGATAGCCGGACAGCCATCCGCGGTTGAGCGTTCGCTGAATTACCAAGATGCCTGTGGGGCCCATCGGCGCGCTTACTATTATTCCTATTAAAAAGCCCCAAAAGAGGGTCATGATTGCTATCTCTAACATCATTTTTGGGAGTAGATACCAAATTTTTTTGCAAAGATATGAATTTTTTTTCAAACGGCAATGTAATTTTCATTTTTTTTGTGTATTTTTGCGGCAAATTTATAAAAAAGTGATGATTTATTTCTTTCAACAGCCTACAAAGACGGTCTTAGCCGTCGAAATTGACCACAATCTTTCCTCAGATGAGAGCCGGCAACTCTGCTGGTTATTCAGTAATGCAATCCAATTGGACGACCAGCAGCTCTCGGGCTGGTGGGTAGGCCCGCGTCGTGAAATGATTACTCCCTGGAGTACGAATGCAGTAGAGATTACTCAGAATATGGGAATTCACGGTATCCGCCGTATCGAGGAATATTTCCCCGCAAAAGGCCCCGATGCCGAGTTCGATCCGATGTTGCGTCGTCTCTACGACGGAGTAGGACAGGATTGTTTTACCATTGACAAACAGCCCGATGCAGTGGTAATGATTGAGGATCTCGATGCCTACAATGTGCAGGAAGGTCTCGCCTTGTCACCCGAAGAAATACAATATTTAAAAGATGTGTCAGCCCGTATAGGCCGTCCGTTAACAGATTCCGAGGTTTTCGGTTTTTCGCAGGTCAATTCCGAGCACTGCCGTCACAAGATTTTCGGCGGAACCTTCATCATCGACGGAGAGGAGAAACCCTCATCACTTTTTGCTCTTATCAAAAAGACCTCCAAAGAACATCCCGGCAAACTCGTTTCTGCCTATAAAGACAATGTTGCCTTTAACGATGGTCCCGAAATCGAGCAGTTTGCACCGGCCGATCCCACCACATCTTCGTTTTTTGAAGTCAAGAAGATTCACTCCGTTATTTCGTTGAAAGCTGAAACACATAACTTCCCCACGACCGTAGAACCGTTCAATGGAGCTGCAACAGGTACTGGAGGCGAAATCCGTGACCGTCTGGGCGGCGGCAAGGCTTCGTTGCCGATTGCAGGTACGGCTGTCTATATCACTTCCTATCCCCGCAACGACCGCGATTCCCTCATCGGTCCGCGTCCCTGGGAAGAAACCATGAAGGCGCGTCCCTGGCTCTATCAGACCCCCGAACAGGTGCTTATCAAAGCTTCCAACGGAGCGTCTGATTTCGGCAACAAATTCGGTCAGCCGCTCATTTGCGGTTCCCTTCTCACGTTTGAACACGAAGAGGAGAATACCCGTTACGGCTATGATAAAGTAATCATGTTGGCCGGCGGTGTCGGATTTGCCAACTATCGTGATGCTCTCAAGGGAGAACCCGAACCCGGTGAAAAAGTCATTCTCATCGGCGGCGATAACTACCGCATCGGTATGGGTGGCGGTGCAGTCTCATCGGTCAATACGGGTAAGTATGCCGGTGCTATCGAACTGAATGCCGTACAGCGTGCCAACCCCGAGATGCAGAAGCGTGCTGCCAATGTAATCCGCGCTTTGGGAGAAAGTGAAAAAAATCCCATTGTCTCAATTCATGACCATGGTGCAGGCGGACACATCAACTGCCTTTCGGAACTTATCGATGCAACCGGAGGTAAAATCTGGATGGACAAACTTCCCGTTGGCGATCCTACCCTTTCGGCCAAGGAAATTGCCGGCAATGAGTCGCAGGAACGTATGGGCTTTCTGATTAAAGACGAGGATATCGACCGCGTAAAGAAGATTGCAGAACGCGAACGTTCGCCGTTCTATGTCATCGGTGAGGCTACCGACGACATGCGTTTCACTTTTGAAGAGAAGGACGGCACGAAGCCCATTGACCTCGAACTCAAGGATATGTTCGGCCATGCTCCAAAGACCTACATGCATGATCATACCGTTGAACACCATTATGCGCCCGTTTCAGTCTCGGATGATAAACTCCAGCAATACATCAAGGACGTGCTTCGGCTTGAAAGTGTGGCTTGTAAGGACTGGTTGACCAACAAGGTGGACCGCTCTGTGACCGGCAAAGTCGCCCGTCAGCAGTGTGTCGGACCGCTTCAGTTGCCGTTGAGCGACTGCGGTGTCGTTGCACTTGATTACAAGGGACAGAGGGGCATCGTCACCTCTATAGGCCATGCGCCTCAGGTAGCCCTTGTAGATGCTGCCGCAGGTTCTGTGATGGCTGTGGCAGAAGCACTAACGAATATCGTATTTGCACCCATCGAGGGTGGCCTGGAAGGCGTATCCCTTTCTGCCAACTGGATGTGGCCCTGCCGCAACGAGGGAGAAGATGCTCGACTCTATGAAGCTGTGCAGGCTTGTTCCGACTTCGCCATTGCCCTTAATATCAATATCCCGACGGGCAAGGATTCACTTTCGATGACCCAGCAGTACAAGGATGGCAAGGTAATCTCCCCCGGCACAGTGATTATTTCCGGCGGGGCAGAAGTGAGTGACATCCGCAAGGTGGTTTCTCCCGTGGTCAGGAACGACCGTTCAACCGCACTTTATTGGGTGGATTTCTCGTTCTGCGAACAGTATCTCGGAGGATCTGCTCTGGCTCAGACTCTTTCGAAACTCGGAGACAAAGTACCCACAATTGAAAATACTGAATACTTTGCCGATGCCTTTGCTGCGGTTCAGGATGCCATCCGTCAGGATATGGTTCTCGCCGGGCATGATATTTCGGCAGGCGGTCTCCTGACCACACTGCTCGAAATGACGTTCGCCAATACAGAAGGCGGTCTCCGTATCAACCTCAGCGAATTGGCCGGACAGAAGACCCTCACAGAGATTCTCTTTGCCGAGAATCCCGGTGTGGTACTCCAGGTCAAGAAGACAAAGGAATTCGAGAAACTTCTCGAAAAGCATGGAGTAACTTTCCTCAAGATAGGTTATCCCGGCGACGATCGTGTGCTCGAGGTACGTCGCGGCAATCAGGTTGAGGATTTTGATATCGATGCGCTACGTGATGTCTGGTATGAGAGTTCCTATCTGCTCGACCGCCGTCAGAGCGGCGAACAGAAGGCGAAGGAACGTTACGACAACTATAAACACCAGCCGCTCTATTGGGTAATGCCCAAGGGCTTCACCGGCCGTCTTTCCGATGTTGTGGGCAATGCTTCTGCCTCCAGACCCAAGGCTGCCATCATCCGTGAGAAAGGCACCAACGGCGAACGTGAGATGGCCTATGCCATGTATCTCGCCGGATTCGATGTGAAGGATGTCCACACGTCCGATCTTACGTCAGGCCGAGAGGATTTGTCCGATGTGAATTTCATTGTCTATTGTGGCGGCTTCTCCAATTCCGACGTCCTCGGTTCTGCCAAAGGCTGGGCTGCTGCCATCCTCTATAACGAAAAGGCACGCACCGCTCTTCAGAACTTCTATGCCCGTCCCGACACCCTTTCACTCGGTATCTGCAACGGATGCCAGCTGATGGTGGAACTCGGTATCATGGAAGCATCCGAGAAGGGTGCTGACATCAGTCCCACGCTGACTACGGTTCCCACGCTCCACATGCTTCACAACGACAGTCATAAGTTCGAGTCGAATTTTGTGAACCTTTGCATTCCCAAGAACAACAGTGTTCTCTTCGGTTCGCTTTCAGGCTCACGCCTCGGTCTTTGGGTTGCTCATGGCGAAGGCAAGTTCTCTTTCCCCAAGGATCCAGGGAACTACAATGTCATAGCCCAATACGGATATGAAGCCTATCCGGCTAATCCCAATGGCTCACCCTCGGCTATTGCGGGCCTGGCCACGACGGATGGTCGTCATCTGTGCATGATGCCCCACCTCGAACGTGCCATCTTCCCATGGCAGTGCGGTTTCTATCCCGATGAACGTAAGACCGACGAAGTGACACCCTGGTTACAGGCATTTGTTAATGCCCGTGAGTGGGTCGAACAGCATTAAACTACCGACATCAAGATGTTCCAGAACATCCCGGGCCTTCCGTATAGGGAATGCCCGGGATGTTTGGTCTGTCAACAATCATTATTGGGTAAGATTGTCCAATCAAATGATGTCATCCGGACAC
>Ga0326513_10002826_pt1 | contig 12711 bp, 10 predicted proteins | sample 2_2465_0518_D_FD_203654 | JGI IMG/M metagenome (GOLD analysis project Ga0326513, IMG submission 203654) | Bovine rumen microbial communities from UC Davis, California, United States - 2_2465_0518 | ecosystem: Host-associated > Mammals > Digestive system > Stomach > Rumen | place: USA...
GTTACGTAGGGTTTAGGCACCCTAAAGCCTTTGGTGTCTTTATTTATTATTCAAAGCCGCCCCAGTAACTATCGTTTTCTGGGTCGTCTTTTATTGGCTCATCGGCCTCGTTGTCATCATGGTCAGCGATAACGTCAAGATCCGCATCCGGATCCTCGGTTTTCTCGTCGATGACATAAGTATCATCGCCAACCTTCTCAGTTGAGGCCTCGGTGGTGACTTCAGTAGTCACCTCAGTCTTTTTCTCGGTGGCCTTTTCCGTGGTCACCTCAGGCTCCGGCGGATCCGGAGCCTTATATTCGGTCGTAGGACTCTCCGGCTCCGGAGTCACGGTTGTGTCTGGCTCGTTATTCTTCTTATCAGGAGAATAAAAGTCATACTTGTCCGCGTCCGGATTATTTTGCGGATCATCCTTCGGGTCTTTCCCGTCGTCGTGCGGCGGGTCAGGTGGAGTCGGCCAGTGCGGATCAACCGCCTGGTAGCCACACTCCAACCGGAGACGAAGCGTATATACCTCACCGTCAACCTTTACGTTGAATACGATGAAATGTCCGCCGGTATTCGTGCTTTCGCGCACTACTACTGACGGAACTCCGTCCGAGATGCCATCCTTGACCATATAGTTTGCACTAGTATAGTCGGACATCTCCTTGAGTTCGGCTGTCTTCTTGGACTCATCAGACAACAGGATTGAATAGATACGCTCGAGGGCAGTATCCCAATCCTCCTGATTCCGAATGAACCGCTGAGTTGCGGCATCAGGCCGCTTCTCGATTGGTAAATCTTTTTCTTCTTCGAGAATCGGCTTTTCTCCCGACATTCCGGTCTCGTCAATGCTACCTGCAATGGCCGCAGTAAGCGCCCGGTCGTAATAGAGCCGGAACGCCAATTTGCCGCTATCTGGGTGAGCTTCAAAAGCTTCCAGGATAGTAGCATACTCACCGTCTTTGACCTGCTTCTTTGCTTTTGTATATGCCTCGCGGTCAAATTCAGGATCGAGAAGGTAATCAAGTGTTGTTTCATACTTGTCACTCTTCTCTAATTCTGCAACTGCCTTTGCGTAGGCATCCGGGCCGAAGTTTAGCTCGCCCGGCTTGTTATGCGAGTAGGTCCAGTAAATGCCTTTTCTTGAAGGACTGGACGGATTCTCAGTGTTATCCTCTGTAGTCGCCTCGGTCGTATTGTCGGTGTTGCCACCAGACACAATACCCCTGACTGCGAAGACGATGCCAAAGATAATCACGAGTGTTGCAAGAAAGGCTATGCCATAAAAGGCCACCTTATCTCTCTTCATAAGCGTCACCCCCCTTACTTCTTTTTGGTGCCGAGCACCAGGTCGATCAGGACCCAGACCAGCACGAAGCCGGCTACGCCCAAACCGATTGCACAGAACCAGATAGCAAGCTGGTCAGGTACGTACTGCGGAGCAACTCCGCCCTTCATGTATGCGTCTGCGTTGGCGAGCTTCACGAAAGGTTCGTGAAAATTCGCTGCCATTGTTGACGCGAAGGCGTGTCCACCCCAGCCTGCGAGGAATCCGAGCACGATTGCTACGATCCAGTGGATCAGAGTGTAGCATCTTCCAGCGATTGCGCTCCTGAGATCTCTAATCTCCTTGCGGAGGTCTTCAACCTCATCATGGATCTTGTCCATGATTTTCTTTGCATTCTCATCAGAATGCTTGTTGACCGCCTTAGCAGCCTTAGCTGCTGCCCGGATATTAACCTTTGCCTGGGCATTAAAGCCCTTTTCTATGCGTGCTTCGAGATCCTTGCATGCACGCACAGTTGCCTTGACCTGGACTTTGACCGCTGCCAGGAGAGCGTCCTTGAATGTTGCCATAATCATTTCTCCTTTTCATTTTTTGTGTATGGGTTTGTTTATACAAAATATATTCACGCCCCCTTACCCAGGGGCGATTACAGAAAATCAGCCCCCGATGGAATCGGAGAAAAATAAAGACACCTATTGCTGCATTATGTGCAGCAATGATCTGATTTGTTAACGTTGCGCCTCTTGCTAAAGCATTTTCGCATCTCGCAATTAGCTGTGATGATTATATCAAATTTTTGGCTTTTTGTCAATAGTATTTCATGGGAATTTACAATTAGCGGAATTTATTTTATTCATAAGCGTTTTATATGATATAATGGGACTAATATGAGCCTCGATCCAAAGTTAATTAATCGCATAAATAACACTTCTCTATCTGATGTAGTACACAATAGTGGCTTCGCAAAGGCGGAGCGCGAGAACAGATTGGGTGTGCTTGGCAATGACACATTTGAGCATAGAAAGCAAATCGAGCAAAACCGCCAACATGTGCGCGCATATAAAGATTCAGCCATTGCTATGGGCGGAGGCATGCGCGAGCGATCACAGAGTCAAGAGAGTGCGATTGCAGCAATGGAGGCGCAAATAGCTCAAAGTGAGGCAAACAGCCGAAATACGCGCCAAGAGATGATTGTACGCCAAGAGAAAGGCGGACTACGCAGATATGACACGCGTGAACGCGGTAAAGCCGAGATAAATGCGACTGGACGCGCCAGCGGTGGTGGATATGGGCGAACTAGCAGCGCAGAGATGCGCCAAGCAGCAGCGGAACGCTTTGCTGGAAAAGCTCACCCGATACCAAAAACAGGCGGTTTTGGACTACATTAATCTGTCATTCGGCAGATTTTAGCTCGCGCTCGTGAGCTTGGAGCGCCTCAATGATATCCTCAATATCGCCGTTCATAGCGGCGGAAATGTTGCTACGGTTGTAATGAATACGGTGGTCGGTGATACGATCCTGCGGGAAGTTGTAGGTGCGGATCTTTTCGCTGCGATCACCGGTGCCAATCAGAGATTTGCGCGCATCAGAAGCATTAGCACGATCTTCGGCGATTTTGCGTTCAAGGAGACGGCTACGTAGCACGGTCATAGCCTTAATGCGGTTTTGCTGCTGCGAACGTTCATCTTGCATAGCGACAACGATACCGGTCGGAAGATGCGTAATACGAACGGCGGAGTCGGTCGTATTGACGCCCTGCCCGCCATGGCCGCCCGAGCGATAGATATCGATACGAAGGTCATCTGGGTTAATTTCGAGATCATGCTCCTCGGCCTCTGGTAGAACGGCTACTGTAGCGGTACTAGTATGAATACGCCCCTGACTCTCAGTAACAGGGATACGCTGGACGCGGTGGACGCCGCCCTCGAATTTGAGCCTGCCATAAGGCTGGTCACCAGAAACGCGGAAAATAACCTCTTTGTAGCCACCGGCATCGTTGACGGATTCGGATTGGAGCTCAACTTTGAGGCCGTGCGTCTCGGCGTAGCGGACGTACATGCGATAGAGGTCGCCCGCAAAAAGGCTAGCCTCGTCGCCGCCGGCGCCGGCGCGAATCTCGATGATAGCTGGTTTGTCGTCATTCGGGTCGCGCGGAATAAGCATTTCGGTCAATTTTGCCTCAGTTTCGGCTAGTTCGCGCTCGAGGTCAGGCTTCATCTCAGCGAGATCTGGGTCGCCCTCGGCCTCTTCGATATCTTGTTGGAGCTGCTCGCGCTTACGGCCAAGCTCTAGAAGCGTCTCTATCTCGGTTAGACGGCGGTTTTTAGCAGCAAAATCTGGCGCCGCGTAGGCGTCTGGCTTGGCAAGAAAATCCATAATTTCTTGATGTTCGGTATTTAGGGCATCAAAATCTAGATTCATAACTGTTATTTTACACTATTTTTTCATATAGATATTGTAATCTTCGAGATTCACGCCGGAATCAACGAGCGATTGCTCGATTGCGGCGCGGCATTTTACGCGATTTTCGGCGATTTCATGAGCAGAGGCCTGCGCGCCCGGATCGTAGTGAATCACGATATTGTAGCCGCTCTTGGCGGATGCACTATAGAGCTTTTGCATGTAACAGCCCGGCAAATCCTCAATAGCGGCAGGCGCATTGTAAATAGGATCATCGTCGCGCGGATATTCTTTGGTGTCCGAGCAACTGTCATCTTGGTAGATTAATTCATCTTGCTCTGGACAGTTCACTTCGACTGGACCAGCATCAAACGATTCGAGCTTTGCTTCGACTGAGCTTTTGATGTATTTAAAAGAGATACGGCGGCTCTTGTGGACCTCCTCAAAATCTATTAAAACCGAGACGGTGGTATACGGTTGCCCCGAGAATTCAAGATCGGCGGTCTTGCAGGTGCCACCACGAACCACGCCCTTAAAGCGGTCTCGCTTGGCAGCTTCAGCGACATTTTCGTTGAGCGCCGAAATAAGTGCCTCATTTACGCGCTTTTTGTCGTCTGAGCGGAGATCCTTGGCGCAATCTTTGAAACCCTCAATGGTGACCGTGTTTTTGTTTTGGCCGTCCATCCAAAACAGGATTATGACAGCAATAACACCAAGCGCTAGTAGCATCAATAAGAATGCCAGAATAATGCGGTTCCGTTGATATCTGTCGCCAGTATAGCTGGAATAGTCTCTAATACTCATGCCCTAACCAATCTAGTTTAATTCCATCCGTGAGGTCAACATATTCCCAGACATATCCAGAGCTAATATCCCTATCTGCATAGGCAATAGCGAGCTTGCCACTCCAGTTATTCTCGATTGCAAGCGGACGCCCATCATCAATTCTAACGATGGCGCCAGTATGTGTATGATAGCCATGATTGTAGTAAGCATTCGAGTCATCGCCCTTGTATCCATTCATATACTGACTAAATACACTCATGGTTGGCGGCGTAGTAGTAGAGTTCTTAGTATTAACCGTTACTTTATCGGCAAGCGATGGGTTTTCATTGACCATATTAGTAACAACGGAGCCACCCCAACCGCCACCATACTTGTATTCCGACAATACCGTCACAAACCAACCCGCAAGCGCAGTACACTGGTCACAGCCATCGCCTTTCCAACACGAACCCGAGGCAATTTCACTGACGTCCTTACCAATGCCCGTGGCGACAGTTTGAGCATGCTCGCTATTAAAGTTAATACTGCTAGGAATACGCTCCATATCTAGACGATTGCCGATACTATAAGTCTCTGGGATTCGAATCGAGAGACCATAGACATAGTTCGTATCGGCGACATACTGTTTCATATATACCATTGGGTCCTCTGGAGCATTGATATATTTGCGTTCGTTACATCGATTTTTGGCTAGTTTCTCGCCAGAGACATTTGCATAAATCGTATCAGCAAAGAGTTTCTTAGCGGCATCAGATTTCGGAGTGATTTTGTCGTCCTCAAAGGTATATTCGACTTCTTCGCTCTTTTGTCTAGCGGACGCGACGGCGTTTGCCCATTCGATGACCTTGGAATTCGTATAAACAGCGTTTGCAGCCGCAAAAGTACGGTTGTTGCCATTGTTGTAGATATTAGCGTCAGAGTCGTTATAGTTTGTGACAAAATAGAAATTATATGAAGGGCCCAGCTCTTCGAGGAGTGCGATGATCTCATCCTCTTTCAAAGTATCGTTGGAGCCGAGAGCGATAACTACTTGGCCATGCAGCTTCTTCTCGTCTTTAAGACGACGAAGGATAGTTGCACCGCTCTCGCCACCGTTGTTAGCATCGCCATCCGTAAAGAGATGTTTGCCAGCATCGGCGTAGATATCGATATTTGGCATCTTTGCGACGATAGCATCCTTCGTAGCAACCGTAATCTGGTCGCCGATCATCGTCGCGCCTGAGCCGAGTTCGCCGGCGTTATTATGTGAGCTAGACTGACTACCTTTATTTACCTGGGAGCCAGTGCCTTTTTCGTATGCATCGAAGGCGCCATCGTTGTAGCGCTGAATGACTTTCCTCGCTTCTTCGCGACGCTTATTCCAAGAATCGCCGCCCTCATAGCAACCGCCGCCGCAACGCTCATATTCGGCTGCAACCTGACCAGCGACAGTCGCGGCGACCTCTTCGTTCGGAGTAGTCTTATCTTTCGTGTCTTCCATGATATGAGTCTTTGAGCTGCCCTCAACTGTATTCGTATTCGCAAAGATGTCATAGAGATAATGTACTTCGATACAAAATACACTCCAATAATCCGCCTCGGAGCCGGTCTCTTGCGCTATTAGCGCACGTATTTCATCGCCATTAGAAGTGGAGCCGTATTTCTTATAAGCATCGCCTTCGAAATATATCTCAGTATAGCCGCCCTCTTGTAGGCGCGCAAATAGCTCCTCGCGTTGCGTATAGTACGTAATCTGCGCAAAGCCGATGCCAATACCGGCTACTTCGTTACCAGCCTTATACCCACTATAGCCGTGTTCCTGCATACATTGACTGTGATGATGCTCATGGCCAGTATGAATATCATACGGGTCGCCTTCTTGCGTCATACAATTGATATTGCGAACAATATTATAGGCACCCTCCTGGCGGAACGGATTCATGCCACCCTCATGTAAAAAGTTGCCAAATAGACCAGCGACCTGGTTTACGTTCAAGCCGAGACTACGAAAAGCCGACCATAATTGCAGCTCGTCAGTGTCACCATAGATATCGCACTCGCCGCCAGACCCGCCTGCGCCATTACAGGGTTTCTTGCCGTCTTCCTCTGGGTCATAGAACATAATGTTATTGGCGGCAAATTTTTCGAGATTCTCGGCACTAATCGCGACCGTAAACGCAGATGGCGAACACAAAAATACTACCAAAACTAGACACAGCATTCTGGCAATTTTGCGTTTTAGCATATAGTCATATTATAGCGCTTGTGTTAAAATTTTTACTAGTTGAGGGAGTCTATAATGAGGTTTTTGCGCGGAGTAATATGCATTGCGATTGTTGCTATAGTGGCAACATTTCTCAATTCTGATTTTACCTACGCCGAGGCAACGGTCGTGACGGATTTCGGCGGGTTCAGCACCGCTGCCACGAATGGCGGCGAGATTCAGCTTGGCGCCGATATCGTGCTGACGGGGAACACTTTCGTGAAGCAACCGCTGACGCTTGATTTGAACGGACATACACTGACGGCGGATTCGAGCAGCAAGATGCTCTTGTTGACCAGTACGCTGACCGTGACGGATAGCTCGAGCGATCAGAGTGGGCGCATTACCGGTGTGGGTAACTATTACTTGCGCGTCGGGAACGGTGCTAGCTCGCCAGGTACGCTGATTTTGGAGAGCGGCAACATTAGTTCGAATGGGAGCTACGATATCTTGATTGGGGCTGGCGAGATGATTGTGAATGGCGGGACGGTATCATCATCCAACGTGCCGGTGATTGCAAACGGCGGTAATTTTACGATAAATGGGGGCTTGGTTACGTCTAGCGGTACGGCAGTGCGTGGAAATAAGCCGGAATCCCTCATTACGATGAACGGGGGCAAAGTTGAGTCGACCGGCGATTCGCTGACGGTTAATCTTAGTGGCGGCAGCAAGATGATTATGAACGACGGCTTGATTGAGGCGCTAGATATGGGTGCGAAACCCGGGACTGGCGGCGTTGGCGTAATTGTTTATCGCGACGGCGAATTTACAATGAATGGCGGCAAGATTTTGTCGGCGAGCAGTTGCGTCATGAGTAATGGCTCGAATGAGGACTGGAACAATTCCGCTGGCGTAAACGCGAAGTTTACAATTAACGGAGGTGAGCTGACCTCAATCAAGCATAGTACGATTTATGCGCCGCAATATCAGGGTTCCGTATTGATTACCGGCGGCGACCTGACCGGTAAGACGACGGCGATTGAGCTGCGCGGCGGTAGCCTGAGGATTGAAGGCGGCAACTTTACGTCGACCTCTGAAGAATTTTCGATTGAGAATAATACGAGCGGCACGACAACAAAGGGTGCGGCGGTTGCATTAATTCAGCATACGACCGTCGATACGATAGACCTGCAGATTTGTAATGGTACTTTCAAGGGGATTGTGCCGCTGGTTGAGGCGAACCCGAATGGAAATAGTGCGGCGGATATTGCGAAAATCACGTTGTTGATCGATAACTCTTGCGGTACGCCGGTGTTTATATCTACCGGCGACCAGACGGTTTATAGCGAGGATTTCGACGACTTTATTACGGGTGGTCGTTATACACACGATGTAACGGATTTGGTGGCGGATGGCTATGGAACGAAAACCGAGGATGATATGTTTGCAGTGCACGAGTGGCATGACGTGACGATTAATCGGCCGCAAATGGGGTCTGCTGAGCCTTCTACGTATCGGGCGATGGTTGGCGACGCGATTGATTTGGATATCAATGCGTCCGACAACGCAAGTTTGCTTATTATTGACGCAACCGACGAGAATGGCAAGGTCGTAGAAATGAACGGAAGCTCAATCGTAATGCCAGATAGCAACCTGAATATTCGCGTGCGCTTCGCGAAAATTAACGCGAATGAGTCTACTCCCGACACAAGCGGTGTTTTCGATAGTAGCGCAGCGCGTGATGCCATAATTCACTCCTTGCAAGATGACGAAGATATGCTTGATTTGATTGGCGATAATGATCCGACGATTGGACTAACAGTAGAAGACGCGAATAGCAACGAAGATGCGCTGCGAGATATTCCGGCTAAAAATCCGGTCTTGATCGGCGGGAATAAGATTCGCGCAGTCGTGAAAGTCGGCGATGATGTCATAGGCGAAATAAGCACGCTTTCCGAAGATGTTGCAGTGAACATTGTGTTGTCGAACGATTTGCCGGCGACTCCTGACGGATTAAAACGAAAGTTTTATTTGGTGAAAGATGGCGAAGTGATTGAGAACGACTCCTCGACCGACACGGTTGCGACCTTCTCTGTACGTAACATGGGCGAATATACGCTTGCTTATGCAGACGTAAGTGTTACGCCGGAAGCGCCAAATACGGATGATACGATTTTAAGTAGCGTGTCGGTCTTGATGGTTAGTACTGCGACACTCGGCTTAGCTATCGCCTACCGTAAGAAGAAATAGGCCACCATAAAGAACCGCCAAATGACGATGCTTTTCTTCAGTTTACGCTCGGGGCGCTTGGAGGGGTGAATATTTATGATATAATTTTGGCATGGATCTTTAGCTCAGTTGGCTAGAGCGTACGATTCACATTCGTAAGGTCACTGGTTCGAGCCCAGTAAGATCCACCAAGACCGAGAAAAGATGCCCGAAGGGTATTTTTATTTGTTTGATTCTGAGTACTTACTTTGTCTATTCCGCAATCTATAAATGCCTGTTAAATCCCCAACGATTTGGCCTATGGTTTTATATATAATATAAGAAATAAGATTGAGGGTTTATGGAAGATAAAATAAAGATCGCTGCGAGCGAAATATTTACCAAGATAAAAGAATTACCTATTGGTAGCAAATTCATCATAGAGGAATACTTTACCGATTATAAGTTCGAAATGGAAGATAACTTTAAACTACTAGAAGAAATATTTTCACTCTGCGACTCTAATAATATACAAATAGAAAATACTCAGGATGATATGGAATTGGGTATGCCATGGGTATATACATATAAAAAGAAAAATTAACTCCCCTACTTATCCTTATTATTATATCGAGTAAACGACAAAAGTACCTTACGAAGCATCTCCGCGTATCATCTAAAAATCCATTCAGGGACAAGCTACTAGCCGAAGTTCTCATATCAACATCCAGCATAGCCTGGTGAGATGGGAAGTGAACTAAGGCAAAAAGATGAGTTTGAGGAGTAGTAGTCTGACGAAATATGTTCAGACGAGGCTGTGAAAGGCGAGCGCAAATAGCACGTAAATCTTCCCAAAGCACCTTATAGCCTCCATCCTGTAGCCGATAAAGAAACCTCATATAGTCCCAATATATAATGCCCCGCTCATCATTATCGAGCGGGGCTTCCCATTTGTATGCAATATGCCCGTCAGGGTATTTTTTATTGCCTAATTTTTGGTAAGATCTTATATTCCTTTAGCCCTAGCTTTTTTGCTAACTTCTCCGCTTCATCTTTGCTGCCGGCATAGCCATAGATCTCGCCATACTGAGCAGAAATATCGTAAATCTGTTCCGAATCAATGTTAAAAATTTCGCGAACAGCATCATTCTCAATACTCAGCATCGCTTCATGATACATCTCGTTATATTTTCGATAGCATAGATTAAATCGCGGCATATGATCGTATTCGGCGGCCATTAAATTACTAAGGTATTCCTTGAACTTCTTTACCTTTTCGTCATCCTCAAACCTAATGCGGAATCCATGAATACCGACATCAAGAATCGTAAATCCAATTTCGCGCGCCTCTTTCACTATTGCCATACAATCAGCGACATCTACTGGCTTATGAAAGGCAATCGTCAAATCGTCGATGCTAATACGATAATCCCCTGCTTTTTCCAACCCGGCTATATTCGTAAATGGAAACCGGAAGTGCCCCCTATTCTCTTCTAGATATCTTTCCCCATCGCTCTTCGCGCTCTCGAGTGCCATACGTCGTTTTATCTCTTCAGCATAGCCATCATTCATCAGCTCATCCCAAGACACGCAAAGCAATTTCTGGATATCTAGGAGCGAGAAGTAATCAACCGCGTTCTTATCATTCTCCCAGTTCGAAATGGTCTGCCTCGTTGTCTTTAGAGCTTCCGCCAACTGATCCTGGCTAATATTTGCTGCCGTTCGTAGTCTCTGGAGCCTTTGTCCAAAAGATTCTTTTTTCATATTTTCGTCCCTCGTTTAGTTTTTATAACTTCATAATAAGATATAGCTCTTGCAATTTCTATCAATTATTATATAAATGAATGTAAAAAATATTTTACATACTTCTTAAAAATATGTAAAGAATCTTTTGCGGAGATTCAAGATGATATACTAAAAGAGATAAGATTCCGAAGTATTGGTGGCAATATAAAATATATAGACTCCAGCTACGAGTCCGCTTCTCTACTGCTCGCGACCGAAAAGCTAGTTAAAGAAACTCTCGCCGTAAAAATCGGCGACGATATTATCCTCATTAATGACGAAAATGCGGATTACTATACCGTCATAGCCAAAAAGGGACTAAGTTATCTCGGGGCCATGGCTGCATAATTCGTAGCCGGCACGCCTGGATACGCCGTAGCTCGTGATTGGTGGCGAGAAGTGGGAGAGTAGCACCGCCGAAGGCTCATTGACATTGGCTCCAAAATCTGGCGAGAAGGCTATCCTGAGTATCTATGCAGCCTCGGATGATGACATAAAATTTAGCGATTTACGCAAAGGCGATACGATTAAAAAGTTAATCAACGCATACTCTGGCATGCGATACGTCAGTCATGTCGAAGAGGAAATTGACGGTATTCAATGCCTTACTGCAACCACGAAATATCCTAGTGGCACAGCAGGAATGGAAGACGAGAGGCCAATTTTTGCACTTTGCGAAGGGTATGATGGTACGATTTTTCTCATCGGTTCGGCGGCCGAGAATCAAGAAACGATGCGCGCCAACTACGTTGAAGGTGTCGGCATTATTAAGACCGCTAAATAGATTACTTGAACGCAATTTTTGCGATTTCGAGCTTATTTAGCGACAAATGCTTTATGCTTGCGCCGAGCTGAATATCCACCTCTTGCTTTTTGTCGTCATCGGAGATATTTGCGACAACCACTTCGTAACCTTTGCCAACTTTGCGCGCAACGGCTGCGATTTGATCAGAAGAAATATCACAGCGCACGACTTTGCTGCCAGCTGGAAATAATTGCGAGAACTTTTTGAGCGCATCGTAGATTGGCGTGAGGATAAAATCGTCACCAGCTTCGTTCATAATGACCGGACTAGCACAGGCATTATTACAATAAGTTGGGCCGCCCCGCCACGAAAGCAGCATATTCCAATCAATCCAAGCACTAGCGCCGCAGTTAATATCCGAGAGCAGCTCGCGATAGTATGGATTGGAGGCATTCGCCCAATTCTCGGCAACATATGGTGACCAGCCACAACACATCTCGGAGCTAACAGTCATGATGTCAGGATATTTCTCGCGTACTTGCCACATTTTGTCGGCATGAGTGCCGTTGTACCAGTGATAGCAGATACCGGCGACTTTTTGGTCGCGGCCATATTTTGTAACATATTTGCCATTTAGCAGACGGTCGGCAACTTGATCGAATTTCTTTTTGTTGTGGTCCCAGAGGAGAATTTGCGTATCACGATCGGCTAGCTCGCTCGCAAGGTATTTATAGGCGAGGCGACGCTGCCCACGGTAAGAAAACAGGCAGGATTCCCACTTCTGAATCGCGTGCGGTTCGTTCTGGGGCGCGATGTAATCTACTTTAATGCCCTCCTCGGCGTAAGCGTCGAGCCACTTGCCAATATATTTCGCATAACGGCCATAGCGCCAAGGTTTAAGATGCCCGCCAAAACGAGTCATATGTGTCGTTTTGAGACAGCTCGGCGGCGACCATGGGCTAGCAATTATTTTGAGTTCTTTTTGTTTGGCGGCGCGCTTCAACATTGGCAAAAGCCACTTCTGGTCGTGTGCGATCGAGAAATCGCTAAGGTTACGTTTCTTGGTATATTCAAACGGTTCGAGGCAAAAATCATTGCTACCAATACTAATCCTCACCCAGCGGTAATCAGCGCCATCTTTGCCATAGTAGGCATCAAGGAGCTTCTGCTGTTTTTTGGAACTGAGCTGAGCAAAATTGTAGGCCGTAGCCTCGGTGATAGCGCCGCCAATGCCCTGCCATATGCCGAGTTCAAGTTCTGGACGGATAGTAACCTTAGTCATATCTCTATCTTATCATGGCAAAAATCAATAATCCTCGGCTTGCACCGAGG
>Ga0326513_10002827_pt1 | contig 12704 bp, 14 predicted proteins | sample 2_2465_0518_D_FD_203654 | JGI IMG/M metagenome (GOLD analysis project Ga0326513, IMG submission 203654) | Bovine rumen microbial communities from UC Davis, California, United States - 2_2465_0518 | ecosystem: Host-associated > Mammals > Digestive system > Stomach > Rumen | place: USA...
GAATGAGATTTGGCTGGACTCTTGATTCGCTTACAAGGGTTTTCATCTATGATTTCCCATTCGTATGCTTTGCCTAGAATAGCTGACAAAGTACGGAACCAACTACCGGATGTATTTCGAGATAGTTCTTCATCCCGACCGTCCCTACGATCAAGACTTGATAACCATCCACGAATATCTAATGGTGTTATGTTCTTGATCAGCATATCACCAAAATATGGCATTAATCTCTTTTCAATAACGATTTTATAACCGCTCGCCGTTTTAGGTTTAAGTGAATTAATATGATTTTTGTAATATAACTCATTGCAAAATCGCCTGAACGTCATATTCGTATAATTTATAGTAATTCCGCCTCTTACCTTGCGTTCGAAAGATTCAGCAAATTCCGTGACCGCCTTTTGCTCCTGTCTTGGAGTTAATCCTTTAGGAGGTCTGAATGTAGCTGTACGGAATTTTCGGACTCCCTCATCAAAACCAGCACTTACCATAATTCGATAAGAGTCTTTCCTTTTCTGTATATGCACCTTCAGCCCTCCTTTCTAAATAAGTCTAATCACAATATATGCAGTGTTAGTTTTGCAATCCAACTTGCAACCCAAGAACATTTTAATACGGCGTTCATTCTATTAATGGGACAATTTAATCAGCTTGAACATATGTACAAGTTTTCGAGCATGCGTACTATACTGCTGTGCCCAGCCTTCTCTCTCCATTATCTATCCATTTCTAACGTCTGTGAGTCTCTAATAAGCTTAGCAAAAAGAAAAACCGCGCAGGCGGGTCATAGCCTGCGTTCCATACACTTAAACCCTGATCCCGCCAGCCGCGACTTGAGAGGTAACGTCCTCTCAAGTTGTGGGTGGCAATCCAAGCGGTAGCGCGGAAGAATAGAAACGCGCACTAAAGTAGAGTGGTTAAAGCTATTATTCTTTACTCGTAATGACAGATCTCATTATTCTGTGACGACTGTGACGATGTGACGACAATTTTGTGTTAGGTTTTCTTTTTGGAACAAATCAACTGCTTAGCTAACGATGCAGCTGCTTTCTCTGCCGTTTCGGAGCTCTCTTGGATTTTGCTGAACTCAATCACAATATATTTTGGAGCGTTGTTCTTCATGATTACTGCTACACCCTTTTCGTCAACAAGTCTAGCTACCTTCGAGAAATTCTGATTCGCCTCTGATATAGAAATAATAGTATCTGTATTGATCAACATATTAACTGCCTCCTTACCTTAGATATTATAGTAAGAATTTAGCTAATATTCAACCTAAAATTCCGTGTCAATACTATTCTATTCTTATAAATCTTGTAAGTTAGATTATTTCTATACAATAAGATAGTTAAAAGGACCTGATTTCTCAGGTCCTTCTATGATGGAATGCTTATTAGTTGAATGGGGATATTCCGTCTATTGTTAAAGAATCAAGATCAATATCCTCAAGTGTAATAGGGATCTTCCAATTATTGTCTTTCATCGTCTGAATAAACTCATCGGAAAGCTTCAGCTTATAAGTCTTTACATAGTACGATAGATCTCCCGGCCAAACCCATGTTCCGTCTGTAAGTGCAGTTGGTGTACCAATAACACCCCTATCTGGATTGATAACGTCATCAACAACTCCGGGGGTCGTTGCTAGCGGCACACCTGATTCAAGATATGAGCATATATTGTCAATTAAGCTCTTATCTTCTTTGCCGATAAAATCCATAATAGACGGATTAGTCGGCTCACCATGGGGCATTTCTTTATAGTAACCTTGACTAATAATGTTCATATTATTTTTCTCCTCTCTTTTTCGGTTTGAATACTCTCCAAGTGCCTGTATTCTTGTACTGATTTGGACCTATAGTAAGTTTCCCGTTTGGCCATACCCAAAGAGTATCCGTTGGAGCTTTTACTGGTACACCAAGCTTATTCGCAAGATTTTGTGCAAAACCAGAATCCAACTTGCCTGTACTACATGATAGTAGACGAATACCACCAGATTTGTAACCAGGATCTTTCTTTAAAGCTAACGCAAGGGTACGTTGATCTAGCTTAACCCACTTACCATTATGATAGTATTCAGCGGAATTAGCATTGCCGTGAATAACGACATCTGTAAATCCCGGTTCCTCTTTAACATTTTTGGCATAAACCTTTAGTTCTTCACCCTTGCCCTTTCCAACAAAAGCAGATGAGGCACTAATTGCTTTGTTCGCCTTGGCTCCGGACGTTGATCCGAAGCCGCCATGATATCCTGCCCCCATTATACCACCCCCTTCAAGGCCTTCATGCGCATACAATAATCACTCTCGAAATTGATGATTAATATGCCGCTGTCCCTGTAAACCGAGAAAATGTCATCTGGTGCAGATCCATAAACGATAATCACACTTGGAGATAATCTCTTAATAACACTTGCTAAACCTTCCGTAAAAATGCGCTTATCTTCTTTGTTCTTAATGGTGCCATGTGTTCCTACGGCAATTACGCCACCAGAGCCTATGCCGTCACAACATATTCTGAATGTCCTTTTATCTCCGTATCGGATATTCGGAATTACTGTAACACCATTATTTTGAAGCCAGCAGCCTATTGCTCTGCTACGATAAATATTCCATAGCTGCATGACGAAGGGCATATCCCGGTATAAACTGAAGTCTGGAAGTATGACACCATTGAAACGACTCAGCTTCTCGAGGTACTTCTGAGGATTGTTCCAAAGGCGTTCAAAGAGATAGTCGTCCTCATAAAAATGGACCCATTGATCGTAGTCCGTTGAGGATAACGCTTTAGAAAACGGAATAAGCTTGTTTGGAACTCTTTGAGTCGTTTTTATAACGGGAAACTCAAAGAGACCAGCATACTCAGCGAACTTTACCAGAAATGACTTAAATACATCGCGACAATTTCGTCGCATAGAATTAGTAAGTGACATTGTTGCCACCTCCTTTGTAAATATTTATTTTGAGGTCTTCTCAAAACTCAAAGGATGTGGCACAATATATTTGCAAATTTGGGGTGTGTAACATCCTATGAGAACACTGATTGAAGCTCCTCAGCTGATTTCAGTGTTTTTATTTTTGACAATCACTTTGATCACCCCCTTTAACAAACTTGAGCTGATACTTAGCCGCATCGGGAGATACTCCGCAAAGGCTTGTCAATTGATCCGCAGAGGGCTTTCTGCGTCTCTTCTTCAATTTGTAATAGGGTATCAATAGCTCTCCTGCAAGGCATTTGGCTTGCCATTCCGGATCATTATAAGGTTCGATCTTTTTATCCCTACAGCTATATAGGTTAACTCCGACAACACAGATCAATATATAATGAGCTATCTCATGGGCTATAGTCATTCTATCTCGACCTTTACCGTCACAAGCTCTAATAAAAATACTTTCTTTTATTCTTATGGTATGTGCGTTTATATCAGTGACCGCATGAGCAGACGGATCGTCCCATTCTTCATCGGGAACAATTTCATATGAAAAATCTTCAAATATTTCACACATTTGGTCAAGAAGGCGATCTACAGGGATCATCCAAACATCTAAGTAACCAAAATGCTTTCTGATAAAATATGCAAGCTGTCTCATTTCTTGTCTTGAGACAGCTTGCGCGTAATAATTACTCATGGGGAGAGTCCTCCTTAAACCTTTTCTCTAATAGTTCAAGAAGCTCCTCGCTTGTTTTTTCATCAATATCATCAAAGCGACGAGCAAATCTAATAGCAAGCTTCTTATTGTTTTCTGAAGCTTTTGCTATATTCAACTCAACCGTATCAAAGGACTCGTATGCAATGTCCTTGAATTCATTGACCTCACTATCAGAAAGGCCATATGTATCGGGGACTAGTGCAAACCATGAATCAGGCATCTTCTTTTTCCCGTTCTCAACGGCAGAAAGAAATGCAGGTGAAATGCCAAGATCATTAGCCATTTTTCTTAATGATATATTAGCTTTCATCCTTATGCTCCTTAAAAAATCTCCTAGTCTGGTCCGCATGCTTTTACCTCCTGTATACCCTTTGGGTTAACATGATTTTATAACAACGAAAATAGCGTGTCAACTCACAAGGTTAACACGCGCTGTTTAACTTAAAGAACCCCGTATTATCACGAGGCTCTTTGTAAATTATATTCGTGAGCTTATGGTCCAACCTCATTCCGATAAACTCGAATTTATTGATTTATATAATTTATGATTTTCAAAGCATATTCAGCACTATGTTCATGCAGGTACTGACCATGCCCCATGTTCTCAAATTCTTCACACTCCAGCTGAGGAAGATATTTCTTCAATAATACTGCACTTTTCTTCGGATACGGCTCATTTGAGCCATACCAGAATAAGATACGCCCGTTGTAGTCTCTGATTTTTTCCGGAATCTCATATTTATAAACAAACTCACAGACATTTATTATAGTCTTGGAAGTCACTCCCGGATAAAGCATCTCGACCACGCTGTTATTATCTTTCCCCATGATAAGATCCATCAAGAGCTTGGGAATCTTCTTCCCCTGTTGCATCCGTGAGATTCCTTTGCAGAATAATTTCTCATACAGTTTTGCAAGAGATCCCATCTTTGTAAGAAATGCAGCATCCAGCAGCACCTTGGAGATTCTGACATTGCCCCGTCCGACTATTTCCACAGCCATAGTGCCACCCATTGAAAATCCACACAGGCAATATAGTTCTCCTCTAAGCTTCTCAAGAATGAATGCTTCTATTTCAGTACAGTTATCAGCTAAACTATCTAACTCCCCCAAATTATCACTATGCCCATCTACCTCAGCAAGAATAACATAATAATCTTTTAGATACCCTAATAAAGGCTCATAACACAGCAATGCAGTTGATGCCATTCCATGTATAAGTAGTATCGACTGCTTCTTTTTATCACCATACGTCAAAAAATTCACTTTTCTTCACCAAATCCCGATTTGCTTATTTCACTATCCTGCTGATTTTCTTATCAATACCATTATAACTTTTCGTCTGCCATAAATAATAAGCTAGGCTGAATCAGCATCCATACATTCTTTCAGCCGGCTACATTCATCAACTCGTCCTATGATCTTAGTCTTCTTCTTCATGTGGACCTTATAAAACTAACCTGATTTCAAGTCAATAAAGTCGCCAAATCTTGCTTTTTTATTTTCTTTTGGAGTATTTGCGTATTTATCTGTCGGAAATGGCAGAGCTTACTAAAGCAAAGGTAAGGCACTGTGATTTCACTTCTGATCTGACTCGCCTGATATGCAAGATCCACCTGATCTGCTCCTTGGCACAACAGCAAAAAGGGAATTTAATACCAAAGTAGTATCTCAAGGCTTTGTATTTGATGCCGGGTGGCTGAGCATTGGAAGTCTTATACGAAGGTATACCTGTGCAAATTCTGATAAGTGCGATTACCGGATCGTCGGTGACGAATCGGAAGCTGCAAAAAAGCATCCGAAAAAGACTGATCGCAATAAAATTCATTACGACCTGGTGCATTCCTTTAACTGCGAGCTGTGAAGTCGTCGAATGGTATCGTTACAGTACAAGCATTCTTTATCAGCTCTGTGTCATGCGTAACTACAATTACCGTTTTGCGTTTTTCTTTTAATTGTTTCAACAATTCTGATACATGAAGCATATGGTAATAGTCCAGCCCACTTGTAGGTTCGTCGAAAAGAATGATGCTTCTCTCGGATGCAATCGCCGATGCCACGGCTACACGCTGTTTCTGCCCTCCTGACAACGCCAACGGATGTTTATCAGCATATTCTTTAAGATCTAATGCCTCGAGGATCTTTAATGCTTCCTCACGGTTCTCCACTTCCTGTGATATCATTACCTCATCAAGGACACTGTCGGTAAACAGCTGATGGTTTACATCCTGCATAACCATATATATATTCCGCCGTCTCATCTTGTTATTCCAAAGTTCAGAGCCTGCTTTAAGCTTCGCTTTACATGATCGTTCCATGCCACAAAGACACCTCAGAAATGTTGACTTTCCGGCACCGTTTGCACCCACTATTCCAACAATCTCACCTGCGGGTATTTCGAGCTTTGGAATATTAAACACCGGTTCCTCACCCTTATATGAGTACTTCATGCCCGACAGGACATATTTCCCTTGAACCCGGGTGTTTACGGGAATAATGATATCTGACGGATCCTGCACTTTATCTGCTCTTAAGCCCAGATCATGAAGTTCATTTTCGGACATAGAGGTTATCACATCTGCAGAGTATTCCCGGACTATATTACCGTTATTCATGAGTAGGGCTCTTGTAATATACGGGAATAGATACGATATCCTGTGTTCTGCAATGAGTATGGTCTTGCCTTCTTCTTTCCAAGTCGCGATCATCTTCTGAAGTTCGCATATACCTTTGTAATCAAGATTTGCCGATGGTTCGTCAAGAACGATTATATCCACCGGCTCTACAGCAATACTCGCACATGCGATCTTCTGCTTCTCACCGCCTGACAATTTGAAGATGCTCCGATCCATCAGATGTCCCATGTCATGCTTATTTACAACCGAATTGATCCTCTGCTCTATCTCATCAGGTGAAATTCCGAAGTTCTCACATCCGAAGGCCAGTTCACTTGTGGTATCCACATTAAAGAATTGACTTCTCGGGTTTTGAAATACTGTTCCGACATAACGCGAGATCTTCCTTAGTGTGGTCTTGGAAACATCTATGCCACCAACTGTTACGGTTCCGGTCATTCTTCCCTGATAAAAATGCGGAATAAGACCGTTGACGCATCTTACTAATGTGGATTTCCCACAGCCTGAAGGACCGCAAACCAGTATCACATCCCCGTCGTTTATGGTCAGGGTAATCTTATGCAGACTTTCCTGCCCTTCGGAATATTCATAAGATACATTGTCAAAACAAATCATATGAAGAACCTCCCGACGCCCCACCAGATAAAACAGAGCAGACAGAGCACTAAGATGATCCAATCGAATACACCGAATCTTATGTTCCAGATACAGCTTCTGTTTTTCCCCACATCAAGTCCTCTTGTCATGGCAGCCGCAGACAGTTCCTCGCCTATGATCGAACAGGAAGCAATTAGTGGAACCATCCTGTATTCAACCGCTTCGGTTGCTTTCTTTGCACCCAATTCTATGCCTCGCATTTTCATGGAATTGTTGATGGCTCTTGACTCTTCAGCAACAGTAGAGAAGAACCTGAAGATAACACTTATCGGAATAGTCAGCTTATCTGTAACATGCATACGGTTCATAGCCGCCAAGAATTCTGACACCTTGGTGGTCTTTACAATATATCTGGCCAGGATAACTGTAGGAAGTATCTTCGTAATGATATACAGCATCAGTGCCAAAGCAGATTCCAGCGGCGTCAGATCATGCTGCAGAGCCATCTGTGCGAAGTAACTTCCCACATATATGGCAATTGAGATCAAGCCTGCTTTCCATTCCCGTTCGATAAACAACAAAAGAACGGGAAGATATACCAGGATCCAATAGAAAACAACCATCCATTTTTCGCCTGCATTACCAACGACGAACACGGAGCTTGTGAAAAGCAGCAGGAGTTTGGTCCTCGGGTCTAAGAGCGAATGAACATCTCTTTTAAGCCTGTATTCCATATCAGGCAATCCCGGCCTTTACAAAGTGCTTCTTCAGTATCTTAGTGCCGATCCATCCGCCGATTATTCCGCAAGCTATATCGATTACAAGCAATACGGGACACATCCATACGGGAAGCATCCCGGTAACAGCGTCAATGTATTCCTGACCGAAGTTCTGCCTTGTAGAGAAATATGCATCTGCATTGAAGAAGATGCCAAAGTAATTTGCCCAGCAATAGATGCCAGAGATCGCATATGCAATGATTCCATTCCATTTACGGTTATAGTTTCCCGCACGGTATATAAGTTCTGCAATGATTCCTGAGACTGTTCCTACTGCCAGTGCATACCAGCTCATTCCGGTAACCCACATCAAAGCTCCCATAAGGATATTAAGTATCAATATCATTCCGAACTTCTTAACCTTTGTCAGGAACATCATATAAGGAATACCTGTGAATAACGGCACAAATACCACCAACAGCACCATCATGATCGGTATTACACCCGTCATTGCGATAGCACAGCAGATCACGGCACATATGGCCGTATAGATTCCCACATTGATGAGATCTTTTGCGTTTAAGCGATTGTTCTTTTCCATTTTTTCTCTCCTTTTCTGTAAAAAGATTAATTACATTTTCCAATTCTGTGATATAAGTTGCTGTCTGGTCATACGGCTGAATATACTGTCATATCCTGACAGATATTCAGGGCTTCCCTGTTCTGCTACAACGCCGTCTTTCAGCACAACGATATGATCGGCATTTGCAATAGTCCTCATGCGGTGTGCAATGATCAGGACCGTTTTATTCTTTATAAGTCTTGACAGCGCTTCCTGGATCACGGTCTCATTCTCAGCATCCAGAGAAGCCGTTGCTTCATCCAGGAGTATTACGGGAGCATCCTTAAGAAAGGCTCTTGCGATGGATATCCTCTGTCTCTCGCCGCCGGACAGCTCGCTTCCGTTCTCTCCGATATTTGTGTTGTACTTATCCGGGAGAAGGTCTACAAACTCATCGCAGTTTGCAAGTCTTGCAGCTTCCATGACCTCTTCGTCCGTAGCTCCGCTCTTGCCGATACGGATATTCTCCATAACAGAGTTATTGAACAATGTTACATTCTGAAATACGATGGAATACTTTGAAAGCAAGGTCTCAGGATCTATGCGCGAGATGTCCTCGCCGCCTAATGTGATCTTTCCGCTGTTTACATCCCAGAATCTTGCTGCAAGTCTGGATATGGTTGTCTTGCCTCCGCCGGAAGGTCCGATAAGTGCCGTTACCTGTCCCTGTTTTGCAGTGAAGCTTACGTCTTTTAATACATCCGTATCGTCATCATATCTGAATCCCACATGATCGAAAACAATATCATATCCGTTGCATCTTAAGTTCTCTGTTCCGGTCTGTATCTCATGTGACAGCACTTCATCCAGTCGTTCACACTGTATGCCGGTGGCAATGATCGCAGCAAAGTTCTGCAGTGATATTTCCATTGGAGAATAAAGCCTTGCTGCCAGCATCAGGAACATAAAGAAAGTCAGAATGTCTATATCTCCTTTTGTGAAAAGTATTCCGCCAACTACAGCAGTTGTTCCGATTCCAAGCTTCAGGATAATTGCTGCTGAATTCACATATACAGCCATCTTCAGCTCGGTAAACAATGCGAACTTCTCGACCTTCTTTATCTTGCCGTCAAGTTCTTCCATATATCTGTCCTGTGCATTGTTAGCTCTAAGGTCTCGTATAGATTCCAGACATTCCTGTATACCGTTCGCCATATCCAGCTTTACCGCCTGGTTCCTGCGAACAGCTCTTTTCTCAGCACCGGAGCACGTGGTAATGATTATGAATGCGACCGGGATTACCCAAAAGCTTGCCAGGACCATTCTCCAGTCAAAGAAGAAAAACATACTGATGCCTACAAGACATACGGAAGCGACTGCACCGATTAGCTCGGGGATCCAGTGACTTGATGCCGTCTCGATCTGAGCACAGTCACCCATAATGTTCGTGGTAAGATCAGCTATATTTTTCTTTCCAAAGTAGGAGAGGGGTAGTTTTCTTAACTTCTCGGCTATTGCCGTTCTCCTGACGCCGCTCTCGCGGTATGTAGTAAGAAATGTGGCGTTATATTGTATAAAGTTCGTTACAAATACCAGGACGATTATGATTGCGGATCCAATAGCATAGAAGGGAATCCTGTCCCGGTTAAGGTTATTATCAAGAAGGTCCTTGATCAGTGTATAAAGTATTCCTGCTGTCATCATGTAAACGATGTTGGTAACAGTTACGCTGATGCAGGCCTTTATCATATCCACTGCGCCTTGTTTTGAGAGCGCATATTTGTGTTGCAGTTTTTCTACCATCTTCATACACCTACCCTCCACTCTATTGACCTTGTATATTCGTCAAACATCTTTTTGTATAAGCCGCCTTTATCCATAAGTTCTTGATGTGTTCCGGATTCTGACAATCTTCCGTTATCAATGACGAATATCCTGTCGGCATTCATTACCGTACTCAGCCTGTGAGCTATCATGATGAGAGTCTTATCCTTCGACAACTCTTCAAATGCCGCCTGTACTTTGGTCTCGTTATCAGGGTCTGCAAAGGCTGTAGCTTCATCCAGGATCAATATCGGAGCATCTTTTAGAACCGCTCTTGCGATGGTGATACGCTGCTGCTCGCCGCCTGACAGATAGGTTCCTTTTTCACCTATTACTGTGTTTATCCCGTTCGGAAGTTTCTCGATGATATCCATGCATTGTGCCTTCTTCAACGCTTCCAGCACTTCCTCTTCGCTTGCATCCGGTTTTGCCATGCGGACATTCTCGAGAATCGTTTTCTTGATCAGCCTGCTGTCCTGAAATACAAATGAGGCTCTCTTCATAAGTTCACTTTGCGGCATGTCCTTAACATTGACACCGCCTATCAAGATCTCTCCGGATTTGACGTCAAAGAATCTGACCATAAGCTCGGCTAATGTAGTCTTTCCGGAGCCTGACGGTCCGACAAGCGCCACATGTTCACCGGGTTTGATCGTGAAGCTCACATCGCTTATTGCATCTCTCGATGCACCTTTATATCTGTAAGAGACGTTCTTAAGTTCCAGGCCGGAGTCTGCCGGTAACTTTTCGATCTTGCCGTCTTCCAAAGGCTTGATCTCCATAATCTTCTCAACGCGTTTTACCGCATCGATCAAGGTCATCTCCGCCTCGCCGGAATAAGCGATCTTTGTAAGTGCGATAGTAACAAGAGGTGTGATTATTATGTAGTACATTATGTTCAGGATCGAAGCATTATCTACACCGTTTTTGGTAACCACGAAGGCTGAGATTACGATAAATGCAAAAATAGCGTTGACGCAGGTCATAAAACCCGCCATTGGGAATCTTAACATAAGTGTATAATCTGTCGCCCACTTGCCAAATCCGTCTATGCAACTCTTAAACCTTTTGAATGAATGAACTGTCTGTCCGAAAGTCTTTACAACAGGAACACCCCTGACATATTCAGTCGCTTCACTGCTCATGGTCTCAAGTGCATCCTGGTACTCCTTCATTTTCTCCTGCATGCCCTTACTCATCATGGTCATCATGCATATAAAACCAATAACAGCAGGAATCATGCATATGAGACCGATCCTCCAGTCAAAAGCAAACACAAGCACAAGAAGACCCACGGGTGTTATGGCTGCTACGGTCTTATCGGGAAGGTTATGTGCGATATAAGTCTCTGTAGCAGCTGTTGAATCATTTACGATCCTTCTTATCCTACCGGTGCCCTCATCATCAAAAATACCCAACGGTAATGTTATTATCCTGTGCATCAGAGAACTTCTCATATTGGCCTGCACTCTGAATGCAGCTATATGAGTACATAATAGTGCCAGTATATATACCAGAAGCGCACCAACGATCAAAGCTACTGCCGTCCACGCATATACTTTGATATCTTCCAGATCTTCACCATTTACAGCTGTCTGTATGACTTTCCAAAGTTCGTAATATGGAATTAGTGTCATTACAGCGCTGATGGCTGCAAAGAATCTTCCAAGTGTGATCAGATTCTTATGCCCGCCGGCGTATTCCCTGATCAATTTCATGTGATCGATCTTTTCTGTTTTTTCCAATTCTCTTGTCCTCCACTATGTTTTATTAATTGTTATCAATCATCCATTCTTGTTAGCTAACGCTAACTTAGTAACGATAGCTAACGCAAATAAAAAAGAGCCTTGCGGCTCTTTCTACTTAATTCCCATTATCTTCATCCACCCCGGCATGAAGAACTCTTGCACTGTGTTTAGTGATTTTATTACTGCATCATCATCATAATCATGTATGACCGGTTCAAAACACGCAGTCAGATATGCTGACAACAGTAAATGCAGTTCCTGCTCACTCAGAACTATTGCAGGATAACCATTGTTCTTCATGTATTTTATCGTCTTTAGAAATATCTTCTGATTATCCTCTACATAATCATGTATAAAGTTCTCGTATTTTGTTCCGCCTGAACGGGACATAAGAAGAATAAACTCACTTCTTCTGGGGAGGATTACTTCCTTAACCATGTCCACGAAAGTCTCTCCGAATAATTCTTCATCCTGAACCTCATTCTCGAGAAGCGCAGATTTTTTGCTTATATGATTCTCAGTCCAGGTCGTAATGCTATCTATCAGCGGCTCCACCATAGCATTAAACATGGCTTCCTTATCAGCGTAATGCCTGTAAAGTCCGGCAGAAGTCATTCCTGCACGGGCGCCTATGCTTCTAATTGAAGCGTCCTCAAAGCCTTTCTCGAGGAATTCTTCTTTAATAGCTCTGTTCACTTTTTCATGGCTTAATGACTTATCTCTTGGCATAATTAATCTCGATCATTATTATTGTTAACGCTGATAGCTATCGAAGATTACTTTATAATCATTGATTTGTCAAGGGAAAAATGGACTGCGGCGAAAAAGTGTTACACCACGATGGAGTAAAATATCACCACCATTAGGAGGAAAAACATGAAACGCAGGTACACCGAAGAGGAGAAAGAGCAGGACCGAGATACTATCTTCGCTGTGACTCGGGGTAGATATAATCTCTCCTTCGATCCCGA
>Ga0326513_10002828_pt1 | contig 12702 bp, 4 predicted proteins | sample 2_2465_0518_D_FD_203654 | JGI IMG/M metagenome (GOLD analysis project Ga0326513, IMG submission 203654) | Bovine rumen microbial communities from UC Davis, California, United States - 2_2465_0518 | ecosystem: Host-associated > Mammals > Digestive system > Stomach > Rumen | place: USA: California...
GGTACACCCTCGATGGCAGGAAAGTCAATTCACCATTCACCATTCATAATGCACAATTGCCGAAGGGTATTTACATCCACGGAGGCCGCAAGGTGGTGATTAAGTAAGAGAATCTCAAGGTCGAGCAAGAGAGAGAGTTACGAATGTGACTCTCTCTCTCTTTAGGTACTTCAGGATGGCCTTGGATTCAAAAAGATGAAATCAGACCCACCACGCTGGGCAGGAAGAATTACCTCTTCTGCGGGAACCATGAGGCAGCCGAGAACATGGCCATTTGTCTGCTAACTATAGGCAACATGCAGAAACCATAATGTCAATCCGATGGGCTATCTGAATGATGTCATCAGACAAATGCCGTATCATCCCATGTATATTTTGGAAAACAAGCAGAAAACTTTGGTTTTATAATCTCAGCCCGAAGAAGGTGCGGATGCGCCACTTGTTGTTGTGTATGGCGAGACTCTCCTCGTTGCCGATGTTGGTGTAATTGAAGACCATTGAAAGGCCGACGAACATGTTGCCCCATTGGCGAACGACGGCACCACGCCCAGTGATGATAACCTCGGGGAAATGGTAGTGAAGTGGCACGCGAGTGTCAAGGAAAGTCATGGATGTGTTGCTATAGACGATGAACGTGGGCAGAGCGGATATATGCAACAGCCAGCCTTGACCTGGCACGTAGTTGTAACCATAGCCCCCACCGATACCGACATTCTTCATCTTCAGCTGCATCTCCTGTATTTCCGACCCTTGTTCGCCTTCCGGTTGATCTTCCCATTTGAGGGTGGCGTGCTGACCCATGCTCGACGCTGCCAATAGAAAACTGCCGGCAGAGCGCCGTTGAATGTAACTCTGCGAGAAGGCAGCGGGATAGGAGAAGTGGCGGTTGTTGAAGACGTAGAAGGCATTCAGATTCAGCGTCTTCACCGACAGCATACCGTCAAGGAGTGTGACGCGCTCCATGCCCTCATGGTCGTGCCAACCCGTGAAGTTCTGGGCATCCTGATAGATGACGTCGAAGCCGAACCGCCGTCCGTAGCTATTGAAGTTCAGCTCATAATCATGGTACTTGCCCATCATCTTGCCGGGATTGAGCGACGCACTGAGCGAAAGGCCGAGGTAGTTGACACCTAAGCTGAGCGTCGTCTTCCTTTCGGCTTGCATCTCTGACTTGAAGTGCTGTCCGACGTCTATTCCCTCCGCCTCAATCGCCGCTCCTGACACATTCATCCGCGCCCTGACAGTCCACTTCTTCGTAGGCCGCATAATATACGCCGTATCAACACTGCTCTTACGATATTTCTTCGTCAGCATGCTGTCAACACGATGAAGAATCGCCTGCGCATCAGCCTCACCTGGAATGGTGAGGAGAGACGCAGCAAATATCCAATGACATAAGTGTTTCATTCTTTTTTGAGATTGGGACGAATGACAACTTTCTTTCCATTGTAGAGATAGACACCGGAGCGAGTGGGACGGGTGGTGCCGCAGCGAACACCTTGCAGGGTGTACCAAATGCTGTCGGCCACCGAAACGCGGATGTCATTGATGCCAGAGGGGTCATTGATGTCAATGACGAAGGGTTCCCACGGTGTGCCGATACTGGAGTCGCTGGCGTATGTCAGCGAGGTGCAGATGGTTCTGACAGTACCATCGATATTGGCACGTATCTCTATCGGCTGACCGCTACCCTCACCTGCCACGAGCAGATAGTAGAGACCTTCGTCTGCAGAGGTAGCACCGCGACATTCGCCATCCACAAAGGCAGCTACTTCGGCATCGGTGATGGGCTCACCGCCATCGGTGAGCATGATGACGATAGCCATATTGTCGGGATAGTCGGTAGGATCGACTGGTGAGAAGGTGTTTGGTCGTTTGGCGGATTGGTCGTTTAGTCGTTTGGGGGATTGGCCGCGTGCCGAAGATACGATGTTTGGATAGACGAACTGCTTCTCCGCGGTGTCGGTGCTGAAGTAGAGGTATCCCTTACCGCTTTCCAAGGCATCAAGGTTGCCTTCCCATCCGTAGGGGCCGTAGTAGGCGAAGGCTGTCTGCGACTTCACTTGGTCGCCATACTGTGGGTTGGCGCCAGCCAGTGCCAGGTCGATGGGCATCGTCGTCATCGGCGTGTAGGCTATCCAGTTCCATCCATTGTGCAGGGTGACAGGTGTGTCAGCAAGCTTCACCTGCTGGCCGTTGATGATAAGGGGCTGTGGCAGGTCGTTGCTTTTTTCCATGCGTGTGAGCTGCAGCTTATACATGATGTTGGCATGTACTACCTTGAGGCTGCCCATCCAGTAGTTGCCACGACAGTAGGCTACGCCGGTGGACTTGTCCTTGAGCTGGGCGTTCCAAGTGACGAGGTCCTTGAACACCGTCGAGACCTTCGTGTCGTTCGGCTCTACGCCCAATGACAGCCAGTTCCAGCCGGTACGGATGTTGAGTGGCTGCTCCAAGAGGTTGCTCTTTGTGAAGATGAGTGGCTGGTCGAAGGTGCCATAGCTCTGGGTTGGGTCGAAGTTGATGCTGCTGACGGTGTGGGCATCCCCTCCAACGTGGTCGTCGATTCTGATGTTGACATTGGAATAGGTCATGCCGTTGGTAGCGTCCCAGATGCGGAAGGTGACGGGCTGGCCCTTGTCAAGGTCGGCGGGTTGGCCATTGATGGTCTGGAGGGCTGTGCCGAATACACTCATGGACACGTAGGCCGCACCTCGCATCTGCTTGGGTGAGACAACGCCCCGGCACTCGTCGCCGATAAAGGCGGCCAATAGGCTTTCGCTGTTACTCAGCAATATCCCGTTGATGTAGATCTGCCCCACAATGCTCATATTGTTCTCGTAGGCATTCGGGTCAACGCTCCAGTTGGGCTTCTCGCCACTCACCTTCATGACGATGCGCAAGGGTTCCAGAATCTCGTTGTTCCCTGACAAGCCGATGGTCACGTCGTAGTTGCCAACAGCCACCAACGGGTTCACCTTGAAGCGCAGGGTCTTGGTCTTCAAGGGTGGGATGTCATCGACGGAGGAACCGTCGACCACAGTGAGCCACTGGGGGAGGTTATATAATGTGTAATATTCGGTGCTGCCACCCCGGTTCTCGATGTTCACGTCGAAGGTGTAGTCGTCGCCATACTTTTTGATAATGTTCACCGAGTCCTTTGTCCACTTCAGCGTGTTCAGCTGAACGTAGGCTGTCCAGCGGACAGGGTTCGACTGGTTGCCGTGCATGTCGTGGATTTTGTCAACGGTGATATTGAGGGTTGTGCCCTCTATGTCGCGTGCCTTGATGCCGTCTCCCTCTTCTACTCGGATGACGAGTTTACGCTCTGAAGTGATAGGCTTGGCAATGATGCGGCTCTCCACAGGAGCGTTCTTCAAGGGAGGTGCAGACTCGACGAGTAGTGTCTTGCCCAGTGGAGTGATGTCGGCGGAGGAAGCACCGACCACTGTGCGTGGCGCCATGTTCTCAAGCGTGGCAATCATAGTGCTGACACCGTTTTCCGTGCCTGCTTTCTCGAAGGGATAGTAGGCCACAAGGCCACGAGCGTAGACGTCGGTGGTGTCGATGCAGTTATATTGGTTGGCCAGCAGTCGGCTCTCTGAGAGTGCTGCATGCCAGATGCGCACTTCATCGATGCTGGAGAATGCGCCCATGCCCTTGCCCAGGATGAGCCGTGAGCCCTCTAACGGTGGCACGTCACGCTCGGCGATGACTGCCGTGCGCTGTCCGTTGAGAAAGAAACTGGCAGCCTGTCCGCGCACTACGTTCAGGGCCACGTGGTTCCATGAAAACAGGTCGGGGAAGTCACTCTTGCTCACCACCACCTGCTGCTTCTCTCCGTAGCTTAACATCCAGTCGTGCTGCTGGTTCAAGTAGAGGCGCAAGCGGTTGCTGTCCTTGCTGCCCGTCTCGAAGATGGTCTGTTCCTCACTGCCGGCAGCCTCATGTACCCACATCTCAATGGCATAGCTGTCGCCCTGGCTGGTATTGACGCGACTGATGTCGGCCTCCACGCCCGCTTCGTCATCAAGGCGAAGGGCGTAGTTCATATTGTCTATCAGCCAGGATGCGTTGACCGTGAAGTCGTGGGTGTGACGCATGTCGGTAGCTACGTAGCCATGTCCTTCCTTCATGGGCCAATAGTTCACCAGGCCATAGACATAGTTGTCCTTCTCCTGATTCTTTGTGGCAGCGGCCTCATTCACGTCGCGGTAGATGTTGAACAGTGCCAGGTCGTGCATGGCTCCGTCCATGTTGCCAAGGTAGAGGTGATTGTCATCGGAATAGTACACCTGCTGCACCACGCCGTCGGAAACGGCCTGGTCAGTAAAGAGCGACAACGACGTGGTGCCATATTGTGCCAGGGAACTGAACGTCTTGTTTGACGAGTTGTAGCTTAGCACGATGTATGTCCACTCGTTCTTTGGCACCACATCACGGCTCGTCAGCTGTGCCTGTCCCAGATTGGTCACGATGTGCCCCTCCTCATCGACACTCAGTGCGAACTGTTCGGAGCCAAGGCGCAGTATGCTGCCGGCATAGTTCCATCTCATCCAGAAATCGACCGAGAAGTCACCGTTGAGGAAGATGGGGTTGATGGTCACCTGATCCTCTCCGTATGGTCGCAGCAGTTTGGCCACGTCGTGGGCCACCGGCTGGTTGTTGAGCTTGGCGGTGACAATGATGTTCTTGTCGCTGACGTAGCCTGGTACGATGTCTTCGTTGAACTCAAGGCAGATGTCATCGCCGTAGCGCAGGATGCCATTGGTGGGCGTCGGCGTGGTGAGGTTGCGAGGCCGCACGTTGTCCTTCACCACGGTGACCTCATGACTGTACATGTTGATCTCTTCGGTGCCATACGACGTCGTGGTGTATGCCCGGAAGGTGTAGTTGCCTTGCGGATAGAAATTGTCATCGCTCATGTTGAAGCGTAGGCGCAGGTCGCCTGTGGCGGGCAGCACCTGGTCGTGCAACTTTGTGGAATCGGCGCGGTTGACAAGGAATGTCAGCGTGTCGGGTCGCGTCCAGGTTGTGGAACCCTCGAAGCGGTACTCCACACCCACCTTCTTCATGCCCTTGAACTGGCGGTTGAAGTTTGTGACTTTCAGTTCCAAATCACCCTTGTTGCGACCGAGCGTCTCGATGTTGAGCACCGGATCGCTGATGACGAGGTCAACAGGTGATGAAGAGGGTACGAAATGTGCGTTCAGTGTCACCTCGTCAAATATTATTGTGGGCTGGTACTGCGAGATGAAGCGTATCTTGATTCCCACGTAGTCCAGGACACTCTGGTCGGTCTGACGAATGGTGAGCACCTTCTTCGTGGTCTCGTTATGGTTCAGCATCACCGAGCGTCCGCTGACGGGTACTCCGTCCATCAGTATCTCCAGCCCCTTGTCATTGGTTTGCTCAATGATGATCAGATTGTAACTGAAGTTGACTCCCTGATTCGCGTTGGCCATATTAGTGCAGTAGAGCGTGACATTGGCCTCCTGACCGGCGGGAATGTCGGTCACGGTGGCGGTCTTCGACGGGTTCTGGTCGCCCACGGCTATATTCAGGTTAGGCTGTTCCATCTGCACGGTGGAATTGCCGAGCGGTGTTCCCGGAAGATAGTATTGTGTGACCTCCTGAGGCTGATAGGGGTTGTAGGTCTGTCCGCCGAAGACGCTGAAGAAGTCGCTGTACTTCGGGTTGCTGGACTTGTAGATGTTGATGGAAAGGTCGGTGTCACGGTTGCCGTCGTTGATGGAGTATTCCCACTCGGTGTAGTTCTCCGTCTTGGTGCCGTCGCCCCTGATGAATCCGCCTCCGGTCTCAGTGTTGATACCGATGATCCATTCTGCCGAAGCGACTGCCTTGGTGCGCACGCCGAACTTGTTGCCTATCACTGCTCCCATCTTCCAGTTGGTCGTTACTTGGTGGTTTTTCGAGTGGCTCGTCCTCTTCGAGTAGCTGTAGCTTGAGCCACCGTCGATAGAGATGTTCTCTGGCGAGGTTGTCCCCATCAGTTCCAGTTTGTCTTTCTCGTTCTCCTCGATGGCTTTCTTCCAGGCCACAATCTGATTGTTGCACCATGCCACGCTGTCGATAGCGGCCCCGGCGGCCGGCGGTGTCGTTTCCCAACTCTTGGGTTTAACCCAACAATAGTCGGTGCCCTCAGCATAGTCGTCGAGGTCGAGTCCCTTCCACGTCAGATAGACAGCCTCCTCATCGTTGTTGACGTATGCCTTGGCCGCACTCTCGGAGGCCACCTCGGTAAGGAAATTGCGGCGCATGTCCTTCCATTTGGGTATCATGACCGTCTGCAGTTCGTACTGTGTGTATTTGAAAGCCGTGGCGATGGAGTCGCCGATGGCGATGGCATCCTCTAACTTCAGTTCATACTTGCCCGTCTGCAGGTTTTTGTCGATGAAGAGGTGGCGGCAGCCGCCGATAAGGAAGTTGATAGAGGTGCCCACATAGACATCGCCCGGAGCTCCCACGTAAGGATATGGTGAACTGGTGGAGATGTTCTCTGTCGTAGCTTCCACATCTACCTCGTCGTAGTTCCACAATTTCTCAAACGTGGTGTGCACACCGGCATCTACCTGGTCATAAACCTTCTGCCCCGTAATCAGCATGACACCGAAGCCGACGCCCTGGTCAAACTCTACGCCACACAGGATGTTGTTGATCCAGCTGTAGTCGCCGTAGGCACGTCGGGTGTCGTAGGTGGTGGTGGTGGTGGTCTTGCCAATCTTCAACTTGGTGGTTGACTTGGCTCCCTGCGGGTCGCGCAGCACGAAGTCCACCTTGTCCGGTCCCTTGGTGACGAAGTTGCTGCCGTAGCTCAGCTGGCCGAGCACTACGGCATCCATGTCAACAGGCACGTATGTGCGGTTCTTGCGGTCCATGGTGATGGAGAAGTGGCGGGTGAAAGGCTCTACGATGTTGGGCAGTCCCACCCCCCATTGGTAGAGCAGGTGTCCGTCACCTCCTAACTGTGTTTTATTGGCCTTCAGCTCATAAATCTCACCGGCCTTGTAGGGTAATGAGGGGTCTTCCACCTGATAGATGACAGACTGTTCGTCGCTCATCTCGTTGACGAGTGTTATCTCCTGTCCTGGCAGGGGCACGATGTCAGTCACGTCCTCCTTACCGTCGTGGTTCACATAACGCTCAAATCCGAAGATGTCGTACTCCACTTTTTTACCCATGTTATAGATAGGATAGTCCAGCAGGTATTTCACCGAGCCGTCGCTCTCCTGCGTCCACAGGTCGCCGATGGTATATTCCTGTCCCTGATCGTCCTTGTAGGCTATTTCCTGCAAGCCGAAGATACCGGGGTCGTGGTTTTTCTCGGTGATGGAGATTTCGGGCGTAGCATAGTGGGTGAACATCTTCTTGGTGTTGTACTTATAGGTCACCGTTACGCTGTCGCCCACGGAGTCATCCCAGTGCCTGAGCGTGTCGGTGAGTACCATGCCCGGTTTGGTGAGGTCTATCTCTGGCTGCGTTCCGAAATCAATGTCAAGGTTTTTGTCCACGCCTACGCTCTTCACCACATATTTCAGCGGCGGCAGCAGGGCAGAGAACTCTCCGGAAAGGGAGTCGGTGCGTATATAGACATACTTCGCGTCGTAATCGATGCCCGTCCATGCCGTGCTCTGTATGGTGATGGTGTCGCTCTGCCAGCTGCGTTCAGCGGTGGCGGTGGTGATGTGGTCGTCAAGGCAGTTGAGCGAGAACGACTCGTTGAGCAACCCTAAGCGTATGGTGGCTATGCCGATGTTGTTCTTCGACTCGGCGAAGCCCACGGCCAGGGTGTCGTTGCGCTCGCCGCCACCCACGCGTCCTACGAAGTTGACCAATGTGGAGTCGGCGAAATCGTGGGTCATGGCGCGATCAAAATAGAACGTTCCCTGAGTGGGGAAGCGTCCGCCGTCCACCATCTTGTGGCTTTCTAACTTCGCTTCGACAAAGTGTCTGCCTATGGGCACGGAAATATTATAGTAGCCATTGCTTCCGGTCTTCACTGCCTGACCGTCCTTCGACACAGGCATACCATCCACATAAAGCATGATGCCCTCTGCCGGTACGTTCGTTCCGGCATAATAGACATGGCCCTCCATCGGGAACGATGACACGTCCTCGAAGTCGGCGGTATGCACGAGTGCGTTGCTGCCCACGAAGACCAGCTTCTTTGAGGGGTTGAACTCGTGGACACCATAGAGAGGAATGACGGAGTAGCTGGTGCCCTCGCCAGTGAAGGGTATGCCCTGAATGATGTAGCTGCCGTCGGCATCGGTCTTTGCCTTCAGCTTCAGCGCGCCGGGCGTAAGGGTTGAAGCCTGTGCGTTGCGGCCCATCTTACCGTGGTGCTTGCGATAGTTGGTGCCGTCGCGTGAGTAGTCGAAGAACTGCGTGCGCAGCCCCTCGTCGAAGGTCCAGTAGGTCTCTAATTGCTGCTCATCGCCCACGAGCAGGTGGTCGTAGTTCCCCACGATGTCGGCTTCGGTGAGGCACTTCGTCCACAGGCGGAACTCATCGACCGCACCCTTGAAGCGACCGAGGGTGAACTCTTTCGCATTGTCCATTGACCATTGACCATTAGCCATTGTCAGGGTGGCTTTCTGCACATTGGGCTCGCTACTGTTGGCATCGAGGGTCAGCACATAGCAGGTCAGTGTCTTGCCACTGCGGGTCAGCACTATGTGGTTGTAGACATTCTGCTGGAGTGCGATACCGTCAAAGGTCTGGCTGCTGAATGCCAAACCGCCGCTGGCTGTCATGCCCAAGCCGATGCCACTACCAAAGTCGACAATCGTATTCTCGCTGAAAGCCTCTGGATAGAGCCACATCTGGATGGAAAAGTCTCTGTCGGCAAACCGGTTGGCAGCATAGTCGTCAGAGGGATACTGCCACGTCACAGTGCCGTTTACGTCAGTAAAGTACAGGGAGTGGAACTGCTCCAGTTGTTCGCCGTCGCTGCTGGTCATCGTCATCACCACTTCTACACCCTGTACGGCAGTACCCGTTGAGCCGTAGGCTATGCGGCCCGTCACGGTGCCGGTGCTCTTGGCGAAGCCTATGTTGGTCACTTCGTTGTTGACGATAGAGCCGTCGTCGCACTTGTCCTCCACGGTGATACGATAATCGTAGTAAACGCCGGGGAGCGCCGTCTCGTCGGTATAGAACAGATAGTCTTCGTTGCTCGACAGGCGGGTCAGCACCTCCCATGCCTCGCCCTCTTGCTCGGCACGGCGTCGCTCCACGATGTAGGTCTTGGCATAGACAGAGCCTTGCTGGTCAACATGCCACGACAACTTCACCGAACCCTCATAGACCCCCTTCGAGGCATCGAGGGAGTAGAACTTGGTGGCCTCGCCGATGGCCTTCGGGTTGATGGTATAGGTATTGAGCACCACGTCGCCAATGACACCTTCTATGCGGTAGGGCTTGGGTGCGCAGGCGTTCAGCGGCTCCTCGGTATAGGGCACGCCCGTCTCCGGGTCAACCTTGTTCTGCCGGTTGTTGTGCTGGTCGGTGGTGCGGTGCTCCCAGCGGAAACTGGTCTGCATGTCCGTGGCCTTAAGGGTAATGATGGGGGCTTCCTCGTCGTTTACGTAGATGCGGAATTTGTTGCCGAAGCCCTCGACATAGCCGTCGGAGTTCCAGGTGAAGACGATACGGTCGTCCTGCTGCTCTACCATGAGGTTATTGACGGGTACGGAGCGTGTAGTGTTGACGCGGACGGTGGCCTTCGTGTCTTCGCGCTGCGTTGTCACGTCCCAGAAGTTCGATACGTAATAGACATCATAGACTGGATTGGCCTCGTTGGTGAAACCCGTGTCGGCGTAAGCGTGTACGTCGTTACTGAGTTCCGCAATCTTCGTGCCGTCGCGATAGATGACCCACTTGTAGTCGGAGTAGTTGCCGGGAATGGCAGGAATGTCCCACGACAGGTGTACACGTTTGTCGCCCTGATTGAACACAGCTCTCAGGTTGCCGGCCTTGACGATGGGTGGGTTGATGGTGACGGTCTTGCTAATGGTGTTGCTGTTGTCTGCAAAGACGAGGCCTGTGGCCGATTTTCCCTCAAGATACGCCTCGACATTGTAGTTCCCCACGTTGGTGGCTCGGGGTTCCGCAGCCGACCAGCCTCCATTGTCAACTCTGTAGTAGAGCGTGCCATAGTTCTTGTCCCATGTATTGTTTGCGACGAGATTCTGTGCCTTTCCGTTGAAGGTGAGGTTAGAGGCGAAGGTGGGTTCTTCCCTCCACTTCAGCGTCTGTGTGGTGAAGTGCTGCTGGATGAAGATGTCATCGCCACCGGCTCCTTTGTTCACGTCGGCGATGCCACTATACGAGGAATTTCGCCAAGAAATGGCAGCATGCCATGAATTGCCATCCCCTGTATTGTTAGAAACCGACAGACCGGTCATCACACGCTTGTCGGCACCGTAAGTATTGAGTTTTCCTCGGTCGCGCGTGTAATAGAGGACGATGTCTGCCCCGCCGGCCCCTTTGTTGAGGTCGCCGTTGAATCCGTTGTTGTTTGAGGCCCTGTAGTAGGTGCGTCCCTCGAAGATGAACGAGCTGACCCACTTGTCACAGACGCAGATGTCGGTGATATAGCCCTTCTCAGGGTTGGCCGTGCTGCTGGTCTTCCAGATGATATAGACGTACCAGCCACCGGCATTACGGTTGAGGTCGTTGTTAAGGACTTTCCACCCCTTGTTGGCGTATTCGTTTCTCAATTTATTTGCATCGTCACTATTACTTGCTCCGATTGTCATCACTTCGGTAATGTACTCTTGGGCGTGGATGCTGGTTGATGCGCCAACGAGCATGAGGGCCATCACGAGCAGTCGGGAGAATTGTCTTGCTTTCATCATATCTCTATTTGGATTTTAGTTATTGCTTGCTTAGTTTCAGGTTGACAGGGTAGTATTTTCCAGCTTTCAGAGTGGCTGTGGCCGTGCCGGTGTAGGTGCCGGCATTGTTTGTAACGGTGAAATGGAAAAGCTGATTGCTTACAGGGAAGAGAGCAGCATAGACTGCACCTGATGTTTCATTGCCAAAATCAATAGTGAGCGGGGCGTCTGAAGGAGTAGCGACTGTTACGCATATATCCTCTACAGGAACAATTGTTGTTATATTATTATCCTTTTTGAAAGGATTCACTGTTCCAGTGAGAGGGTAACCCATTTCTTCATATTCGTAGGTCGCGTCAGCATACCCAATGCTTAGTTTCTTAACTGGAATAGCATTACTGCCATCCTTAAACGTGAACTTGGCAACTGCGAGCAGCGGTTGCATTGAGGAGATGAAGGCATTGGCTGTTGTTTCTGTGACAGAATTAACCTCTCCTACGCCATAGACATAGTGGTATTTCGTTGCAATATCTGCGAGCGTTCCAGTCTGTCCACTTAGGTCTATGGTGAATGTACCCCTTGTCGATGAACTGGTTTCATCTATTGACACAAATGGATAAATCAGGGCTATTTGATCACCCTGTGTACATACCACGCCTCCAGTGAATGATGATGTTGGTGATGACGAACTGGCTTTAAGGTTCCCCCTGTCAATAATGCTATTAGAGAAAGAACTCAGGTTAAAGTACGTCGCCTCATCGTTCTCTTTCCATTCAGCGCTAATGACACTACTTTGCTCTGTGAGCGTAGCCCTTGTGATGGGCACCTCTGCAATGGTCAACTGCCGCAGCTTGCGGATGTCTGTGTTTTGCCCAGTGTTCTCCGGCTCATCATCAGAAGAAGAACATGAAGAGAGGACTAAACTCAATGATAATAGACACATCATCCCGATGATGCCTACTGGTTTGAAATAGATATTTTTCATTTACTCAATTCGCAAACTAATCAGTTCAAAAACAAAGTCATTCGTTTCCAATTGTCCATAAAGAGTTTAGGGTCATTGTGAGAAACCTTCGTTCTCATCATCAGCAGTGTCATAGCCCGACATGGTGGCTTGAAATCCTTCCACACTTCCTGCTAAAAAACGCTGTTCTCCCTTTATCTGGACTATCTCCATTGTAGGTTTTATGTACTTGATTTTCATATTCAGCATTTTTTAATCACCTCTTAATATTCGTATTTCATTCTTTCGTTATTGGTTTTGCCCACTTTTGTTCAAATTTTCGGTAAAAGTCCTGGTCATCGAGTCGCTATGCTTCTCCAAAGTGGGCGACATAAAGATAAAGCATGCCACAGCTATCACGGCGAAAATACCGTACATGCCAATCATGGGCAACGTATTGCCGATAATATAGGCAATGATGGCGGCAGCGATGACCAGACGCAGGATGCCAAATGCCGTAATCTTTACACGTTCGTTACGATTTCCTTCTTGCCAGAGTCTATTGACGTTGTCACTATTGCCGCCTTGACGCATCAGAGACCAAAGGAAGGGTCCACAGGCTGACAGTGTGAAGAAGGCGGTGACGATACCCGACCAGGGGGCGGACAGCATACCGTAAATCACTGGTGCACCATAATAGTACATCATGGCGATAATGGCCAGGCAGAGCACACTGTTGATCAGTACAATGAAGACATAACTCTTGAACTCTTCACGCCAGAGTTGGCGCAACTCATTGTTCTCTTGCACTTCCGATTCATCGGAGGCGTTGCGCTCCAGCTTGGATATCCACTTGGCCGGTAGCACACGCTCCACTACTGCGTAGGCAGGCTCGGC
>Ga0326513_10002829_pt1 | contig 12698 bp, 10 predicted proteins | sample 2_2465_0518_D_FD_203654 | JGI IMG/M metagenome (GOLD analysis project Ga0326513, IMG submission 203654) | Bovine rumen microbial communities from UC Davis, California, United States - 2_2465_0518 | ecosystem: Host-associated > Mammals > Digestive system > Stomach > Rumen | place: USA...
CGTTCACCCCTCACCATTTTGTATATGGGTGAACGCTCAGAAAGGAGTTGTAATATCGGCGGTCTCCTGTCACCTCCTCACCTATAAAGGCGGGTTTTTCGTATGACTCTTCGGGCGAGGCCAACTCTACCTCAGCCATCACAAGTCCCTCGTTTTCTCCATAGAACTCATCTACTTCGAAGGTGTGGCGCCCACTCTTCACCAGATAGCGTGTCTTGTCGATGACGCCAGACTCGCAGAGCTTGAAGAGATGCTCGGCCTCATCGAGGGTGATTTCCTTTTCAAACTCATAGCGACTCAGTCCACCATCGAGCGACGGGCCTTTGATGGTCAGAAAAGCAGAGCGGTCACGACGGCGTACTCTGACGGTACGCCCGTGACCGCTACAGATGTAGCCCTGCTGAATGCGGCTGCTGTCGAAGGCCAGTTGCTTGTAGCTGTCGTCCTTGACAAGGAACTTACGTTCGATTTCCAGTCCGCTCATGGGTTAGTACATCAGATACATGGTGTAGGCCATGTAGAGAATGGCGAGCAGAATGAGCACGCCGAAAATCCATTTGATGACTTTTTCTCCCTGCTGGGCCTGTTTCTTCTCGTAAGCACGCTGCTTGGCATTAAGGTGCTTTTCTTCTTGTTTTTTCTTGGACATAATATTTGATTTTTAAAGTTAGTCTCTTACTCTTCCGTTACTGGGAACTCCATCAGATAGGCCTTGATGAAGCCGTCGAGCTTGCCGTTCATCACGCCATCGACGTCCGAGGTCTGGTAGTTGGTGCGATGGTCTTTCACTCGCTTGTCATCAAAGACATAGCTGCGTATCTGACTACCCCACTCTATCTTCTTCTTGCCTGCCTCAATCTTGGCCTTTGCCTCCAGACGCTTCTTCATGGCCCGGTCGTAGAGTTGTGAACGCAACAGCGTCAGGGCACGTTCCTTGTTCTTCGGCTGGTCACGGGTCTCCGTGTTTTCAATGAGAATTTCCTCTTCCTCACCCGTGTCGGGGTCGGTGTACCAATAGCGAAGGCGCACACCCGACTCCACCTTGTTCACATTCTGGCCACCGGCACCACTGCTTCTAAAGGTGTCCCAAGAGAGCTTGGCGGGGTCAACATAGACCTCAATGGTATCGTCGACCAATGGGGTGACGAAGACTGAGGCAAAAGAAGTCATACGCTTGCCCTGGGCATTGAAGGGGCTGACACGCACCAAACGGTGCACTCCATTCTCGCTTTTCAGATAGCCGTATGCATATTCTCCTCCTTCTATTTGCATCGTGACGCTCTTGATGCCGGCCTCGTCACCGTCGAGCAGGTTTGAAATGGTGACCTTGTAGCCATGGGCTTCGGCCCAGCGCATATACATTCGCATGAGCATCGACGCCCAGTCCTGTGCCTCCGTGCCACCAGCACCACTGTTTATCTTCAGCACAGCATCCATAGGATCTTCCTCCTGACGCAGCATATTCATCAGCTCCAGCTGCTCAATGGCAGCGATGGCCTGATTGTAATCGGCATCTACCTCTTCCTCGCTGACCATCTCGTCTTTATAAAAGTCGAAAGCCAGTTGCAGCTCGTCGGCTTTCAGCCTGACGTCGTTGTAGCCATCTATCCATTTCTTTATAGACTTCACCTTTTTCATCTGCGTCTCGGCCCGCTTGGGGTCGTCCCAGAAGTCGGGGGCCTGCGTACGCAGGTCCTCTTCCTCCCACTCCATCTGCTTCTCGTCAATACGCAGATAGTGGCGCAGCTTTTCAGCTCGGTCTAATATGTCCTTTAATTGATCAGTTGTTATCATATTTTAGTATATTTCCACTTCAAATCACCACAGACGTTCCCTTACTCCTCGTACATCTTGTCGATCTCTTTTTTATAGTTCTCATTGAGGACGCGGCGCTTGATTTTGAGCGTGTTGGTCAGTTCACCACGCTCCAAAGAGAATGCACGAGGCAACAGGGTGAAGCGCTTAATCTGCTCATAGTGGGCCAACTGCTGCTGCAGGGTGTCGATGCGCTCCATCATCATGTCGTAGATTTGCTTGTTCTGGCAGAGGTCCTCGCGACTCTCGAAGTCAATCTGGTGCTCACGGGCATACTCCTCAAGCAACGGATAGACGGGAATGATGAGAGCAGAAACGAACTTGCGCTGGTCGGCGATGATGGCGATCTGATCGATGTACTTATCGACCAGCAGCTTTGACTCAATCATCTGCGGAGCGATATACTTGCCATTGGAGGTCTTGAAGAGGTCCTTGATACGCTCCTTGAGGAAGAGCTCGCCATCCTTCAGATAGCCCGAGTCACCTGTCTTAAAGTAGCCGTCCTCGGTGAACGACTGGCGGGTGAGGTCTTCACGGTTGTAGTAGCCACGGGTAATGGTCGGGCCTTTCAACAGGATTTCACCCTCGTCACTAATCTTGATGCTGAGTCCCTCAATGGGAATACCTACGGAGCCTACCGTCCAAGGCTTGCCTATATGGTTGCAGCTAACGGTGGCCAACGACTCGGTGAGACCGTAGCCCACGTCCATGCAAATACCGATAGAATGGACAAACTCCTCGACGTGGTGACTCACGGTAGCACCGGCAGTGGGGAAGAAATGAGCATTCTCCAGTCCCAGTTCCTTACGCACCAGCGAGAAGATGGTTTTGTTGAGCATCTCGTATTCCAAATGTAAGGCCATCGGCGGACGACGTCCTTTCGACAGATAGTCTATGTTGTGCTTGCGACCTACGCTGAGGGCATGGTGGAATAGTTTGCGCTGCACGGCACCTGACTTTTCAATCTTCTCCTGAACGCCCATGTAGACTTTCTCCCAGAAACGGGGTACGCTCGACATACAGGTGGGATGAGTTTCACGCATGGACTGCTGCACCTCCATCGGGTGGGTATTGACAATGAGGCGGGCGCCCTTGGTCAGACACAAGATTTTCCAGCCCTTCTCAAAGATATGGGTGAAAGGCAGGAAGTTCATCACACGATCGTCCTCGCCTACGGGTACGCACTTATTGTTAGCCTCCATCGCAGCATGATACTGGCCGCAGGTCAGGATGACGCCCTTCGAGTCGCCCGTGGTACCACTGGTGTAGAGGATGTTGGCCACATCATCCATCGACGCTTCCTGCTGGCGTGCCTCCACCTCCGTCTGCCGAGGAAGTCCCTCGCCCAGACGCAGGAAATCGGTGAAATACATCGACGTAGTGTCACCCTCATCCATACGAACGGCCGGGTCGAACACGATGATGCGCTCCAGTGTGCGGCAGGTGGAAAAGACGCGGTGGGCCTTGTCATACTGCTCCTGCTCGCCCACGAAAAGAAAACGTATCTGAGCATCGCCAATCATAAACTGTATCTGCTGTTCCGATGAGGTAGCATAGAACGGAATGGTTACCGCACGAATGCCCCATGCGCCGAAGTCACAGAACAGATACTGCACCGAATTTTGCGAAAAAATGCCTACATTCTCCTGCACTCGGACACCCAGATTGAGCATGGCGTTCGACACTTTCTTTACCATTTCCGAGAACTGATTCCAGGAATACGACTTCCACTCCGTACCGCCGAAATCCTTGTATATCAAAACTTCGCGGTCTCCATACTTCTTGGATTGGTCGTGGATAAGTAGCGACAGATGGCTGTTTGTTTGCATAAGCACATTTTATTAATCACGTGCAAAAGTACGCAAAATCACCGACAATGCCAAACAAATCGCTGTTTATTTCGCGAAGTGCTCGTTTCATCTGCATTTTTCCCGCCTCTTCAACGGAAATAGACAGAACTAAGACATCCATCAAACGAGAAATTGGCACGAAGGGAAATCCCTGTTCGCGCCAATTTCTATTTTGTTAAAAGAAGCATGAACCTTAGAGCAGGTTGGCACGCTCAATATCCTTGAAGTAGCGATAGGTACCCACCTTCAGCTCGTCGCAGGCAGCGTCATCAGCCACGATGATGCCGTGCTGGTGCATCTGCAGAGCAGAGATAGTCCACATGTGGTTAACAGAACCCTCGATAGCGGCCTTAAGGGCACGGCACTTAGCATGACCATTGACCAGAATCATCACTTCCTTGGCTGCCATTACTGTACCTACACCTACGGTCAGAGCGGTCTTGGGCACCTTGTTGATGTCATTCTCGAAGAAACGGGAGTTGGCAATGATGGTGTCGGTAGTCAAGGTCTTCTGACGGGTACGGCTGGTGAGGCTGGAACCCGGCTCGTTGAAGGCAATGTGGCCATCAGGGCCAATACCGCCGAGGAACAGGTCGATGCCTCCGGCCTCTTCAATCATCTGCTCGTAGTGTGCGCACTCAGCGACCAGGTCTTTGGCATTGCCATTGAGGATATGGATATTCTCTTTAGGACAGTCAATGTGATTGAACAAATTGGTGAACATGAATGAATGATAGCTCTCGGGGTGCTCTTCTGGCAGGTTGACATATTCGTCCATGTTGAACGTGAGCACGTTCTTGAACGAGACCTTGCCTTCCTGATAAGCCTTCACCAAGTTGCGATACATACCGATAGGTGATGAGCCAGTGGGCAAGCCCAGTACGAAAGGCTTCTCCTTCGTGGGTTTTGCGGCGTTGATACGGCTCACGACATAATTTGCTGCCCATTGTGACATCAAATCATAATTCGGTTCAATAATAACTCTCATAATTTTGTTGTTTAGTGAATAAAATAAATATAAAGTTTATTTAAAGACTTTCTGCATGGTACCGTCTTCCCTTCTGATGAGGCAGATACGAGGACGGGTAAAGGAGTTGATGCGGCGACCGTTCAGGTCATAGACGGCAGTGGTGCGCTGCTGGGCGTTGCGTATATCGCGAATGGCAGTCGTTCCGCCCAGAAAATCAAACGAGATCAGGCCGTCGTCATCCATCCTGATATTGGTGATGGGCTTCGAAAGCATGTAACTGCCTTCGAGATTGGGATAATTCATCTTAGCAGCAGGCACAGAGCTGTCAGTCAATGCGTCATTAACGAAGACGGTGGAATCGGTGGACCACGGATAGGGCGATGTGCTCAGATGCTTGTTGTTCAATCGACCAGAGTTAGCCCAAGATGAAGTGTTGACAATCAGGTTGTCCCAGGCATCGTAGTCCAAATTGTCGGCATGAACCAGTTCGAAGCGTCGCTTGTTGGGACTATTGTTCACCGTATTGCCTGACCAGACTGACTTGTCATAATTGACATGATAGATGACCAGACCCTTGCCGGGGATGCCAAAGTCCCAGCCCTTTTGCTGGCGGTTCTCGAGTAGCAGCCACTCGCTGCTGGAATGCCTGATGAGGTAGACAGGGCCGCCCTCTGCCGAAGGCTTCATATCTGTAATGGTGGCTGGCTCGGTCAACTCAATGGGTTCGAGCCATCCCATCAACATCTTTTCCGTGGGCGTATAGTTAGGGGGGCACCATCCGTAGTTGGTGAAGTTACCGCCATCCATCATGTCCCACTCATCAACCACCGAATAGCCTGCATTGCTATTGGTGGGATAGATATCGGGCAGTCCGAGACTATGAGAGAACTCATGGATGATGGTTCCAATACCGCATGAGGATTTGTTAGGCCACAATTCGGCACTGGCCGTATAGTTTGATATGGTAAGGTTGTCGGGTGTCGTTATCGAACTGAAAGAGGAGGTACTGGGCCAGATGTATCCGTAGGTGCCACTACTGTTGCCTGTGTATCCGGCATGGATGTAGATGACCTGGTTCACACTACCATTGCCATTCCAGTCGTAAGGTGAGAAATCCATGTCGGCCTGCTCTTGCAACATGAGACGTGTAGCCTCTTTCATGGCCTCTGACTGATAGTTTCTAACACTGCTGGTGGGATTAGTATATGGTTGCGCCTTGGTGCTTACCTTATAAGGACCAAAGACGTCAAACTGCAAGTTGAGTATGCCATTGGACTGGGCCTGAAAGTATTCGGCTACACAGCCCACTCCACTACGCTGATGAAAGCCCGGCGTGTTGAACATGTCGTTGTATCTCTGCTTCGGGTCTTCCGTGGAGAAGTCTGTATCAGAATAAGAAACAAGAACGACCAACTGCCGATAGATGCGGTTGGGGTCCCAGTTGTTGTTGATACTTGGCAAGCGCATGGGGCGTACTCCACGAGCCAAGGCTGCCTCGTCAGTTTCTATGTTGGGGGTGCATCCACCTCTCAACATCCTGTCGCCTTGGGCAAGAAGAGCCAAAGGCGACAGGGTGAGAAGTGCAAGACAAAGAGCAATTACTTTGCGCATGGAGTCAAAGGTTTCAGTTGCTTGAAGAAGTCATTACCCTTGTCATCCACAAGAATGAAAGCGGGGAAGTCTTCGACTTCAATCTTCCAGATAGCCTCCATACCCAGCTCAGGATATTCAACGCACTCAATGGATTTGATGCTGGACTGCGACAGCACGGCAGCCACACCGCCAATAGTGCCCAGATAGAAGCCGCCATGCTTCTGACAGGCCTGCGTCACCACATCACTGCGGTTGCCCTTGGCAATCATCACCAGCGATGCACCGTTGTCCTGGAACTCATCCACATAGGGATCCATACGGTTGGCCGTGGTCGGGCCCATCGAGCCGCAGGGATAACCCTCTGGGGTCTTGGCAGGACCAGCATAAAGCACAGGATATTTCTTAAAGTAGTCGGGCATTCCCTCACCAGCGTCAAGACGAGCCTTCAGCTTGGCATGAGCGATGTCGCGGGCCACGATGATAGTTCCCTTCAGGTTGACACGAGTCGAAACGGGATACTTGGTCAACTCTTTGCAAACAGCCTCAATGCCTTGGTTCAGGTCAATCTCGATGCCCTTTGCACCTTCGCCCGGTTTGGCATACTCCTCGGGAATCAGCTCACAGGGGTTCGAATCCATTTTCTCAAGCCAGATACCATCCTTGTTGATCTTGGCCTTGATATTACGGTCGGCCGAACAGCTGACGCCCATACCGATGGGGCACGATGCACCGTGACGAGGCAGGCGAACCACACGGATATCGTGGGCCAGGGCCTTGCCACCAAACTGGGCACCCAGGCCAATCTTGTGGGCCTCTTCCAAGAGTTTGTTCTCCAAATCAATATCACGGAAAGCACGTCCGGTCTCATCACCCGTGGTGGGCAGTGAGTCGTAGTACTTGATAGAAGCGAGCTTCACCGTCAGCAGGTTCTTCTCTGCACTCGTTCCGCCGATGACAAAGGCGATGTGGTAGGGAGGACATGCAGCCGTTCCAAGACTCTTCATTTTCTCTACCAGGAAAGGCAGTAGTGTGCCCTCGTTCTGAATGGTAGCCTTGGTCATGGGGTAGAAGTACGTCTTGTTGGCTGAGCCACCACCCTTTGCCACCATCACGAAGCGATACTCAGCGCCCTCGGTAGCCTCAATGTCAATCTGTGCAGGCAGGTTGCAACGAGTATTCACCTCGTCGTACATGTTCAGCGGAGCATTCTGTGAATAGCGCAAGTTGTCCTGGGTAAAGGTGTTATAGACGCCACGGCTCAGTGCCTCTTCATCCTCGAAGCCTGTCCACACCTGCTGTCCCTTCTCGCCATGAATGATAGCGGTGCCTGTGTCCTGGCAGAAAGGCAAGATGCCCTTAGCAGCCACGTCGGCATTGCGCAGGAACTGCAAGGCTACGTATTTGTCGTTCTCGCTGGCCTCGGGGTCGCTCAGGATAGCGGCCACCTGCAAGTTGTGCTCACGGCGCAGCATGAACTCCACATCGTGGAAAGCTTGCTGAGCCAGCATTGTCAAAGCCTCTTTCGAAACCTTCACAATCTCCTTGCCCTCGAACTCGGCGACGCTAACGCCTTCTTTCGACAGCAGTCTATACTCGGTCTTGTCTTCGCCCAGCTGGAACATTGGGGCATACTTGAATTCTACTGGTGTTGCCATAGTCGTACTTTTTGGTTATTATTGTTTCGATTTGTTTTCGAACTCACATTAATGCGTGCAAAAGTACATAAAAAAGCCGAAAGCACAAAACTTTCGGCTTTTTTTCTTATACAAGTAGTGTAACTTTTTCAGATGCTACTTGCTATATAGCAACCGTCCATCAGAGGTGATGCCTGCTGCGGTCATTTTAATACGTGTCTGCTTGCTGTTATTGTAGAAGGTAGCAGTGAAGCGACCTTCCTCATCTGTGGTGGCATTGGGATTCCAATAAAGCGTACGGCGATAGTCGGTAGGCTCTGCTGGTTGATGAGTACTATAGTCAGGATGATAGAAATCTTCGGGATAGCTGATACCATGAAACACTAAATGTCGGTCGCGATAAGTCACCTGCTCGCCATCGTTGGGAATCAGCACCATATCGACCGTTGCATCGGCCTGATAGCGCTCCTCTACCATCAGGGAGTCCTCGGTGCGAGGCTCGTAATCACTAAAGACTCGGATGTCCTGCAGACGCTTCAGTTGCAGCTTCCCATAGAGTGACTGCGAAGTGCGATGGGCACGGAATCGCCCTTCTGCAGCCAGACTGCTGGCATCGGGGTCGTAGTTACGATAATAGACGGCACCCTCAATACGTCCGTCAACATGGAAGGAGTTGTAACGGTTCATGTTGCCATAAAGATAACGGCACACCTGCACTGGGAACTGGCGCATGTCGAGTTTGCCAAAGGAGAGGCCTCTGTCGGTGATGTCGTTGTAGAGGTCGTAGGCATCCATGACGAAAGCGGGTTTCTTCCAGTCTATACCACGACGGCCTCTGCGACGGCCCTTCACAGTCACATTTCCAAGCTGGTGAACGTCATTCTCCATATCCAACGCCGACAGGGTGTCCACCAATAGCTCATAAGATATCTCGGGCTGATGCTTCTCGTAATAGGTATAGTCGTGTGTGAACATGGGGTAGAACAGGTTGCGCTTGACATAGAAGTCGGGGTAGGAATGCTCGTCGAACACCTTCGCATCCTTGCGCGAAGCCATGTTCTTCTTGATAGAATCATTCTCCTTATAGGCCTTGATATTCATGTATGCATTGCCATAAAAAGGCGGCACCGCAAACAAGAAATGACCGTTATCCTTCGTCTTCTGCACCAGTCCGGCGGCTACTCCGTCGACAATAATCTCTGCCTCGACCAGCACTTCACGCCGCAGGTTGCCGTGATTTACGCCCACATTGTCGTTGGCCGACCCGAGAGAGCCATACTCAATGACATCTGAACCTTCGTCCTCAATGCGTTCCACAGGTGCGGTGGAGATGAGAGCCTCTTCTTCCTCCTCAGCCCAAGGGTCAACATAATCCTCATCGCTACTTCCATTCTTACGGGCCAGGAAGCCAACGCCATCCTGCCAGCTGCTAATCTCATCGGGCTCCACCTCATTGATGTTAAGCATCTTGTAGACATTGCCCTCTACAGTCATTGTGGTCTCAGGCTGATAGCGCAACTGATAGGCAGTATCGGCATGCTCCTGCCACTTGTATTTGCGCCATCCCTGTACCATCATCAGCAGATCGAGATGACGACGGTGCTGGGCATCATCGGCTTCGAAATAATAAGCGGGATGGGCAATGAAACCAAGCAATTCGCTGGAAAGCAGCATATCGGTCATCAGGTTGCCATCATCGTATGTGGGTTCGTCTGTATTGGTATCGCGAATGGAAACGGAAATGTTGGTGGGTTCTGAGATACCCTCGCACTGAATGGGAATCTCGATTCTCTGATAAGGCTCGTAGGTCGTAATGGCGCTAATGGGAGCGGTAATAAGGTATTCGGACTCACTACCGTCATTGACAAAGAAAAGGCGATCGGCCAAGACCTGGGCTTCATCATTAAAGAGGGTCACATCACAAACGCCCATAGGTAAATCGTCCATAGGAAGCTCAACGACTGCCTTTCCCCGACTCAAATCAACGGTTTGGAAATGCTTCAACACACCACGACAAAGCACAGAAACGGCATATTGGCGATCGGAAGGAAGCTGGGTGGTGGTAATTGTGACCCGGTTACCCTCGAGATGGAAAGCCGCACCCTGCTCCTCAGCCTTTGGCAAATCTGCATGATATTGTTTACCTTTCCACGTAAAAGAGGCCTTCAACCGTTTACTCGTAGGCTTTACAACAAAAGAACCTCGGCCCATGTATTCGGTCTTCACCTCAATAGGAGAAACGTCGGACGAGGAGACGGTGCCCTTGATATCCACAGCCTGCCCATGCTGGTCGGTCACATCAAATGCCACGTGGTTCTCAATGCCAAGCACCAGATGACCGCCCTCTGGATAGAAATTGACTATTAGGTCATCCTTCTTCACCTTGGGAAGACGGGTCTTGGGGCGCTGATACATTCGCCGAGCGTCGTAGTCGCCTTCATTTTCAGGCTTGCTGTACACAGGGAATACACGTGAATAGAGTCCGTCCCAAACGCGGAAATAATCGGCAGCCATCTGCTTGTTGTAGAAGAGCCACGTGTCATGAGTGCTGTAGCGATGGTGACGCACATTGAAGTTCAGCATCCATCGGGTATAGGCTCGCAGTTCATAATAGCCCGAATAAAGCGAATCGGTCAAAGCGAACTGACCACAAGTGAAGCCCTTATGATTAACGACGATCTTCTGTCGCTCAACAACCAAACCGTCGGGCGAAAGCAACTCTACATATAGCAAGCGGCTCATGTCTGTGGGGCAGTGGTTATCAGCACGCACTACATAGGCCTTATACCATAGGGTATCACCAACGAAATAGCACTGGTTGTCAGTATGGATATATACCTTTTCCTGAACTTGGGAAAGGGAAGACTCTTCAAGGGCCTTGCGAACGTCGTCAATATTGCCCCCAAAAGAAGATAACGAGGAGCAAAGGACAACCAAAGCAACAAGAAAACGGTTTGTCATATTCGGGAAGAATTATTAAAAAACACTGAATTAGACGATGAAAAGGACTTTTCGTTTAATTCAGTGCTTGTATTTTCTATTGCTTCAGTCGGAAAGATATCTCGATACTATTCATCTCCTCGACAAACGACTTATCTACCTTCAGCCGCTGCTCTATGGTCGAACAGCTATGGATAACCGTCGAATGGTCTCGACCGCCAATGAGTTTGCCTATTCGGGCACTTGGTATCTTTGTGTACTTCTGTGCCAAATACATCGACACTTGTCTTGCCTGCACATATTCGCGTTTACGACTCTTACTGAAGACATTCTGCTGGGTGACATTGAAATGCTGGCAGACCTTTTCGAGTATATCGTCAACGGTGAGAGGATGGTTATCCACCTTCACGGCACGCTTGATAACGCGGTCGGCCAAATGCATATCTATATGCGAATTGTAGACAATGGAGTGAGCCATGAGGGAGTTGACCACACCCTCCAAGTCGCGCACAGAGCCGTTGGCTGTCTCGGCAATAAACTGGATGACATCAGCAGGAATTTTCAGTCCATCACGACGGCACTTCGAATTGAGGATATCCACGCAAAGCTGAACGTTGGGTTTCTCAAGTTCGGCAATCAGTCCACAGGAGAAACGTGTCAAGAGACGATCCTTCACCCCATCCAAATCCACTGGCGGACGATCGGAAGCCAAGATTATCTGCTTACCCATGCGGAAAAGGTGGTCGAATACATGGAAGAACGTATCAAGGGTCTTCGGAGAATTAGCCCACTCCTGAATATCATCCACAATGAGCACATCAATGGTCTGGTAGAAATTGATGAAATCGTTGGTTGTGTTCTGACGAACTGCATCGGTAAACTGCACTTGGAACAGGCGGGCCGACACATAGAGCACACGCTTCTGTGGATACATCTTCTTTGCCCGCACACCGATAGCATTGATGAGATGCGTCTTTCCGCAACCTGAAGGACCAAAGACGAAGTAAGGATTAAAAGTGCTCTTACCTGGATGCTCGGCAATGGATAGGCCCACAGTACGTGGAAGCTTATTGGAGGCGCCCTCGATAAAGTTCTCGAAAGTCTTCTTCGGGTCAAGCTGAGGATTCAAGTCCTGCGGTACAGCAGCATCGAGCACCGTAGGTGTCTTATTTACACGAGTGGCCGGTTGAGGTCCCTCAATGTCAGCCGGACGTTCTGCCTCAGCGTCCTGAGTAAGATTATTGACTTTATCGGTGACAATGCGGTAGGTCAACCGTACATTAGCATGAAAGCTGTTGGCAAGTGCCCATCCCATGAGTCTAATGAAGTTCTGCTCCAAGTATTCATAGAAGAACATACTTGGCAGCTGCACCAGCACCGTCTTTTCCTGCTCATTGTAGGATTCAAAGACGATGGGCCCGAACCACGTTTTATATATTTGCTCCGAAACGTTCTGCCGGATCAGATGAAGGCAGTTGTCCCAAAGCGCCTGATGACTCTGTTGCATTTTAGGCGTTAATACTTTTAATAACAAAGTTTATGTTACAAGATATGGTCTTGCATCCAGCTTTTCGGTTGCAAAGTTAGGGCAAAAAATTGAAACAAGCAAATTGTTCAAAATCGACAAACAAGTTTACAATCTGCGTAACTTGCTATGATAGGGCCGATTATGATGTTTCACGAATTTTATTCGCCGAAAGCCCTTGTCTATATCCAACCCTATGTAAAACAATTACTTACAAAACAAGAAAAGGGCTTTGCAGCCCGTTTCTTATTTAGATAAAATATATTTTACTTGTCTTTCTTGCCGAAAATAGAGAAATGAACATAGCGTTTGGGATGCCTCTTCAAGTCAATTAGCAATGAATCAGCATCACGCATCGTATTGGAAAGATG
>Ga0326513_10002830_pt1 | contig 12698 bp, 17 predicted proteins | sample 2_2465_0518_D_FD_203654 | JGI IMG/M metagenome (GOLD analysis project Ga0326513, IMG submission 203654) | Bovine rumen microbial communities from UC Davis, California, United States - 2_2465_0518 | ecosystem: Host-associated > Mammals > Digestive system > Stomach > Rumen | place: USA...
ATGAGTTATGGAAAATTTATTGGACACATTACGGAGGTGTTACATGTTTGATTTTATAGATAATACAATCAATTCTATGTGGAGTGACAACGCAAGCGAAAATATGTTAATGTTTAAACGCTTGCGGGTTCGTGATTTAATCAATTATATGTTAGACAGAACACAACAAATTTTTGTTTGGGAGGGGTTACCCGAAACCATCCCCGAACGCAATCTTGAATTGTTGTTACAAACTTGTGGTAACATTTGTGTTACGGATGTGACCGACGTTCCCGAGGGCAGAGGCGAAACGGGGTTATATGCGTTTTTTGGTGGTTTGGGAAATATGCCAAACGCATATTACGAACCAACACAATTTATAGTTGCAAACCCTTATTTGGAATTCAATAAGGAATTAGAAATTGGGCGTGATTGTGTATGGGTTAGAAACGACGCGTTGGGGCAGGGTTTGATTCCTATGTTTTTGAAATATGCGTCCATGATGAATGAAAACGAAATTTCAATGAATATTGCGTCAATAAATTATCGAATTGACAATCTTATTTCCGCAGACGATGACCGCACATTTGAGAGCGCGAAAAAATATATTGAGGATATTATATGCGGAAAACTCGGGGTCATTTCATCATCCGAATTTTTTGAGGGTTTGAAAACCGACGCAACACGAGGTACGGGAAAAAGTATCAAGGATTTAATCGAATACGAACAATATTTAAAAGCGTCATGGTATAATGAAATCGGGTTGAATTCCAATTATAACATGAAACGTGAACGCATTGTGAGTGCAGAGGCAGAATTGCAGGATGACGCACTTATCCCTTTAGTTGAAAATATGTTGTATTCGCGTAGGCACGCAATCGAGGAAATCAAAAAATTATATGGTGATAAATACGACCTCGATTCACTCGATGTCAAACTAAACGCGATTTGGGATTTGGATAATATGTACGTTTCAATACCGAAATCAAACGAAACCGACGCACCAAACGTTGACGAAATAACGGAGGAAAATAACAATGATTCTATTGGTGGAGATAATAACGCAGATGGTGGGGGCGTTGATGGTGATATGGATTCTCTCGACGAAATTGAAATGACGGAGACCGAGACGGAGACAGAAACCGAACCCACCCCCGAGGAAATTGAAAATGCAATTGAGATTATAGATGAAACAATTTCCGAACGTTTGGAAAACGAAACCGAGACAACGGAGGAAACCGAAACAAAGGAGGAAACCGACAATGAGAGTGAATGACGTTTATGGTGATTGGTTGACAAACGGGGGCATATTTTCCGACATGATGGGGTTGCAGGGTGTAGAAATTCCGTGGGCGTCGGATAACACCGCGTTAAATTTAGACATGATTTATCACGGCAACCACTCGGGAAATAAAAACATTTCCCCGCTTATTGCAACAATGTTAAAAACCGACAACACCGCGTTATTATCCACAACCCGACGCACTCAAATTGCAACAACAATTTATCAAATGTTTATTGATAAATGGACGAAACTTTATGAAACATTGTCGTTTGAATATAACCCCATATCTAACTATGATATGACGGAAACAGAGAGTTCAAGCGGAACAACGGGAGGAACGCGAACCAACACGGGAACGCAGACAGACGCAAACACGGGAACGCAGACAGACGCAACCACGGGTACGGAGACAACCACCCATACGGGAACACAACGAAACGCAACCACGGGAACAGAGACAACCGCACATACGGGAACGCAGGGAACAAGTGAAACAAACTCCGTCACGGGTAGCGGTTCGAGTTCATCGGGTATTTATGGTTTTAATTCCTCAACCGCGGTTGACGATTCGGAAACGTCCACGTCAACGACAAATTCGGGGACGGGGTCGAGCACCCGCACCGACAATCTGGAGGACGAAACAACACATAACACAACCGACACCCGCACCGACAATTTGGAGGATGAAACAACGCACGGGACATCCGAAACCCGCACCGACAATCTATTACACACCCGAACAGACAACCTCACGGAGACAGATTCGGGGACGCACTCCGAAACGCGGACGTTGACACGTTCGGGTAATATAGGCGTTACAACCTCGCAACAAATGATACAATCCGAGCGCGATTTACAAAATTTTAATGTGTTCTATGACGGGGTATTCTCCGATATAGATAAGGTATTATCAATTGCAACCTATTAAAAGGAGGTAACAAAAATGAATGGTGGCTATCAGACAATAGACCTATCAAAAGACCCGTTTATTTCGGGCACACCTAACACGGTTCACGGTGCTTTTAAAAAGGCATTAAGTGACAAGGTAATTATGCTTGGGGGAATTCGTCTCGGTGCGTCAACTCTCACCGCGTCAACAATGACCACAAGCGACCTCACAAAACTCCCGTCGGAGTGGGTAACATTTAACGGTGACTCGAATAGTGTTTCCGCTACATTATCCGATAGTACAACCGTGACAATTACAAAAGCCGACGCAGTTACGGTTACCGCAGGCGTATAATTAAGAGGAGGATTTCGAAATGAAAGTTGAACAGATTTACAACGTATTAAACACAATCACAACCGAAACCCTCGGTGATTCGATTATCGTTTCCGAGGATTTAAGCAACATTGTTGACGTGGGCGCGTCATTTGAAAACACCGTCGGTCTCGACAATTTCGTACGTTCTCTTGTTGACCATGTCGGACGTATGGTGTTCGTTGACCGCGTTTATGGAGGTCGCGCACCGTCCGTACTTGTTGACGGGTGGGAGTATGGGTCAATCCTTGAGAAAATTTCCGTGTCACTACCCGAGGCGCAGGAAAACGAAACATGGAATTTGCGCGATGGGGAGAGTTACGATCCCTATATTTTCAAGAATCCCGAGGTGACCGCGAAATTCTTCAACGATAGAATAACATTTGACATTCAGTTATCTATCACAACCAAGCAGGTGAAAAGCGCATTCGACAATGTATCGCAGATGAACTCATTCATGAGTATGCTTTATACCTCGGTGAACAATTCCGCAACCGTGAAAACGGACGCCCTCATTATGCGGGCAATCAATAACATGATTGGCGAGACTTTGTATTCAGAGTTTCCCAACGGCACATATACGGGAGTGACGGGAGTTCGTGCGGTCAATCTCTTGAAACTCTACAACGATACTGTAGCGCAGGCAGACGCCCTCACCGCGTCCGAGTTCATCCGCACCCCCGAGGCAATCCGTTTTGCGGTTGCAACATTCAAAAACTATATTGACCGTATAAAAGTTATGTCAACCCTTTTCAATATGGGTGGGCAGGAGAGATTCACCCCCGACGATAGATTACATATCGTTATGCTTTCCGAGTTTGCGAATAACGCAGACGTATATCTGCAGAGTGACCAGTTCAACGAACAGTACACCGCACTCCCTTATGCGGAGAGGACAGTTTATTGGCAGGGTTCGGGCATTGATTACGGGTTTGACTCCACAAGCGCGATTAAGATTCAGACAAGCGCGGGACATTCAATCGACGCAACGGGCGTGATTGCGGTTATGTTTGACCGTGACGCACTCGGAGTTGCTAACGTGGATAACTACGTTACAAGCGCATACAACGCAAAGGGTGATTTCACAAATAATTTCTACCATTATACGCAGGGTATGTGGAATGATGGAAACGAAAATTTCATCCTTTTCTATGTAGCATAGTAAATGATTATAACGTGGGTGGGTGTTAATTCATCCACCCGCGTTTTATTATAAAGGAGGTGGAAAATGGCTACTTTAACAGTACGCGGAACACGATTACTAAAAATAGATGATACGTTAACGTTAAAAATCCCTGTTTGTAACGTTGACGCGGAAAAAAGCGGAAAATTTATATCAAACATAAATATAGCAAATGGTTTTTCTTTTTTGACATCAATCCCCGCATATTATAGCAACACACAAACATTACATACGTATGGCGCGATAAATAAATCATTTAGCGCGGGTAATTATGGATTTATTTTTAGTACACAAAATAACAAGCAATATAATTTTCAAAGTTCAAGTGAAGCAGGATATAATAAAGCCATTTTTTATGTGTCAGAAAATGGTTCTTACGGTAATTGTTTTTTTGTTGCAATACCTATTTTTGTAATTACGCCTACCAATAAAGTATATTTTACGTATACAGATGTTTCTTTTGTATATGTAGGTAGTAATGCCAATCCTCAAAATAGCGATTTAGTTATACAACAAACTCCAACAACGGGAGTTATGGGCGAGGGCATAATAACAGTATTGCGAGAGGGATTTACAAACACTAGGTTAGAATGTAGATTTAGCGAAGCCGAAAGCCACGCACTTTATGACGCAACATCGGATATTCCCACCGACCCTTATTCAAACGCGGGAGATTCAACAACGGGAGGTGGTGACGGAACGTTTGATGGTTCATCCGACCCCGTCCCCGTCCCGAGTTTACCGAGTGTGGGGGCAACCGACACGGGATTTATAACATTATTTGTTCCGACACGTGCACAACTAAAGCAAGTTGCGGAATATATGTGGGGCGGTTTGTTCGACGTGTCAACGTGGAAACGATTATTTGAAGACCCTATGGATTGTATTCTCGGGTTGTCCGTAGTTCCCGTGACAATTCCCGCAACGACGAGTGGAAATATCACCGTGGGAAATATCGAGTTGTCGGGTATATCATTACCCGTAGCAGACCAACAGTATATCGAGGTTGATTGTGGGACGATTGATTTTTCAAATAGATATTTTGGGTCATATCTCGACTTTGAACCATATACAAAAATGAGTTTATTTGTCCCCTATTCGGGAGTTCATTCCGTTAGTGCGGACGATATAATTGGAAAAGTCGTCGGGTTGAAATATCATATTGACATTTTGACGGGTTCGCTCGTGGCTTTTCTCACTTGCGGAGATTCTGTTTTGTATGAGTTCAATGGGGCGTGTGCGTCAAACATTCCCGTTAACTCTATGAATTACGCAAGCACAATAGAAAACGCAATTCGTATTGCGGTCAACATTGGAACGACGGTTGCAACGGCAGGGGCGAGTGCACCCGTGCAGGGTATATCCCAAGCACAACAAACCGCGCGAAACATTGGGACGGGTATTTCCCTCGCAGGGAGTACAACCGAGGGGGCGTTATCACTAAAGCCAAACATAGATCGCGCGGGGTCGTTGGGTGGCACGACGGGTTTGATGGGTCACCAAATACCCTATTTTATCATAACGCGCCCGAGATTATGCAAACCCAAGAATCAGGATTTCTTTCAAGGTTATCCGAGTTTCATTCAAACAAGTGTTGGCGATTTAATCGGAAAAGGTTTCACATCATTTACAAATATAATTATTGCAGAATCATTTATGACGGACGCAGAAAACGAGGAACTTGAAAGCATATTGCAAGGGGGTGTATATTTATGAGTTTCAATATACGTTTAATGACAAATAATAGTGCGTCAAACGTTGCTGATAAGGATTTTACTACAATCGACACGTTAACGGGAACGTTACGAAATGAGACGAGTATAACAAACCCGACAATTCGGATTGAGGCAGACGTGAGCACGTTATCAGAATGTAATTATTTTTATATCCCGCAATTCAATCGTTATTATTTTGTTACCGATATACGTTCAATCAGAAATGGATTGTGTGAGATTGTCGGACATTGTGACGTTTTAACAACCGCACTCAAAAAGGGTAATTTATCCGATTGTATGGGAATAACAAAACGTCAACAAAACGAATGGAATTTGAATATAAACGACGGGTATTTCAAAGTCTATCAAAACCCAATCGTTACAACCGAACTTTTCCCGAGTGGGTTTAATTCGTTCAATTATGTTTTAGCGGTTGCGGGTGGACGAACCCCCGCGTCATCATAAAGGGGGTGTAGAAAATGAGTGTTGATATTTTAATTGAGGCAATAACAAAGGTGGGTTTTCCAATCGCGGTTGCCGTGTTCGCATTGTGGAATTCACACAATCACGAATTATATTTGCAGGGTGTTTTGGATAACACCCTAAAGGAAAACACAAAAGCAATTGACCGTTTATCCGATTTAATAGACAAAGGGTTAGTTTTAATCAATTCTAACGGAGGTGGAGAAAAATGAAAATAAGTGACAATGGTTTGGAGTTAATCAAAAAATTTGAGGGTTGCAAGTTGACCGCATACCGAGACCCCGCGGGGATTTTAACAATCGGGTATGGGCATACAAAGGGAGTTAAAGAGGAACAAAAGATAACGAAGAAAAAAGCAGATGAATTATTGCGCGAGGATGTCGCATTTGCAGAGTCACACGTCAACGGATATTTGAGAAAATACAAATTCACGCAAAACGAATTTGACGCGCTCGTTTCCTTTGCTTATAATATCGGTTCAATAAATCAGTTGACCAAAAACGGAAAACGTAACAAGGGTGTAATTGCCGACAAAATGTTACTTTATACTAAAGCAGGAGGCAAACAGTTGTCGGGGTTGGTAAAGCGACGCAGGGCAGAACACGATTTATTTGTTTCATAACGTTTCACGTGAAACGTTGTCAAAATATTTCCATTCTCTTTTATCCTTTCCACACGTGCGGAGGTTTCCAAACGTGTGGAAAAACTTTCAAGAATTTTGTAAACTTTTTGTTGACAATGTCATTATAGTATGATAAGATTAAGACAGTTCAAAGAGGAACAACCCGTTGGAGTTTTGAAAGGAGTTAGGAAGTTATGAAAAATTTTAAGTATGGTGTTTTTGATTTATACGATAATTTGAAAGGCGATTTAGTAAGTGTACATGGTACATTAGAGGAGGCTAAAAAGACCGCTACCCATTACACCATCCACGAGTGTGATGGCGAAGCATTTTGCGAGATATGGAAGATTGATGAAAACAAAAAGAAATTTGTGAGAGTATGGTGATAAAAGGAGTTTAGTATGATGAATAATAACACATTTGAGGAAAAGTTGCTTGAAACAACATTAAATCAAATCAAAGAGGTTTCGGGAAATATCGCATGGTTGTTTGCAAATTGTGAAAACTTAAATTATAGACAGTTTGAAAAATTATGTGACGCAACAAGGTTATTACAACACACCGATTTCACAAGGTCATACACCGATAAATAATCCTTAATAGTTTAGCGGGGTGCAATTCCCCGCAGGGGATTTCCCCGAATGGGGTGTTACTATTTTAAATGCCTAAAGAAATGGAGGAAAAGAATCATGGCAGAGAAAAAGACAACAAGCAGGGTTGCAGACAGAAAAGCAAAAAAGGAAGCGGAAATCGTGCGAAATCATTTCGACGAATTCACCGTTGACCGCGTGACCGAGTTGGAGAGTGGGACAGTATTTTTCGATTTGACAATCGCAGGAATAAAGTTTTTCTCACTCACAATTGTAAATGGCAGGAATGGAGATTTTATCTCCGAGGCGTCACGCAAGGGAAAGGATGGAAAGTACTACAAGTATTATTATCTTAACCTTGACGACGAGACAAGCGAGGCAATCATTGACGAGGTGTTCAAACAGTTGGAGGATTGAACCGAGGACGAAAACGGGTTTATGTTTATCCCCGAGGGTTTCGGGGATAAAATCCCGTTTGAATGTTGGTTATGCAAAACGGAGGAAAAAGAAAATGGAGTTAGTGAAAAATAATAAAGTTGAGTTGGTAAATTCCGAATTGAAAAAGGCGACGGCAAGTATTAAAGGTTACGCAACAAACATTCGCAAAAACTATTTGAGGATTGCCCACAAACTCGCGGAGGTCGATTCTACGGAATGTTACATTGAGGATGGTTTTGGAGACGTCATTGAATACGCGAACACCGTTTTTAATATGAAAAAGTCAACCGCATACAACCTATTAAAAATCGGTCACGAGTACGTTGACGAGACGGGAGATAAAACAATACTCGCAGACGAACGCGGAGATTATTCCGTGTCCCAACTCGGGGTTTTGTTGCCCGCAGGGGTTGACCGAGTGCGGGAGTTATCGGAGGACGGCACAATTTCCCCCGATATGACCGTTAGAAAACTTGCGTCGATTATTTCCACCCCCGACGAATCGGAGACCGAAAACAAGACGGGCGCAGACGGGGAGGAAAACGAACCCGAGAACGAGCCGACACAAACTATTACATTATGGGTTAACGGGGATATTTCATTTGCAGGATTTGACCGATTAAACGAGGACGATTTGCACAAATTGACAGACGAACTCACCGAGTTATTGAACAAGTATTTATAATTATTTCCCTCGGTCATGTTTTACGTGAAACATTATCGGGGGAATTTTTGAAAGGAGGTGAAAAAATATGATTGAGTTTGAGAATTTAAAGCAACCTTATATGGGTAAATGTTGCAAGGAATTGCGGGAAAATGCGGGGTTATCGGTTTCCGAGTTTGCCAAACGTTCAAACGTAACACGGCAGGCGGTTTATAAGTTTGAACGGGGTAAAAGTGCCTCATTAAAATTATTTTTAAAATATCATTCGTTGGGAGGTGATGAAAAATGAATCTAAATCAAATGATGAATCTATCACAACGCGAAATTGAAAGGATGTCACGCAGGGAACTTGCAAAGGTTATATCGGGTATGCGTTCCGTTGCACGTAAACGAATTGAACGTCTTGAAAAAGCAGAGACATATTCGCCCGCATATACAAACATAATTGCAAGCGGTGGAATTCCTACCGTAAAGGGTATGGACGTTGTCGCACTCCGTAACGAGTATAAACGTTACAAACATTTTTTATCACTTAAAACGTCAACCGTAAAGGGCGCGAAACAATACGAAAAAGTCAACCGATTAAATTTTGAGAAAATAACGGGTAAAAAATGGGGTGAGGCAGATATAAAACCTTTGTGGGCGTTACTTGATGAGTTGCGGGAGGACGGAACAGTCACGTCACAAAATTATCGTAACGCGTTGGGTTATATGGTTAAATTTGTGGAGAAAAACCCCGACGCAAGCAACGAGGACATTTTGGAATACGCGCGAGGGAGGTTACAAGAGGAGTATGAACAATCAACACGAGGATTTTACGCAAGCGACAAATTTTAAAGGTTTCCCGTTTGACGTTCGCAATATTTCCCGTCATTGTTCACGTAAAAAATATTATTATGATTTTCCCGTCGCGTTTGATATTGAGACGTCGAGTTTTGAAAACGAGGATGGAGACCCCCGCGCGATTATGTATGTTTGGCAAATGTGTTTTGGAGATAAACAAAAATATGGATTCGATTTCGTTGTCGTCGGCAGGACGTGGGAGGAATTTTCAATATTTATGAAAAAAGTTCGTGTAATTTTTAGATTAAATAGCAAATGTATTTTGCCGATTTTCGTTCATAACCTATCATATGAGGCAAGTTTTATAAAAGACCGTTTTGAATGGGATAGTATATTTGCAATTGATGAACGCGTCCCACTTTATATGCGATCTAAAAATGGGTTTGAATTTCGTTGTTCGTTTCGTTTGTCGGGGTATAGTCTTGCAAAGGTTGCCGAGAATTTGACACAACACAAAATGAAAAAACTCGACACGTTAGACTATGACAAAACGAGACATTTCCGCACACCTATAACCCCCGATGAAATGGATTATAATATTATGGATGTAAAAATAGTATGCGCGTACATTTCCGAATGTTTGGAAAAATACAACAACAATATCACAAAATTACCCTTAACTAAAACGGGCGTTGTTCGTTCCGCGTGTCGTTTGGCGTGTTATGGTGACGACCACGAATCGAGAAAATATAAAAATTATAGAAAAGAAATGCAACGTTTAACACTTGAACCATACGAATATAAATTGTTGAAATGCGCGTTTGCGGGAGGATTTACCCACGCGAATAGTTTTTACAATAACCAATTATTGGAAAATGTCACGTCATACGATTTTACATCGTCTTATCCTTATGTTATGGTTTCGGAGTTATTTCCGTGGAGTAAAGGTGTACGTATCGACAATTTAAAATATAATGAACTGATAGATAAATTGGATATATACGCATGGATTATTGACATAAAATTTTATGACATTGAAAGCATAACAATGCAGGACGATTATATATCATGGAGTAAACGTGTTGGAATTGATAAAAAGAACAACATAAACGAATACGCAGGGCAGACATGGACAATTAACAATGGACGTGTTAACAAGGCAAGTTATTTGCATATTGTTATAACGTCGGTGGATTTGAAAATGATTCGTCAATGCTACAGATTCGACCCCGAACGCGTCGAAATTGTGACCGCATATAGATATGAAAAACACTATTTGCCAACCGATTTAGTTAAATGCGTTTTGGAATTCTACGAGGCGAAAACGAAATTGAAAAATGTTGAATTTAAAGAGGCGGAATATTTACACGGAAAAGAGGCGGTGAATTCGATTTATGGTTGCATGGTCACGGATATAGTGCGCGGGAACGTCATATATGACGCAGAAACGAAACAATGGGACACCATTGCAGGAAACGTTGAAAAAGAATTGAAATTATATAATAAATCATATAATAGGTTTAGTTTTTACCCCGTAGGCGTTTGGATAACAAGTTTGGCAAGGTATAATTTATGGACGGGTATTTTAAATTGTGGTTGTGATTATGTTTATGCAGACACGGACAGTATAAAAATTTTAAATGGAGAAAAACACATTGATTATATAAATGAATATAATTCGGAGGTTATGAGGAAATTAAAAAGGGCGTCGGAATTCCACAATATCCCGTTTGAAATGTTCTCACCCAAAACAATTGAGGGAATTGAAAAACCGTTGGGGGTTTGGGATTGTGAAAGTAAAACCCCGAGCACACCCACTTATTCCAAATTCAAAACACTTGGGGCAAAACGTTATATGGTGGAGGATTATACAACGGGCGAAATAAGTTTGACCGTCGCGGGATTGAATAAGAAAAAAGCAATTCCTTATTTACTCCAAACGTATGGAAAAGAAAAAATATTTGATGTGTTCACATTCGACGAGGTGACGGGAAAAGGAATGGTCATTCCGTCCGAATACTCGGGGCGAACAGTAGCGACGTATATTGACACCGAAACGCGGGGGACGGTCACGGATTATCTCGGACACCGTGCGAGGTATCACGAGTTATCAAGTGTAAATTTACGTCAATCGGAATATAGTTTGTCGGTATCGGATGAATATTTGAAATTTTTGGCAGGGAAACAATTAAAGGAGGTAACGAGATAATGGAAAAAATAAAATACTACTCATTAAAAGAAATTATGAAAAAACAAAGTCAATATAAAATGATTTTCGGGAAACGTTCAAATGGTAAAACGTTCGCGTGTCTTGAATACGGCATAAAGAAATTTTTTGAGGATGGTTCGGAAATGGCATATATTCGCAGAAATATTGAGGATTTAAGGGGCAAGCGAGGTAGAACATTATTTGATAATCTTGTCGAAAACGGGTTGATTGAAAAATATTCCAAAGGTATATGGACGGACGTTTATTACTATGGTTTGCGGTGGTATTTTTGCCGATGGGAAAAGGACGAACACGGACATCGAAACCGAGTGACAGACGAGAAACCATTTTGTAACGGGTTTGCGTTGTCGGGTATGGAACACGACAAAAGTTCATCATATCCTCGAATAAATACGATAATATTTGACGAGTTTTTGACACGTGGTTCATATTTGCCCGACGAATTCATTTTATTTATGAATACATTGTCAACAATTGCCCGATTACGTACCGACGTTGTTATATTTATGGTTGGTAATACTGTAAATAAATATTGCCCTTATTTTGCCGAAATGGGATTATCTAAAGGAATCCGAAACATGAGGGAGGGAACAATTGACGTTTACAAATACGGCGAAACGGGTTTGCGTGTTGCCGTTGAATATACAAGCGCGACAACGGGGGCGACGGGTAAATCAAACGTGTTATTTGCATTTGATAATCCTAAATTGCAAATGATAACCCACGGAAATTGGGAGATTGATATTTACCCGCATTTGCCGTATCACTACACAAAAGACGACATCATATTTGAATATTTTATCGAGTTCGACGGGGAGTTATTGCATTGTGAAATATTGAGGGGAGGGACAGACGAAAACGGAAAACGCGTCAATGCAACAATTACATACATTCACACAAAAACGACAGAGATAAAAAACCCCAACAAGGATATTATTTTTACACCCGAGGCAAACCCGAGAAAAAACTATTATACCAAAATAACAAAACCCGTGGATAAATTAAGTGGTAGAGTCGCAGAATGGTTCAAACGTGATAAGGTATTTTTCCAATCTAACGAGGTTGGCGAAATACTAAACAATTATTTGAAATGGTGCGGAGGTGTAAACGGATGAATGACAAAAACTTAAAAAGATGGTGCGATTGTATATTTGCTTATGGTGATTTGAAATGTCATTTTTGCGGAATTGCAAAATGTGAAAAATGTAAATATCACATAACCAAAAATACCGTCGTTGATTACCTCTGTAATGTGTCAAATGATAATTTGCTACCATTACAAGTGATTAACGATTTAGTGAAAAAGAATAATTGAGTCCAATAAATTACCCCGAATACATGTTCGATTGTGTTCGGGGTATGTTTCACGTGAAACATTTTCCAAACGTTTGGAAACGTCCTGCGCGATGGGGTGGTTCGGTGGGAATGGGGAAACAAGATTTGTGTTCGGTTTTCGGAAAGGGTT
>Ga0326513_10002834_pt1 | contig 12685 bp, 14 predicted proteins | sample 2_2465_0518_D_FD_203654 | JGI IMG/M metagenome (GOLD analysis project Ga0326513, IMG submission 203654) | Bovine rumen microbial communities from UC Davis, California, United States - 2_2465_0518 | ecosystem: Host-associated > Mammals > Digestive system > Stomach > Rumen | place: USA...
TTTCAGGGTGTTGATGAGTTCGTCAGCAAATTCGCGGATTGTCATAGCCATAATGTGTCCTCCTTGTTCTTTGGTTTGGTATAAAAAGCGTGTAAAAGGGTGCAAGTGTGAAGCGGATGGAAAGCACTTGTATAGAGAATGCCCAAACGCTACAAAATTGCACCCGTGATGCGTAGCATCATTCTTTTGTTTTAGATGTTTTTAGTGTTTTTAGTCTGCATCTATCACGATGTCGTTACCACGACGGTCGATGTAGATAGGTTCCATCCAGAGTCGATACGCCCAGGATGTATCGTATTCTCCGATGTCATCAGGACTGACGTTAGTATCTGGATAGAGATGCCCGATAGCATCTGGCAGTTCTACACTGACAGGCGTTGTGTCAGGCAGATTATCGTTTGAGATGAAATGCATCTTCCATCCCATCAGGTTATGCATAAGCAGTATGGGACTGGAAAGACGGCGATCTATGATGCGCCGAAGGTCTGTTAAGATGTGATTCGGCAGTGCGTTTATGCCTGCCTTTTTGAGTTCTGGCGACAGAAAGATTCTGACGCCACGGATGGTGATATCAGGTTTGGTGTCGATTTGGACTGCAAATTTTTCAAAGGACAGATTTGCGGGAACGGGGGTATCATCGGCTTTTAAGCGATAGGCGGCGAGAGAAGCAATATCGTCGATATTGGCTGTGGTTTCACCTTGGATATAGCCACCATCGGCGAGAGAATAAGCGCTGGAAGGACCGTCCCGTGAATATAATGCGTAATTCCATCCGATATCGGCTTCACGGTAGACGTAAAGGAAGTCGTTTGCGAGTTTGTAAAGTCGGTCCCATATCATGTTTGTGGAATCACTCCTTTCGGGGGTAAATGTCGGTTGCCATAACGAAGTGGGGATGAGCCCTACGGGCTCACCCGTTCATACACAAGGGGGGGATGGTAACTCGTGTTCTTCGTAGATGTTGATGTGTTCTTGGTCTACAAGTTCAATGAAGAGTGGATTGACGTATTGGTCGGCCTCGTAAGCGTGAATATGCTCAGGATATTCCGCACAGCCAAGCCATGGGTTGTTGTGGCAGCGGATAAAGTCTTGGATGAAGTAGCGACGGTTATTCCACCAGAAGGATGGCAGGAAGTCGCGGGATTCTTCATGTTCGTCAGGGACAGTTTCGATGGGGACTGGATCTTTGTTTTGTTTTATAAAAGCGTATGCAGGTTGAGATGTGATCATAGCGAAACCTCCGTTAGGGTGTGATTTTGAGTTGTAATTTCTGTAATCACACCCGTTTTTCATTTTGTTTTATTTGTATGCATGGAGCCGAAGGTGACATGCGTGCAAACCCGAAGGCGTAGCCTGAGGATATTGTTTTATAAGAAAAAAGAAGAGCACCCTCGTGTATGAACCGCGCCCCGTCAAGTGGACAAATTAAATAATGAAAATTATTTCGTGCCGGCAGACCAGCAATCTGCTGGCATTTTTTTGTGTTCGGCATCCTTGACAGAACCTACATAGGACGCATTGTGGGCTTCGCCGACGGCGAAGAACTCAGGAACAATCAGGCTATTGAACTCTCCGTCGAGAAGAATATGGTAGCGTCCAATGCAGAACCTGTAAAGGACGAACGCCCTTCGGGCGTGCCTCACTTAGCCTCTGGCTCTGGCGCCTAGGAACAATCAGGCAGCCAGGTAGAAGAGCTCGTACTTTTCCATGGGAGTGAGGACTCCGAGGTTGCGTTGGTAACGCTGGTTATTGTAGTAGAAAATGTAGTTTTCAATCATGGCAACCAGTTCTTCTCGGTTGGTGAAACGTTTGCCGTAGTAACGTTCTCTTTTCAAAATGCCCCAGAAACCTTCCATTGGACCGTTGTCAATGCACTTGCCCACACGGGACATGCTCTGGGTCATGCCGGCAGCCATGAGCATGCCGTGAAAAGTGTTGTTGGTGTATTGGAAACCGCGGTCGCTGTGGAACAGCGGGCGTGCATTCGGATTCAGCCGAACTGCTTCATTGAAGTTTTCAAACACAAGAGAATTATTGTTGCTGTCGCCAATGTTGAAAGCAACAATTCTCCGGTCATAAAGGTCCAGGATGGCACTAAGATAAATCTTGTGGACGGCGAGACCCTCATAGTACTTGAACTCCGTCACGTCGGTCAGCCACTTTTGGTTCGGTGCTTCTGCCTTGAACTTCCGTGCAAGAACATTCTCGGCAACATGTTGCGGATTCTTTGCCGAGATAGTGCAGCCATGGTTCGAATACTTTATGGTGGACTTAATCTGAAGGTGTCGGCAAATTCGAAGCACACGTTTGTCGTTCACGTAAACATGGCATTCTCGTTTCAGAAAGTCATTAATTCTCCGGTATCCCATCTCAGGGAAAGTTTCGTGAATTTCCCAAACGAGAGCGGCAAGGCCTTCGTTGTACTGCTCTTCCGGAGAAGGCTCACGCTTAAGCCAGTCGTAGTAGGCGTCCCGGCTAATCTTTGCGAGTTTGCACAGACGGTAAATGGGGTAACCTTTCTCCTCATGAAGTTCTTTAATTGCAAGGTAGAGGTTAAGGTTGCGACATGGGTTCAGCCCCACCTCCTCTCTATTTCCTTCAATTTTTTTAGGAAGTCAATCTCCATTTGCTTTCTTTCGTTCTCTGCTCGAAGAAGTCTATTCTCTGCTTCCAGCTTCTCCATCTCTGTCATTTCAGAGATGTCCTTCTTCTTGCCTCGTCGGTCTTCTAATGCTTCCACGCCGCCATCTTTGTACTTTCTCACCCAGCTGTAGGCTTGTTGGTATGAAACCTTGTACTTGGCGGCCAGGTCATCATAGCTGGCCTTGGTTGCTACATACTCTTCAACCAAGGCGATCCGTTCTTCCAGTGTTGTCTTTCGTCCGTTAGTCATGTTACGTTTTCCTCCTCCACGAGTCGGTTTTAATGTTTCATGACTATTATACTTCTTTATCCAGTTTCTTAGAGTCCAAGTTGATTTAATTCCATACTTTTTACAAGTACTTAGCAATGAACCTTTGCCCGCTAAATAAAACAACACTGCCTCCTCTTTTTCTGTAGACGATCGTCTTGTCCAAGCCCCTGGCTCAAAGGCCTTGGCACCTAAACTTTCATAATTTGCCACCCATAGCCGAATTGTGGAAAGCTGAACTCCATAAATTCTTGCAAGACTTCCATAACTAAATTTTCCTGACAAATATATTTCAGCAATTTGCATCTTTTCTTCTGGACTATATTTGGACATAAAGAATCTCCCTTCAAAGTCGACAAGTTTTATTATTTAACTTGTCGGCTCTAAAGGGAGCATATCAGTATGAGGATGCTCGGAGTTGTTGTTACGCTTCAACAGCGGGTTCTACGGCAGCGACCTTCTTGGTCTTGTAGCCGTCGTAGATGCGGTGAGCGGTGATGAGGGCGGACTTCAGTTCCTGAGGAACGTCCTTGATGTTCTTGTTGAAGTTAGCGCGGAGTTCCGCAGCGTCCTTACCAGTGACCTTAGCAGCGCGACCGATTGCTTTGAAGAAGTTGTTATTCATGATTGTTCTCCCTTTCGATTATGTTTTTGATTTGTATGTTTAGATGGTGTTTCCATCTTTTATTCACAAAAACACTCGACGGTCGTTAGACCGTATCAGATGCGTAAGCATCAAAAGGAGTACCAAAATGAAGGGTGAAAGAATTGTACCAAAAGTTATTGACAAATAGAGAGATGTGATCTACGATCCAGACGAACAAATCGGGGGCTCCCACGATTTGGTATAAAACTTATGATTAGAGGAGGTTGGGTATACATGGGAAAGACATATGGATATTGTCGCATCTCTACTCCTGACCAGAGTCTTGATAGACAAGCGAGAAATATAAAGAAGTTATATTCGGATGCTATTCTGGTACAGGAGGCTTATACAGGGCGAAAGATGGATCGTCCCAGATGGAGCAGATTGTATAAGATGGTGAAAGACGGCGATACTATCATTTTTGACGAAGTGTCTAGGATGAGCCGTGATGCCGAGGAAGGATTTCAGGCATATCAGGATTTGTTTGAGCGAGGTGTTAATCTTGTGTTCCTGAAGGAACCCCATTTGAACACTGAGACTTACAAGAGTGCGATGACAAATCAGATTGCCATGACAGGTGATGATGTTGATTTGGTTCTGGAAGGAATCAACAAGTATCTGCTGAGGCTGGCTGAGAAGCAGATTAAGTTGGCGTTCGAGCGGTCGCAGGCGGAAGTGGATTATCTGAGGCAGCGTACTGTCGAAGGGATGGAGACAGCCCGATTGAACGGCAAGCAGATTGGCGGTGTGTATGGAAGGAAACTGCATGTGAAGAAAGCCGATGAAGCGAAGGAACTGATTAAGCAACTGAGCAAGGATTTCGATGGTTCACTCTCCGACGCCGTGATTATCGAGAAGAAGTTGGCGGGTGTCAGCAGGAACTCGTTCTACAAATACAAGCGAGAGTTGAAGGCGGAGATAGATGCTGCGGAGAATATGTGATGGTACATAGATGTCGATGCCATAATGGAATGGGGATGCGCCTGACGGCGCACCCGTTCGTACACAGGGGGAAGGGGAAATGCACGGCGAAATTTTTCCCCAAAATAAATGTCAAGGGTTGATTTTGGACTTTTTTTGAATATACTTAAATTAAGAAGTAGCCAAGAAGAGGCTAATTCTTATATAAGAATTGAATAGCATTGCTTGTACTCATGAGTACATAAAACAGGCGATGATCCGTATGCAGAGACGTACGGGAGAGCGGTGAGTGCAGGCAGGAACGGTTTTAGATTGCCAACGGGTGTCAGACCGAACCAATGAGAAGAATTATGGGTTATCTGGGATAACTCTATCTTCTGGTTCTGTGTGATACCCGTTTTTTTTTGTTGCGAAGGAGGTTGTATCAATGAATATCGTTTTTATGAATCAGAAAGGCGGCGTAGGTAAGACAACCTGTTGCTGTGAACTGGGAAAGAGTTTGGAGCGGACAGGAACACCATATAGTTTTTTTAATCTGGATCCGCAGGGTGGTTCCTTGATTGAACCAAAGGATGATCCGAATGCTGAGGTGACGATTGTGGATACACCAGGCGTTTTGTCAGAGCATTCTGCCGAATGGGTTCAGAACGCAGATGTTATCTGTGTCCCGACCAGAGCATCTGCACTGGATATTCCGACTCTTAATCGGATGTTGGATATGGTTCAAACTTATCGAAAGAAAGATGCGGCGTTGGTAATTATCATCAACCAATGGACGAGATGGACATCCTGTAAGGATTTTATGGTATGGCTTGAAGGGCTGGATTGGCTCAATGCCGTTGTCACGACGTTACCACAGTCTGAGATGTTTTTGCAGGCTTCCGCAATGGGAAAAAGTGTTATAGAGTTCGCTCCGAGGCATATGGCAGCGCAGGGTGCGCTCGATATGGTGAATACCATCAGGAAGGTAGCCGGGTTGGACGAGGAACTGCTGGAAGCATACAGGGGAAAGAAGCCCGATGGGACGGATTTTGATTAACTCCGGTACAAGACTGATATAGGAATGAGTTAAAAACTAAATAAGAATTGATTAACAGGAGGGTATAGAGATGTCGAATAGTATTTTTGCGAATCAGGCTCAGGTGCGTGAACGCGAACAGGAAAAGATTGAGAAGAAAGTGGAACGGGCGAATGCTCCGAGGAAGACAGAAAGGACTACGTTGAGCCTTAGTATTACGAAAGCGGATAAAGAATGGCTTATGGATTATGCTGATGAAACGGGTGTTTCTGCTGCGGGTATGATTCATCAGTTGATTCATTATTATCGGAAGAATGAGGGAGTGTGAGGAACGATGGCAAATAGAACTAAGAACAGAGTGCCTGCTGCTTTAAGGATTCCGACTTTTATAACGAACCCTTCTAAGTTGGAATGGGAGAATGCCCTGACAATTACGGAGGATAAGAAAGCGCACATGATGCGCACTCGTAAGATTATTAAGTTGGAATATAAGAACGGTGAGTTTTATTTCGACGATATCCCAGAGTCACAGATAGATTGGTCAGAAATTCTTGCTGACAATCAGACGAACGACGATATTATGCCGCTTGCCGTGTTGTTCAGCGCAGTGGAACAACAGATGGAAAAGGAAATTAGAAACGAAGCCGAGATTGATTGGGATACCATTCGTTCGAAAGAAGTTGTTGTTTATGTCCCAGAATTGATGAAAAAGATGGGACTTCAAACTAACGTGAGCCGTTTACAGGTCGGTAAACTGATTGAGAAAATCATGGGATATGAAAACATTATTGGTTGCATTCCCAGGATAGAATGCGGGGAACTTGTTGGGTACATTTTCTCAAGAGTTATGGTGTGGAAAAAGTATGATACGAAGTCAAACACGATTATATTTGAATCTCCGTATATGTATGATTTGAAGCATAGTATGTATCTTGACAGCTTGGTTTATGATGGCGATTATCCTGTGTTAAAGAGTAATGGGCATCAGAAACGTATACCAACGACGTCTCGTTTATTGCAAGGTCGTTCAAAATATACTTATGGTTATGAAATTGCTAAGTATATATGCAATTATCTTGTGCGTTTAGGCGGTGGTGGCGAAAGAATTCCAAGAGTAACAGCATATACGATTGTTCAAAACTGTAATGATTTGAAAAATGCTTTAGACAAATTGTCGCCTAAACATAGAAACAATACTTTGGAACGTGCTTTCAAAGAAGGCATGCGCATATTGGATAAAGAGAGCCGATTGAGGGAAGCGTTTGTCAATATAAGTATTCCAGATACAGATAAAATGGAGAAGGATGATTGGAAGCCGTTTATTCCAACATATAGTAGGCTTGGGGATGTAATCTGGACTTTTCCTCACGAAGGGAGAAATCCTGATTTTGTTCAAGATGAACTTTTATACTAAGTTAATTTTCGGTTCCGTGGGGTACTTTTTTCGGTTCCGTGGGGTACAATTTTCGGTTCTGTGCCCTACCATTTTCGGTTCTGCGGGGTACTACCCTCTGTAAATCGTTACTGGGAGCGGCTGAAATCCGAGATTAGTTCCCTTATTCCAATATACCATTATTGGAATATAAGGGGGAGGTGCGGCTGGTGCCTACGGCCGCCGCCCCTCCTTACCATTATTGTTACGTTACAATGATAAAAAGAAACTTAAGAAAAGTTCTGGGATCTAAGAAATAAGATGGGTTTTTAAGAAAACACTCTGGGGTTTGTAAGATAAAGGCTGGACGCATACAGAGTAAGACATGCATGCTCCTTCCCTGTATGGATACCAGCAATAAAACGTACTGATACCTGCTATATCAGAACTTACAAACATTCAAGTTATCATACAAACCCAAAAACAACGAAAGGAACGAACAATTTTATGAATGATATTATGAACACTACGGAAGATAAAATGGAACACATTACAGAATCTGTTGCGGAGCCTGCTGCTGTTCCGTCTATAGAAGATATGCCGACGACTCCGCGTCCAGGTATGAATGTGGCACCAGCACCTCGTCCTCGACCGAAGTTTGTAGAGATGAGTGCTTACGCTAAGCACGATTTTGTTGCGGCAGCATTGAAAGCACAGGCACAGCAAAAGGTGTTAACGGGTTTTGCTAATATTGATAATATATGTCCGCTTCGACAGGGTCTTCATGTGCTGGGTGCGATTAGTTCGTTGGGAAAGACAACGCTTATACATCAGATGGGTGAAAATGCTGCGACGCTTGGCTCTCATGTGCTGTTCTTTGAGTTGGAACAGGATGAAGATGCGCTTCTGGCTAAATCTTTGTCACGTCGTATCCATCTGCAGCATGAGAATGATGCGTCGTACAGACAGTGTACCGCCGATGCGATTTTTAATGAGCCTGGTAATGTTACTTCAAGAGAAGTGCAGGAACAGTTGGCAGCTTATGCAGCCTGTGTTGGAGATAGGATGATTGTATATCCGAGTAACGCCGACATCACAGTAGATACTGTGATTGATGAAGTTGAGCGTTATATGGACGAGACGGGCGAAAAGCCCGTAGTCTTTATCGACTATCTTCAGATGTTGGCTCCGACGTTGGATGAGAACGGTCGTGTTATGACTGATATGCGTATGAACATTGAGTCTATTATGAAAAAGTTGCAAGCTTTTTCCAGACGCTATCACTTGGTTGTCATCATGATTTGTGCTTTGAATCGTGAGAACTATTTGAATCGTATTTCCTTCTCCGCATTTAAGGAGTCTTCTATGATTGAATACTGCGCAGATGTTGTCTGGGGGATGCAGCCTGGTGTTATTTCTGAAGATAGATATAACAATACTACAGGGAAGGATAAAAAGCCCCGTAAGACAACAGATGATGAGAAGAACGAAATGATTTTGAAGGAGAAAGCAAAGGATAAGCGAATAGTGGAGATTGTCGTTCTGAAGAACAGAAATCGTCCTGTTGGTAATTCGTATTTCTTTGAATATGAACCGCGCTATGATACCTTCATTGCTTTAGATGAACAGAAAAAGCCGTTGCCTGTGTTTACATCTGGAAATGTGATGGTTCAGTCTTCTGTAATTTATTCGGCAGAGACTTTTGCCGAATGGTTTTGGACAAATCGAAAGTTTGGCTACCATGCCTACAAGAAAGAGCGTCCGAGCGTGGGTCTTGACGAAGAGAAGGAAAAGTTTGCGAAAGACGTTCCGACTCTTGTGCTTAAAAATGCGATGGACAATTATGTTGGCTATTCTCAGTTGTCAGGTTGTTCAGAAACTGAAATCCGAGAAGCGATTGAGAAATATTGGAAAGAAAATCATTGAGGTAAATGATTATGGGAGCACCAAAAAAGCATTATCGAGTTTATACTCGAACGTATTTGGATGAAGAATATCCAGTTGAAAAACGTTTTGAAGAAGAATGGCGTTTTGCAGGAGAAACATGGGCTGTTTCAGAAGCAAAGGCAATCAGTAATGTTCGGTATCGAACAAGAGGAAAAGAATCGATGATGATGCCATTGTCGGTCGGTCATAACGGAGCCGTATTCAGAGATTGGATGGCTGAAGTGATTTCATAACAGAAAAATGATTAGGGTGGGCCAAATCGGTCCACCTTTTTTCTGTGCAATCCGCCGTATTTCCGCTACCAGTCTTTATTTTCTCCGGTGTTGGTGGTACAATAAAAGCCAGTTTAATTAGTCGTATTACCACCAAGAGAGGGTGACAGAATCCAAATGGCAGAGAAAAAGAAAGCAAGCAGGTGTTACACGTACATTCGTGTATCGACAGAAAGGCAGGTTGAGGGCTATTCGCTTGACAGCCAGCGGGAGGCTCTGAAGAAAACTGCAAAGTATAAAGGCTGGAAAATCGTTAAGGAATTTGCTGATGAGGGCAAGTCTGGTAAGTCGATTGCAGGTCGTGAAGCATTTCAGGAGATGCTAAATCGTATCAAATCGGGTAATCCTGATAAGGTTGATTACGTACTGGTGTTCAAACTATCTCGTTTCGGGCGGAATGTCGAGCAGGCATTGAAGAGCTTGAAACAGATGCGTAAACATGGTGTGGAACTGTATTGCTCCGAAGAGAGCATAGATACAGCCATTGGTTCTATGGGATATCTGATGGTTACTGTCATGGGTGCTGTAGCCGAGATTGAACGTGATAATATCGCTACCTTCACGATGGAGGGCCGGCGACAAAAAGCCCGTGAAGGAAAGTGGAATGGTGGTCAGGCTCCCTATGGCTATAAGATAAACAAGGAAGAAGGGATACTGGAAATAGACGAAGAGGAAGCCAAAATAGTACGTCTTATCTTCGACCAGTATGTTTATCATCAGGCAGGTATTCATGGGGTTGCCAAGTGGCTGGATGACAACGGATACCGCAAGACAACTCGTGGTAACGGGAAATATACGTTGTTTTCCGCTCATACAGTGAAGACTATCATTGATAATCCTGTTTATACAGGAAAAATAGCATATGGCCGACGGCATATCGAACGTGTTGAGATTGATGATGAAACAGAAATCACAAGACGTATCAAGAACGATGAGTATGGTCTTTACGATGGAAAGCATGATGCAATCATAGAGCAATCACTTTGGGATGATGCCCATAGGAAGCGCGTAGCAACAGGAATAGGCCATGAGAAGACGCATTCGTTAGAGCATGAGCATATTTTATCTGGCATTTTGAAATGCCCTATCTGCGGAGCACCTATGTATGGTACCGTTAATCGCAAAAAAAAGAAGGATGGGACATATTACAAGGATGCCTGGTATTACGTCTGCAAGCATCGCAAACTCATAGATGGAGAAAAATGCACGTATAAACGTCAGCCTCCGCAAGACCCCATCAATAACGAAGTATTAGCGATTCTCGCCAGTTTCGTAGACTATGAAGGTAACGAGGCTGTCATGCAGGGTGTGATGGGTGAAAAGACAGACACGGATGCGATTTACCAGCGGATTGATGGTTTGGAGAAACAGAAAGCACGTAAGGTAGCAGCAAAAGACCGTCTTACGGCTCAAATCGACAACTTAGACCCTGATGATCCGAATTATGATACGATATACGATGATTTGGATGAACGCCTGCGGAAGATTTACATCGAGATAGCAGAAATCAACAAGCAAATTGAAGATGCACGCAGTGACTTGCAGTCCGAGGCGGATGCACGGTTCACGCAGATGACGGCAATGGAAATGTTGAAAGCCATTGGTGATAAGTTGCCGACAATGACAGATGCTCATAAGAAAGAAATCTGTCAGGCGATGCTGGAGCGAGTCGAACTATTTCCTGAGAGACAGGAAGACGGACGCTACGTAAGGAATGTGAAATTCCGCTTCCCTGTTATGGAACGAGGGGATGAAAAAGAGGCGGATAAGTGGTGGTACAATGAAAATCCAGTTGAGACGGTAGTATTGATGTCACGGGTTAAGGACTGACCGTCGAAAAAGTGCTTGATTTACGGGCTTTTCGGATATTTGACCGTCAGTGGCGGGAAGCAAAAATGGCCGCAATAATCACTCCGTGGGAACATATCAAAGGAAATGTGCGGAGGGTTGAGTTGCCGATTTAGATGTCAGAGGGTTGAGTTAGTGATATGGATGTTTTTGTGATAGGGTTGAAGCTGTGATTTAGATGTCAGATAAGGAGGTCGTAAAATGGCTTTTGATTATAAGAAGGAATATAAAGAATTCTACATGCCGAAAGACAAACCCGGCATCATCACGGTTCCGAGCATGAATTATATAGCAGTTCGCGGACATGGTGATCCGAATCAGGAAGATGGCGAATACAAACAGGCCATTGGTCTTTTGTATGGAATTGCTTTCACGATAAAGATGAGCAAAAAAGGCGACCATCAGATCGACGGATATTTCGATTATGTTGTCCCTCCGCTTGAGGGCTTCTGGTGGCAGAATGGCATTGCAGGGATCGACTATGCTCACAAGGAAAACTTCGAGTGGATCTCCGTCATCCGTCTTCCCGATTTCGTCACAAAGGCTGATTTTGACTGGGCTATTGATGAGGCTACCAAGAAGAAAAAGACAGACTTCTCAAAGGTCGAATTTCTGACCTATCACGAGGGATTGTGTGTTCAGTGTATGCACATCGGTTCCTATGATGATGAGACTGCGACAGTAGCATTGATGCATGAATACATGGAGCAGCAGGGTTGTTCGCTGGATATCACCAATCAGCGCTTTCATCACGAAATATATCTGAGCGATGCCAGAAAGGTTGCGCCGGAAAAGTTGAAGACCGTGATCAGGCATCCAATTAAGAAAAAGTAAGCAAGACATACAGAGGCTCCCACACTGCCATCACCGGCGGTGGGGAGCCAAGAAAGAGAGAATAGGATATGACGTTCGAAACAGAGAGACTCATTCTGCGTCCGTGGGAAGAAACGGATGCTGAGGAATGTTATAGATACGCACAATATCCACAGGTTGGACCAATAGCGGGCTGGGTAGCGCATACCAGTGTTGAAAATAGTAGAGAGATCATAAAAACAGTCTTGTCTGCGCCGGAAACATATGCTGTGGTACTTAAAACAACAGGTCTTCCGGTTGGCAGTATCGGCCTGATGCTCGGCAAAGCAAGCAATATAGGTCTTCCTGATTCTGAAGGGGAAATCGGCTACTGGATTGGAGTCCCGTATTGGGGCCAAGGGCTGATACCGGAAGCGGTTCGGGAGCTTATGAGATATGGCTTTGAAGAGTTGAAACTCGAAAAAATGTGGTGCGGTTATTTTGATGGAAATGAAAAATCAAAACGTGTTCAGGAAAAATGCGGCTTCCGGTATCATCACACGAAGGAAAACGTTCCTTGTGCCATAGAGGGATTGTTGCGAACAGAGCATATTACCTGTATTATAAGAGAAGAATGGTTGAAAAGTAATAAATAAAGACAGACGCACCAAGGCTCCCACACTGCCATCATCGGCGGCGGGGAGCGGAAAAGAGGAATTAATTATGAATATGAAGCAGGCGATGAAGGAACGGCACATGGTACGTAAGTACACAGATAAGCCGATTCCGGAGGATATCGTGTCAAAGTTGAATGACAGGGTAATGGAAAACAACGAGCGGTACGGTCTGTCCATCAGACTGATGACCAATGACGGCAGTGCGGTTCCCGGTGTGATCAAGCTGATCCTTGCAAAAGGAGTAAACAATTTCTTTATTATGGCGGGCCCTGATGGCGCGG
>Ga0326513_10002835_pt1 | contig 12682 bp, 13 predicted proteins | sample 2_2465_0518_D_FD_203654 | JGI IMG/M metagenome (GOLD analysis project Ga0326513, IMG submission 203654) | Bovine rumen microbial communities from UC Davis, California, United States - 2_2465_0518 | ecosystem: Host-associated > Mammals > Digestive system > Stomach > Rumen | place: USA...
AAAAAATGACAAAATGCGACACAACAGAGGCAGAATCAAAAAAACAGCATCCGGAGTTCACCGAACGCTGTGAATTAGACTTGAATCATTCCTCATCTCTCGGTAATACCGCAGGATTTAGCACCATCAACAAAAAAATGTCAGGTTGCCGGACGTCACAGGACCTGTTTCCTCAGTCGCTCTTGATAAGGTTCAGTTGCATAAGAGAGTTATGCCGCTGTTATTTATTATAGCATATTATATTTTATTTGTCAAGGCCTGTATCGCAGGCTTACAGAAAATTGCTTATAAAAAATATCTATTACTGATTATAAAAAATTCAGTATCTGATACAACACATCTGCACAGGCTTTTATTCACCTTGCATGGACAGCTTCTCAATGTATTCGGCCACTGGGAGAATAAGTCTGAACAGACGGGAGCGGCCCGCTGCTTCTTACCCTGCATTGCTGCCATAGCCCAGACAGGATTTATACCTGCAATACCGCCACAGCATTCAGAAATAAAATCATAATTTCCATAGGGGATTAACCTATATTAACTGTACCTTACGGCAGTATACTTCCTTCAACTGCTGTACGGATTTCTCCGCACAGTATCGGCACCCCCTCTTGGCTGGACGTTCTTGCGAACTACCTGTGGCGGCTCATGTTTCCACACATGGTCTTACAGGCTTCTTCCTCCCCACGGAGGCGGTCTATTGCGAGGGGCAGTCGGTCAGAATGCCTTACATCTACATACACCTCATGTGCTGCATCTTCTCTGTTGAACAGGCTTTCGCTCTGTCTTCTGAAACATCGTGTTGCCACATTATTTCAATCTCAAAGCCACCTTGCGAACGTATCCGTCCGCCTGACGACTCAGCAGTTCCGATGCACCCGTGCAGAGCAGCCGGCTCTCATTTTAACACACGGTTATGCAGACATGCTGTATCAGATACTGAATTTTCAAGCAATAAAGTACTTTATATTATAGCATATAAAAATCAGCTTGTCAAGAGGTTTTTAAAAAAATTCTCCGACAGTAATATTTTTATATAAAATTTTTCCCATCAGATCTGTAATAAACAGGAATTTATTTCCGGAACGGATATAACGGAGCTAATTTCAATTCTGTTCCCTGTATTTGTTTCAGAATCTCTTTTTCGTCATCCAAATGCATCAGATAGACTTGTATATCTTTCTGAATCAGATCAAGCAGAACCGGCCTGATTTCTTCCCAAGAAAGATGTACTGCATTTTTATCATCCGGCTTTTGATAATAAGAAACTTCTGTATAGAGAACATCGCCTTTTTTCAGATACGGCAGAAACGGTGTGAGCGTTTTGGTATCGCCTGTATAGACAATATTTTTATTCTGAATTTTCAGACAATAGCCGAAACATTTTCCAGAAAGCTGTTTCACATGCTGAGTCGGAATGACATCGACAAACCATGATTCTTTGAGATTTTCAGCCGTAATCACTGCATAGGCATCCTGATTACAGCCTTCGATCTGCCTCAGAAGCATTTTCAGTTCCTGTTCTACTGTCTCAGACGGAGCTGTCACCACTACAGGCTTATGCAGGATAAACTGTGCATAATGAATCATCGTACCGATTCCGCCGATATGATCGCCGTGCGTATGAGTAACCAGAATCACGATCTGATTAATAAACTCATAATTCAGGAGTTTATATTTCTGAAATGCTGACATGGGACAATCCAATAGAATCAGCGTTTTATTCTCGATAAAAAATGCTGAATTATGTTCATCTGTAAAAGCTGAACCTCTTCCGGCGAATGCTAACATAAAAAAATCACCTCACACATGCAGATCAGTCTGATCATAAATCAAAAGCCAATAATCTGACATACTGCCTGTTTCGTAAGACAGTCTTTTCTTACCTGTTCCAGCTTGCTCAGGGAATTTCTCTGATTTCTGATCTGTTTCGAGTTCATGCCCTCCGGAAAGCTGAATTTTTAAAGCATGTTCCTGTAAATTAATATTTAAAATTTCTAATCCGGATAATAAATTTTTCAAATCCTGACAAGTTTTTTCATAAATCTCATGCATATTATTTCCCCAGATAATCCAAGGATGATATTTTTCTATAAATTCCGGATGACATTCTATGATTCTATCATCCAATAAAATATGCTCTCCTGCTGACCAGATACAATAGACAAGCCATCTGATACCGAAATCGCTTTCTAATTTCAGGCCGAAAAATCCTGCTCCGCCCATACCGTAACTTCCGAAATACAGACTATAATCTATTATTTTACTATGAATCAGATTTTCTATTCCGAATTCTAAAATCTTCTGAGGCCTGCCGAGCATAATCACTTCTGCCGGATTCGGCTTATATCGAAAAATGGGATATTTCCGGATTTTCTGAAATCCACGTTCTTCCCATAATTTCTGGTCTGTTTTCTTTACGATCGTGAAATTCTCTTTGACAAGCCCCATATTCAGATTTAAATACGGATTTTTTCTAAACAAACTCATGATTATTTATTTGATAATTTTCCGGAATAATTTTTCCATAGCAGGTTCTGCACCCCATGCCCGCTGAAAACTCTGATCATCTACGATACGCACTACTTTTGTGACTTGATTCTGCTGTACTTTCCAGCCGCCTTCCTCACCGATTGTCAACCAGAATTTTTCATCCAGTTTTGAAACTTTCACAGGAATATTCGGGAATGTGATTCCGCCGCCGATTTCATCAATCGTTTTTTTGAGTTCATCTGTATTGGAAACCACAACTTTCAGAACTGCCGGAACAGCTGTTGCAAGAATTGTTCCTAAGCCCATATTTATACATCCTTTCTGTTTTATTTTGTACCGAAGATTCTGTCTCCGGCATCGCCTAAACCTGGGATGATATATTTATCTTCATTTAGACCCTCATCCATGACACCGCAGTAAATATCCACATCAGGATGAGTCTGAATCATATTCGCCGCACCCTCCGGAGAACAGAGAATACACATGAACTTGATATTCTTGACTCCGGCTTTTTTGAGTTCCGTAATCGCCGCACATGCTGTTGATCCGGTTGCTAACATAGGATCGACAATAATGACATCACGTTCAGCAATATCATCTGGAAGTTTACAGTAATACTTGACTGATTCATGAGTTTCAGGATCGCGGAACATACCGATATGGCCGATCTTTGCCGCCGGTACGAGAGAAGTCACGCCGTCAATCATACCCAGACCGGCTCTCAGAACCGGAACAACAGCGAGTTTTCTGCCGGATACGATCTTAGTCCGAGCCATACAGAGCGGAGTTTCCATTTCGATTTCTTTCAGAGGCAGGTCACGAGTCGCTTCATAGCAGATCAGCATTGCCGTTTCGTTGACGAGTTCTCTGAATTCTTTTGTACCGGTATTTTTATCACGCATCAGCGAGATTTTATGCTGAATAAGCGGATGATCAATAATGTGTAAATTAGCCATAATAAAAAAACCTCCAGTTTAATAAATTATATTTTATTTTTCCAGTGCGGAAATTTTATCGACACGTCTCTGATGTCTGCCGCCCTCGAAATCTGTTTCAAGGAAAATATCTGTTAATTCCAGTGCAAGACCTGTTCCGATGACACGTTCGCCCATACAGAGGACATTTGCATCATTATGCTTTCTTGTATATCTTGTTGAAAAGCAGTCATTGCAGACCGCCGCACGGATGCCCTTGATTTTATTTGCGGCGATACTCATGCCGACTCCTGTACCACATACAAGAATTCCCTTTTCGGCCTCGCCGGAGATGATCTTATTGCAGACTTTTTCAGCAATATCGGGATAATCGCAGGCTTCTCCGTCCGTACCCATATCGAGATAAGTAATATTCTGTTCTTCCAGATGAGCGATAATTGCTTTTTTGAGATTCACTGCCGCATGATCACAGCCGATTGCTATCATATATCAATCACAAACCTTTCTGTTATAATTTTAATTTTTTATTAATCTGACTGGTATCAGACATAAAATGCTGATATTTATAATCCGTCAGTATGATCTGACATTCCGGATTATGGGATTTCTGAGTAAATTCAATTGCATACTGAATCAGGAAATCAATATTTTTCTTCGTAACAAAACCAGTATTCAGGAGAATTTTTAAAAGCTCTGTATCATTCCGGTCAATTGCAAGCGTGACAGCTTTCCTGATGCTTCGTTTCAGATATTTTTTTATCTCGTCATCAAGATCATAATAACTGACAGCAATCTGAATTTTATAAGCCGGTTCCAGTACTGAAAATTTTTCATAACATGGATGATCAAAAAAATCAAGAAGACGATATTCCGGTGTATAGCCAAGCCACAGGATTTCTATTAAAATCTTTGTTTTTCTTTGATTTTTATAAAAATTCAGTATAATTTTATCAACATCATTACTGGGTGTACCAACTGCACAGCTTCCGATTTCACGAACGCTCTCCGGAATATCCAGTTCTCTGATATTTGTATTGAAAAAAGCAGAACCTTCTATTTTTTCCAATCCGTCCGGAAGATCAATATGCTTCAGAGAGGTACACTCTTCAAATGCACCATATCCGATTTCTGTGACTGTATCCGGAATATATACAGATTTCAGATGACTTTCTACAAATGCATCTTCTTCTATTCTGGTGATTCCATCCGGAATTCTGACTTCTGTCACATTCGGAATATCAATATATCTTATTAATATATTACCATGAATTGTAAATCCCATAAAAGCCCTCTTTTATAATCTCAGTCTTTTACTAATATCATCCACACTGGACGGAAAATGCTGATTTTTATATTCTGTCAGCATAATCTGACATTCGGGATTGCAGGATTTCTGTGTATGATTAATCGCATACTGAATCAGGAAATCAATATTTTTCTTCGTAACAAAGCCGGTATTCAGCAGACTGGTCAGTAGTTCTACATCATTCCGATCAACGGCGATGCTGACAGCTTTTCTGATGCTTCGTTTCAGATATGTCCTGAAATAGCCGTTCACCTGATCATTCAGATCATCATAGCCGACCGCAAGCAGAACTTTATATTCCGGTTTGAGCAGAATAAAATGTTCATAACAGGGATTTTCAATAAAATCGGCAAGATGATCTTCCATAATATGCCCGCGTATAGGAACATTCAGACAAAGCCTGACATTTTTTGTTTTTCTTCTGATTATCAGTTCCGCATCATTCCACCAGCCGAAGCCTAAGAATTCGATTCTCTGAATCGTCTCCGGAATGCTGATTTCTGTGACAGAACCGCATCTGTAGAAAGCTCTTTCCTTGATTACTTTCACACTGTCAGGAAAATAAATCGAATGCACACCGCTTGCTTCGCAGAGATTTTTTTCTATCACAGTGATTCCATCCGGAATATGCAGCTGTGTCAGCTGACGACAGCCGGCAAAAGCATATGTTTTGATAGATCTGACTGAATCAGGAATATTAATTTTTTTCAGATTAATACAATTCATAAAAGCACATTCTCCGATTATTTTCAGACCCTCCGGCAGAATAACCTCTTCGAGATTCTTACAGTTATTAAAAGCATATGCTTTGATTTCAGTAATATTATCCGGCATGACATATATTTTCTTATTTTCAGGATCAAAATAATTTTCAAGAACACAGCCTTTTGAGATCAGTTCCATGATATATCCCCCTATATCATATTATTTATCTGATTTTTTCTTCTGAATTTGAACGGCTTGCAGATAGCTTGCAGTCAGATCAGATGCAGAACTGAAATTTCCGTCATAAGCGGCCGCCATGCAGACACCGGCGGCAGACTGCAATTGCAGAATTACAGGAGGATAGACAATCCACGGCGGATATTTCCGGATTTTCTGATACTGTTCCATGAAAAGCTCTGCACCATCGCCGACAAGCATCATTTTATCATAATTTTTGATTTTTTCGGCGATTTCCTCTGTATATGCAAGAGTTCCCATATCCTGCATATGAAAGCCGCTTCTTGCAGAATCAATATGATGCCGCTGATAGATTCCATAATAGAATAAATTTTCTCTTGCGTGCATCACAGAAAGAATATGCTCATCGCTTCCGACACGAGCCGCCATTGCGGCCAATGTAGAAATACCAATACAAGGCGTATGATTCACCATCGCCATTCCCTGAACGGCGGCAATGCCGATTCTTAATCCGGTATAAGAACCAGGGCCGACTGCGACTGCAAAACAATCCACATCTTTGACAGTCATATTGCATTCTGCAAGCAGATTCTTACACATCGGCATAATGACCTGCGAATGTGTCCGGCTGGTATAGACAGTATGTTCTCCGAGCAGAATATTTTTTTCTGTATCCAGAATCGCCGCAGAAGCTGTTTTTCCTGATGTATCAAGGCCTAAAATCCGCAAAGCGTTCATCCTCCTGTGTTTCTAAAATAATTTTTCTTTCCTCATCGCTGATGCGTTCCAGAGTCAGCCGGATTGTATGTTCCGGAAGAGCATTGATAATATTCTCCGACCATTCGACAGCGAAAATGCTTTCATGCAGATCATAATCATAGAAACCTGTTGTTTCGAGTTCATTTTCATCAGTAATGCGATACATATCGAAATGACACAACTGCAAAGGCGGCTGACCGTAGACATGTACTAATGCAAATGTCGGAGAAGTCACTAAATCTTTCAGTCCCAGACCGAGAGCGAGTCCTCTGGTAAACGTTGTTTTTCCTGCCCCTAAATCTCCGAGATAGGCGATCACATCACCAGTATGAAGCCGCTTGCCGAACTGTTCGGCAAGCGAGATCGTTTCTTCCGGAGAACGGGTAATAAATTCCTGTTTCATAATCAGAACAGTCCGCTGATATTTCCCTGATTATCGCAGTCGATTCTGAGTGCGGCAGGAGATTTCGGCAATCCGGGCATAGTCATGATTTCTCCGGTCAGGACGACAACAAATCCTGCTCCGGCGGAGACTCTCATATCACTGACAGTAATTCTGAAATTCTCCGGCTTGCCGAGGAGTGCCGGATTATCCGAAAGCGAATACTGTGTTTTCGCAATGCAGACGGGCAGATTCCCGAAGCCGAGCGATTCGATTTCTTTCAGTGATTTCAGAGCTTTATTCTGGAAATCGACACCATCAGCACGATAGATTTCTTTTGCGATCTTCTCGATTTTTTCTGTGAGAGATAATTCTGTATCATAGAGCACTTCAAATTCAGATTCCTGCTGATCGACAATCTGAGATACTTTTTCAGCTAAATCTGTACCGCCCTCTCCGCCTTTTGCGAAGATTTCGCACATAGAAGTCTGAACACCGTACTGTTTTTCGCAATATTCAGCGATATAATTCAATTCCTGATCAGTATCAGTATAAAATTTATTAATTGCCACGACAACAGGCATATGATATTTCTGCATATTCTCGATATGCACTCCCAGATTGACAATGCCTTTTTTAAGAGCCTCTAAATTTGGCGAAGAGAGTTCAGTTTTCGGCACACCACCGTTATATTTCAGTGCTCTGACAGTTGCAACCAGTACGACACAGGAAGGCTTCAGCCCTGCATAACGGCATTTAATATCAAAAAATTTTTCCGCACCCAGATCAGAACCGAAACCGGCTTCTGTAATGCAGTAATCGCCTAATTTCAGAGCTAATTTTGTTGCTCTTACAGAATTGCATCCATGAGCGATATTAGCAAACGGCCCTCCGTGAATCAATACAGGAGTATGCTCCAGAGTCTGTACAAGATTCGGCTTCAATGCATCTTTCAGCAGAGCCGTCATAGCACCCTGAGCCTGTAAATCTCTGGCATAGATCGGCTGATTATCCAGACTCCAAGCGACTAAAATATTTCCGAGCCGCTTCTTGAGATCATCCAAATCAGAAGCTAAACAGAGAATCGCCATGACTTCCGAAGCGACTGTGATCTGAAAACTGTCTTCACGGGGAACCCCGTTGACTTTCCCGCCCATACCAATCACGATATTTCTCAAAGCTCTGTCATTCATATCCAGACAGCGTTTGAATAAAATTCTTCTGGTATCAATCCGGAGTTCATTTCCCTGCTGAATATGATTATCAATCAGGGCACAGAGCAGATTGTTAGCGGCTGTCATAGCGTGAATATCACCGGTAAAATGCAGATTAATATCCTCCATCGGGACAACCTGAGAATAACCGCCTCCGGCCGCACCGCCCTTGATGCCGAATACAGGCCCTAAAGACGGCTCTCTGAGAGCAAGAACAGCTTTTTTGCCGATTTTTGCCATAGCCTGACCGAGTCCGACACTGACTGTAGTTTTACCTTCTCCGGCGGGAGTCGGATTGATTGCTGTGACCAGAATCAATTTTCCATCCGGCTGACAGACAGTATCTGCAAACAGAGATTCACTTAACTTTGCCTTATATCTCCCATAAGGCTCTAATTTTTCCTGCGGAATGCCTAAATTTTCAGCAATTTCGGTAATCGGCAGCATTTCGGCTGCCTGAGCGATTTCAATATCAGAAAGCATAAATAAAAATCCTCCTGTCGATTTTTTTAAAAATAAAGCAGCCGTTCCGCAATCGAGCAAAGCGGCTGCTTATGTGTATTATAATTATTCAGGCTGCACAGCCTTTGCCGCGGCCTCTTCCGGAGAAATTTCTCCGTTCAGAAGTGAAAGCAGCTGTGTTACAATATCCTGTATCATTGACATTGTATAGCCGATAATTGCTCCGGTCTGTTCTATTGTCGGCGGATTATCGGCACAGATCAGGCTTGTGCGGAATGTCAGCATTTTTTCCTCCTGATCCAGATAAGCACAGCCGATTCCCAGCAGACGATTTAATTCGGCGGTATAGATCTGTACAGCAGAGAAAAATTCTTCCGGAATTTCCATATCCGGAGCAGTCAGCACCAGAAATGACTTTTCATGTACAGCAATCTGTAACAAAGCCCCTGCTTCATAGTCATCGAGTGTAAAGCCGCTGATAAAAAAATTTTGTTTTTTATCAAAATCCCATTGATTTTCCTGAAAATACTCCTGTATTTTCTGCATCATTAATTCCTGCATGATAAATTTCCTCCTGTGTTCTATAAGGCGCACCCTTTCCCTGCGTGACAGGAAAAGGGTGCAGAATTGTTATTCAGACATTTTTTGTACGGAGATTCCCCCTGCACCCTCAGCAACGGCTGCTTTAGCAGCGGCTTCGGCAGCGGCGATCTGTTCTTCAAGGGAAAGTTCTCCCTCGGTAGGTGTAATCTGTCCCATTTCTGCCATCAGACGCTGTAACTCTGTATCGACTTTGGCATCCGTCTGGAGCTGCTCAAATGTCTCATAATCTTTAGACATGGCAGTACCGGCGATTTCGGCGAAAGCATCGGCTTCGGCTTCTTTGCGGGTGACTTTTTCTTCCATGCGGTTAAGTTTATCATATGCACTGGAAGTATCAATTCCGCTGATAGTCTGTGCTAAATTCTTCTTTGTATCAGCCATCTGAGAACGGGCAATCAGCATAGCCTGACGGCTTTTTGCTTCAGAGAGTTTGGCTTTGAGAGTTTCGACCTGAGTCCGAATAGCTTCAGTTTGATTGGTGATTGTCTCATACATTTCTTTATATGTATTGACTTCTTCATCAGCTTTGATTTTCTGAGCGAGTGCTCTTTTGGCGAGATCGACATTATTGGAAGCAAGAGCAGCTTTGGCTTTGGCTTCCCAGTCAGCAGATCTTCTTTGCGCCTCCTGATACTGTTTCTGAGCGAGGCGTTCACTAGCGACAGCTTTTCCGAGAGCCTGTGTAGATTTATTCAGTTCCTGCTGCATATCCATGATGATTTGTTTCACCATTTTTTCGGGGTCTTCGGCTCTGTCGATCAGATCGTTGACATTGGATTTAAAAATATCAATCATTCTGGAAAAAAATCCCATATGCATATCCTCCGTTGAGACTCATGTATAGTAATCGATCGTAATTTTATCATACCACAAATTGATAAGATTGTCAAGAGTCTGTGATAATTTTTCAGTGGACTTTCAAAAAAGTACTTGACAGTTTGATGTTTGATATAAATATGATATACTTACTTTAAGTATTAAATTTAAAAAAATTTAAAACTCATTGTAAATTTTTTCCAAAAAAGCAGAATCTGATATATCTGAAATAAATATACAGCAGACAAGGAAATTACTGGGACTGCAATAACATAATGATGTAAACAGGGTCGGAGGGGCTTGCGCCATCTCTCACTTTTGAAATATGACTTTTGCGGAACTGTTTTCAGAGAAGCTGAAATTTTCGGCAATAATGGGACAGCCATGGCTGCCCGACCGACTATCTTTAAAACGCAGACGGGCATGGTGTGTCCGTTTTTTACTTTTTTATAGACTTTTTATAAAATCAACTGATCAATAAAAAGAAAGCGGTGAAATTATGAAAAAAAGTTTCTTTAAAAGACTTGCATCAGCATTTATGGCTGGTGTTATGATGTTCACTTCAAATTCTTTTGGAATAAAAACATTTTCTGATAATGTGAATTCTCCGGCAGGCGTTGGAATTTATAATCATGTGCTGACTGAGGATAGTTCAGCAAAAACAAAATATGTCCTGTATTTCTATAAAAATTTCGGAACTGAACTGGTTGCGCCTTCAAATGACCTGCTGAATTTGTCCTCTCTGAATCTTAGTTCTTATCAGGGAGAAGAAAATCAAGATGGCGTTTCTGTTTATGTCGATGCAAATAATAATTTAATTCTGAGCAATGATAATGCTTTTAAGGAATTTGTGAATGATTATCATATCGACAAAATCAGAATAGAATATGTCACAGAAATGATTGACGGTAAAAATACTTCACTGCTGTATAAAGATAATGTCGCAGAAGAATATGAATTTTATGAACTAGTCCATGGAGATAACGGAGAACCGGATACTCTGAAAGATATATTGAATTATAATCAGGAAAATCCTTTTGAAAATATCAATGAAACACTGAAAGTATATGATTCCACCAGAATGAAAGATGTAATCGTGGAGCAGGAATGGCATGACCGCGGAGGAGATAAAAGACCCAGCATCAAAAATCTTAAATTTGATTTGATACAGAATACTAATGATTCTTACCTGACAAATTTTGAGTATGTCAATTCAGCTGAGGAAAATCCAAATCTCTATACCTATACTGCATCAGGTGAGGAAGATGAAGTAACAGTATATCTGGAATTGGAAAATAAAGACAGCATCACATATCAGTATATCTATACTGTTCCTGAATGCGCTCCGGATGGAACTGTTTATAACTACTCTTCAAAACTAAGCGATACAACTCAGCTGAATCAGGATGATTATAAAACAGTTGATACGCAGACAGTTAATAAATATAAGGCAATCGGTCTGACCAGTTTTAATTTTACACTGAACTGGGAAGACGATTATGACCCTACCGCCCGTCCGATAATTGATGCTGATTTTATTAAAAATAATTTTACGCTTTATAAAAGAGTAAAAACAACCGATGAAAACGGAAATACCATATATACAGGAACTGTCCTGACAGATGAAGAAAAAAATGATATGATCATCGAGACAGACGGTGATACTGTAACAATAAAGCGTCTTGTGGACATCAGCGAGGTCGGCACTGCTAATGAATATTATCTGCAAATTAATAATGCTCAGTCGAAACTCAGCGTCAATCAGAAAGATTATTCCAACAGTGTAGATAAACTCAATGATTATTATGCCGTAAAAAGTGAAAATCACGGCGTTCATGCACATGAGACAGATAAAACTTATGATAATGGTGACTTTACTCTCAGACTGACCGGTAAAGTGAGCTTTACCGGAAACGTAATATGGGATGATATTGATACTGCAACTATCCGTCAGCAAGATGAGGATGCGGCATCTTTTGACCTGTGGCGTTATGCTGGTAATGATATAGACTATTCTGCAAAAGTCGGCTCTCCGCTGACAATTGCAGGAAAACCAGACGGCGCAGTTACTCAGGAAGAAATGAAAACAAATACTTTTACTTTCGGATTGGACGAAAATAATAATTATACACTCGATAAATATGATGTTAACGGTCAGCTGTATACTTATTATGCAAAAGAAACTGTCAGTGTTGAGAAAACTGGAGCAGGCGAAACAGGCAATTATCCATATCAATGGACTTATTCAAATAATGCACCAGATGAATCAGTTACCAATAAACTGCTGAATGGCGGTACAGTGATCAATAAACTTTCTGATAAAATACAGTATACTGTCAGTGCTCAGTGGATCGCCGCCGCAAGACAAGGCGGTACTGCTGAGGCAACCTATCAGCTTCAGATCTATGATAAAACACAAAATAAATGGATTCCTGTACAGACCCCAAAAAAAGACAATGACGGCAATATCGTATATCAAAACGCGGAGGTTACACTTAATTTTGATGAACTGCATATGAGCAGAGAAACTGACGATCTGAATAAATTTCCGGAAGTCGATCTGTATGATGAATCTGGTGTAATGAATCATTATCGTGTCGTACAGACACAGATAAAAAGAACAGATAATTTAATCAGCCAAACAGATGAGGATGATATTGGTCTCACAATTGCCGGAAATACAACTACTGAACAGAATGAAATTGATGTCAATGATAAATATTTTGTTACTCTGACAAAAAATGGTACGAATTTTGATTTCAAATATCGCATCAAGGGTAATACCTATGTGAGAATTGAAAAGATATGG
>Ga0326513_10002836_pt1 | contig 12682 bp, 20 predicted proteins | sample 2_2465_0518_D_FD_203654 | JGI IMG/M metagenome (GOLD analysis project Ga0326513, IMG submission 203654) | Bovine rumen microbial communities from UC Davis, California, United States - 2_2465_0518 | ecosystem: Host-associated > Mammals > Digestive system > Stomach > Rumen | place: USA...
TTAAGACAGTTAAGGGAGGTATAAAACCTATGATGAAACTCTATCGATTCGAACGTGGCGAGGTGCTCGCTCGCAAATTATCCCGCTCTGAAATTCGCTTCCACGAAAAAGAGTTCGGAAAATTACTCACTATCACAAATTGGAGAGATTAAAAAAATCTCTCCAATTGAATAAAAGTTCTTGCGTTTAAAAGCAATCTGTGCTATCATAATAGTAGGGAAACAAAGGAGGAAACCCACATGATAAAACTCGTTCTCAACAAATGCTACGGAGGCTTCGGTCTCTCCGATTATGCCGTTAAGGCTCTCGGTCTGCGATCTGCCTATGCTAACATCGCACGCGACGATGAGCGGTTAATCGCTCTCGTTGAAGCAGATGCCGACAAGGCAAGCGGCGATTGTGCAAAACTGCGTATCGTCGAATTGCCCGACGGCTACACTGACTACGAAGTCGATGAGTATGACGGCTTCGAGAGCGTCATCTATGTGCTTAACGGCAAAATCTACCACGCTTAAAAAGCGTGGCTTTTTTCTGCATGTGCTTGTGAAAATTATAACTTTCACAAGTTTTCGCCGTTGGCGGCTCGAAAAATTATATCACAAACCCGCCGCACATGTCAAGAGGAAAATACACATTTTGCTATAAAAAAAATTTATACCCAAAATTCAAAAACCTATTGCAATTATCGCCAAAAGTGCTATACTAGTATTAGAGAGAGGTATTAAAAAATGAAGAAAGATAAAAATGGTGTTAGAGTTTATAACCATCCCGAAAAATCGCACGTCCGCAACTTGTGGATTGCGGAAAGTTGGAGAATGAGCGGATGCGGACTTCACAAAGACAAGAAAAAGGAAATCCCACGCAAAGCCAAGTATAAAAAACTTGATTACTAAAAAATAAAAAAAGTATTGACAAAAATAGCAAATGTGCTATAATAAAGATGTAAGGGGGAGGGAATGAAAACCGCACTCCCACTGAGTACCGCAAGGTAACAACTCAGCTAAAAAATAAGCGGACTCCGCAAGTTCTCGATTATCTGGTAGAAAAAAAATCGAAAAAAATCTTAAAAACCTATTGACATTATCACGGGCTATGTTATAATAAGAGTGTAAAGAGAGGTATTAAAAAATGACAACAATGACTTGGTTAAACAAAAACACTGGCGAAATCGTTGAATACTCCGCTGATAGCTATGACGCTTGCGAACGTTGGTTTAGACGGACATTCTCCGCAGAAGAGCGGAATGAGTTCGAAGATATCACCGACTACAGACCTTACTGGATGCGGTAAGGCTTTTTTTGTCGGCTCGCCAAGGGTTGCGGCGAGCCGAACTTGGCACACCCGGACCCGTGGACATTTTTTGCACACAGAGCCGGGCGTGCCATACGGTCACGGCACGCCCGGAACTGTGGACCTAGGGGGTCTATAGCACGCTATTACGAGGCCGTTTAGGGCCCGAAAATTATAGCACATTTCCGCTCGCAAGTCAAGCACTTTTTTTGTGAAAATTTTTTACATTTTTTGAAAATCCCAAAAACATTTTTTCAGAAAATTTTTTCAAAAAATTGTGAAAATTGTTTCAAAAAAAATGTAAACACTTTCATAAAAAAATTTTTGAAAACGCTTGACTTTTTCCGGTGTATCCTTTATAATAAAGACAGTTAGAGAGGTAAACAAGATGAACAAGAACACGATGATTAGAAACTACCGCACCATGGACGCTTCCGATAGCACCATTATGGGCTTTGTCTACAAGCACGGTATCTATATGGTCGAACTCCCGCACATCATGCCACGCTATATGACCGTTGAAAAAGAGTCAACCTCCCATGGTGGGGCATTAACCCTCCGCCTCCGCCTTAACAACCTCTATAAAGAGCAGTTAATCCGCAAGGGTGCTACCTATATCGGCACGGATACAGAAATCTACGCCCTCGCTAAAAACAAGGGTCACGCTTTCGAAAGATATGTCACCGAGCAGGTCGCAGGTCAGCACTGGGAAGCCGACAATATCCCCTTCTACGTCCAGGGTGATGTCAATATCAACGGCAAGGAAGTCCAAGTCAAGTTCGAGGGTGCGACAATCACAACTGAAAGAACTCTCCGCAACGCAAGGCTCGCCCTCCGCGCCGCCTGAGCCCTCCCCTGGGGCACTCCTCCAAAAGTGCCCCTTGACTTCCTCCTTTAAGTGAGGTATAATAAGAATGTGAGGTGAGATATGACAAGACGATATAACCAACTTTCAAAACTAATATCGAAATTCATAGAGGGAGACTGCGAGGTTCAATATGAGCTCGATGGGTTCTACTACTATGATGAGGGTATTATAGGATATACTCTAACACCGCAACCAAAAGAAGATGCGATTTGGGAGCAATATCTTAAAGATAAATATAACTTTATCGTTAATAAAACCAACCTATTCACAATGTCAATACTGCATGAATTAGGTCATCATTATACACTTGAGTATCTTCCAAAAGAAGAGCAAGAGCGAGACATTGTAAGCGAACTCTTGGCAAAGCGTGATAGAAAATATACTGAAGATGAATTACAAATTGCGTATTTTGATACAATACGTGAAAGTATGGCTACTGAATGGGCGATTGCTTATTATAAAGCGTTTCCTTCCAAAATGAGAAAATGGAATCAAAGATTTAATTGTTCCATACGGCATTACCAAAAGAAGAAGTAAAACCTCTCTGCTTCTTCTTTTTACTTTTAATTTCCGATGGATACGCCCGGGGCAACTTTTGATACAATTCTTTAATTTGGGCATTGACACCCTTCCCCGATGTGATATAATAGTATTGTAAAGAGAGGTAAGAATGATGAAAAAGACTAGAGTTTATCTCGACATGGACGGAACTATCTTCAACTTGTATGGCAAGAAAAACTGGCTCACAAGACTAGAAAATGAAGATGAAACAGTGTTCGGTGGAGATGAAAGACTGACTACTGAAGAGGTGTTAAAATCGGTTTTTCCAAAAGACCACTATGAAGTTATCGTATTATCAATGACACCAAAAAATGCGAGTGCGGAATACTGTCAGCGAGTAATTGAAATGAAAAACGCTTGGCTTGATGCTTATTTCCCCTCAATTTCAAAACGGATTTATAGAAAGTATGGGAGTAATAAAAACTTGAAAAACTCAAGAAACGCTATCCTCGTAGATGACAACCAAAAGATAAGAGAAAATTGGAATGGACTTGCGCTTGACCCTATCACTCTGTGGGGTTGAGTGCTTGCGCCCGGGCGATTTTGAGACCGGTTTTACCTAGACCCTCCCGGGCGGTTTAACGGCCGACCGCAAACTTTTCTATTGACTTTTTTGAAAAAGTATTTTATAATAATAATGAAGAAAAGAGGTATTAAAAAAATGGATGAGTTAATTAAAGTTCTTGAAGCAAATGGTGTCGATTTTGACGTTGAAAAAGACGAAATTGTGCTTTTGTGCCCTTGTTTGTTAGTCCCTGAAGAGAAGTTTGAAACAATGTCTCAAGATGAAATCTATAATTGTAAAGATGTAACTACTTACACAGATGAGGCCATTATCCACATTAGCAAAAAATTAGATAATTGGTTAATTGAAATCCCCTCTTACAAAAATAGAAAATAAGCCAAAAATGGCTTATTTTTTTCAAATCACTATTGACAAGACACCCCTACTATGTTATACTAATAATGTAAAGAGAGGTAAGTAAAATGTATACATTCACAAACAACATTACAGGCGAAATCTTCACTCTAAACAATGTCGAACTCTTCTGGGAAATTGCTCACGATGAGTTTGAAGCCTATGGTGGCTACCTTCGCAAAAAATCTCGAATGGATTGGGAACTGCTTCCTTCGGAACAGCCTGATGAAGACCTCGAATTTGATGATGATGATGACTATTGGGGGACTGAAGTGGGCTACAATCCTTACATGGGAGGGTATGATTGGGACTGCTAAGGCAGTCTTTTTTCTGCCCCCGGGCAAATCGCCCCGGGCCGCCCCCATTTATTGAAAAAGTATTGACATTATTTCCAAGTATGCTATAATAATAATGAAGAGAGGTGATAAAATGACTGTAAGAGAATTAATTGAAGAATTAAAAAAGATGCCGCAGGATGCCGATGTTTACAGGGTTAATACCGAAGAAGATAGATGGTATGATGAGCATGATGAAGAGATTTTCAAAGTCGAAAAAGTAAATGATTTTGAAGTCAGATTAAGATAAGCCCCCCTATTAAAAAAGGAGGGTTTATTTTTGCCCCGGGCGGCCGCACTTGTGAATAAAAAAACTTAAAAAAATTTAAAAAAACTATTGACATTATTTGTAGATGTGCTATACTAATAATGTAAGGAAGAGGTAAGGCAAAGCCGAGAAGGTGTGACCCATGAGAGTCTGTAAGACCAAGCCGACAAAGACTTCCTACCGCGCGGAGTCCTGTTACGCGGTATACAAATGTGAACCAAGCGAGGTAATGCTCGCAACCCTACGCTCTTGGAAGGGGGACGGCAGGACAGAGCAAAAAAATCTTCAAAAAGTGCTTGACAAAAAATCAAAAAGTGCTATAATGAAGATGTAGAGAGGCAGACAAGAGTGGTATGAGCCACTGGGAGGTCTCGAGAAAACTACAATGGTGCTTCCACTCTTGCGTGCCTCTCTACAAAAAAAATCTTCAAGAAGTTAAAAAAACTTCTTGACAAAAAACCAAAGTCATGGTATACTAAAAATGTAAAGAAAGAAAGAGGTGTTAAATCTATGACAAAGAAAGAAATGTTCGCTCGTATCGCTACTGTTTGCTCCGCTGATGAAGAAATCGTGAACTTCTGCAATCACGAAATCGAACTGTTAGGACACAAGAAGTCCTATAAGAGAACCACGCCCACAAAGGGTCAGGTCGCTAACGCTGAACTGATGGCTCGCATTAAAGAGTTCATCGCTGAAAAGGGTGTTGTCACTTGCAAGGACATTGAGGAAGCGTTCGACCTCAGCAATCAGAAAGTCTCTGCTCTGCTCACGCACTATGGCGAGGGTCTCGTAAAGACTGAGGGTAAGGGCAAGGTCAAGGCAACTTGGCGAATTGCCTAAACCCCTTGGGGGAGACCCTCTCCCCCTCTGATCTAAAAAATGATTTCTCCTAGTCAATGGGTCCCCTTACCTCTCTTGCCCATTGACTTTTTTATTGACTTTTCGACGCACCGAGCCCGGGCCACTCGGTGCGAGTTTTACGTATAGCACATCCCCCGCATTTTGTCAAGCGATTTTCGCAATTATTTTGCTTTTGTGCGTTTGCCCAAAAATCCGGGCCACCTTTTGTGTAAAAAACTCACTCTGCGAGTGAGTGTAGATACCACGCTATCAAGTCCTCTGTATCTTCACTTTTGGACTTGTTAAATAGCATGCGTTTCATGTTGGGGTCTCTACGAGCCAACAGATACTTTGTGATTTCTTTTTCAATCATCACATCTGCTAAACCTGTGTGCTCTTCAATGAAACTTTCATCATCTGTAATGTAGCGATAGATGACCTCTGCGGTCAACTTTGGACTTTTCCGTTTTTCTGTCAAGTAGTTATTTTCAATCGTCCAATTCACATACTTTTCATCTTTCAACAAAACAGTTTTTGCCATTCGCAGACTATCCCAAATTTCAACACCCCAAGGCAAGAAATATCTGTATTTTGAACCTGAATAATAGCGTAATGTAGTATTCAATGATTTGTAATCAAAGAACGCATTGTGTGCTATTACTGTTTTAATACCATACCGCTTAATTAGATTTTTTACAATTCTTTTAGCAGTAGAGAGTTTAACTAACTTTCTTTTACCCTCTTTAATGTCTTTCCAATAGGTTGGGATTTTATCAGCGAATAGAGCCACACTCATCAATTCTTCATTGAGGAATGTTTCTGCGATTACAAGGCTTTCAGTATGAAATACATTACCATTTTCATCATGAATTGCCAAACCTAAATCATAAACAATAGGGTCATCAAGTGAGTTTGTTGTTTCTGTATCAATAGTCATTAAGTTCATTTTCATTTACCTCTCTTACAATTATTATTATACTCTTTTTAGTCCAAAAGTCAATAGATAATTTTTCATTGTGTGCGGTTTTTGCTGAAACCGACCGACTTAGCCCCGGGCGCACGCTCTGTTAGGTCTCCCTAACAACCGAGGGCGGGCCGAAAATTATACCACATCCGACCCCCAGTTGTCAAGAGCAAAATCGCATTTTTTTATACTTTGATTAGGTTGTCCTAAAATTACACCAACCTCAAAATTGGGTATTGACTTCTATTAAGAAATCATTATAATAATAAGTGTAAGGGATGAGGAGAGATTGCAAGCCCTCAAAAAAACTTCAAAAAAAAGTTCAAAAAGTGCTTGACAAAATCTCTAAAATCGCTTATACTAATAATGTAAGAAAGGTAAGGTGGTAATCACTATGGAAAAACGCACTAAAATCGACATGTATCTGCAGATTCTCTCTCACTTAACTGATGAGGAAGAAATCGAATTCATCAACAAGCAGATTGCTCTCACTGAAAAAAAGAATGCTTCACGCTCTAACAAGCCCACTGCTAAGCAGGTAGCCAACCATGAACTCACAGATAAAATCTATGACGCAATGGAAGAGGGCGTCGCTTACAGAATCGCCGATATCAAAGGCCTTGTTGATGAGTTAGCAGACGCAAACTCTCAGAAGGTAACGGCTCTTGTAACCAAACTTAGAAAAGAAATCAGAGTTTCAAGAGAAATGGTCAAGGGGGTTGCTTGGTTCACTAAAATCTAAAAAACCTCAAAGAGGGGGTTGACAAAGCCCCCTCTATCTGCTAGAATATAAGAGAAGAAAGAGAGGTGTTGAAAATGAAACTCACTCAAGCACAGTATGAAGCCGAAATCAAGCGTCAAATGAAAGTCTTACGTTGCACCTATGAAGAAGCAAAGGAAAGCGTAGATTGGGACTTGGCTATTGAAAATGGCGATAAAGAACTTGGTGCTTTAACCAAAGAGCAAAAAGCACTTGTCCGCAATCTCACGAAAGCCGATAGAAAGCCTACTGAAAAACGCAATGTAAAGCGTGAAAGAAAAGTAGATGAAGAAAAGAAAATGCTTATTGAAAAACTTTCATCGGCACTTGCAGAGTATGAAATCTCTGTGAAAAATGAAGCGGAAATCAGTTTCAAGGTTGGCGAAAATTCTTACACTGTGAAACTGACCAAGCACAGAGCCCCTAAAGCCTAGGGGCTTTTTTCACAAACCGCTTGTTAATGTGAGAACTTTCACAAGTTGCGGCCGAAAGTTAGCGGCTGCTAACACCGCCCGGGCGAACTTTGTTAGGCTTAACTAACAAAAAAAATTAAAACTTTTTTACACAGACCTATTGACATTATCCCGAAAATCAGTATAATAATAATTGTCAAGAGGAGAAAGCAAACAACCTCTCCCAAGCCTATAACTTGGTGTAAGTAAAATCAAATCTCTTCAAAAAAATACAAAAAACCTCTTGACAAAGTATAGTAAAGGTGCTATACTAATAATGTCAAGAGGGGATTGACAACCGCAAGCGTAAGGCGGTCTACAAATTCACTCCTTAGGGTAACAAGTAGCAAAGAATGAGAGTTAGTAGCGATAAGCAAAAACCCTGTAGATTCTCTCAAAAAAAAGTTAAAAACCCTCTTGACAAAGTATAGCGGAAGTGCTATCATTAAGATGTAAGGTAAAGAGGGGCTCAGTCAAGTTCCCTACCAACCTTCTCAAAAAAATCAAAAAAAGACTTGACAAACCAAACATTCCATGTTAAAATAAAAATGTAAAAAGAAAGAGGTGTTAAAACTATGGAAAAAATGACTATCACTGCTCGTATCAACGCTATCGACTTCGCTAATCTGTCTGCTGATGACTTCGCCTTCTTAAAGGAACGTGCGTTAAAATCTGTTCGCAAGTCTAACGGCACTCGCAAGGCTACCAAAAATCAGGTTGAAAATGAAGGTATCAAGGGTGCTATCGTTGAATACCTCGGCACTGTTGAAAGTGCAACGGCTACTGCGATTGCAGAAGCACTCAATCTGTCCTCCAATCAGAAGGCTTCGGCTCTGCTCACTCAGTTAGTCAAGAGTGGCGATGTAGTCAAGGTCAAGGAAGGTAAGGTAACTCTGTTCAAGGTTGCCTAACCTTCTCCCCCTTGGGGGGTAAAAAGAGGGGCTAAAGTTTCCACCTTTCGCCCTTGTTTCTTCCTCCTAAATTCATTTTTCTTGTTTCCTCTCTTCCAAAAGAGCCCTAGTGAGGGGGCTTTTTTGGTTTGCGGACTTAGGTTGTTAGGTGCACCTAACCGCCCCGGGCAAAAACTTTTTCAATTAGGTATTGACAACCTTACTTCTATTTGTTATACTAATAGTGCAAGGAGAGGTGATTAAAATGTTAAAAGATTACTTATTCAATTATGAATCTGATGATGGCGAGATTGACTTCCTCATTGAGTGCGAAACTCGCGAAGAGGCTTGGGAAATAGCAAAGAAAAATTTCCCAACTGAGAATGGCGAGGGTTGCCTTTGGCTATTGGAAGAGATGACCTCCGAAGAAGGCGAGTTTCTCGGATTAGATACCTTTTAAGGTATCTATCGCCCGGGCACGTTTTTGACAAAAAACCTATTGACAATTAATTCTTTTTCTGCTATTATAATAGTGTAAAGAGAGGTAAGAACCTATGGAAAAGAAACTCTATCAAGATAACTATGAACGCAACATGTGCCATTCAGAAACCACAAAGCATTATTGGGACTTCCTGTTCTACGATGAAGAGACAGGCGAAGAGTTCTTCGTAGAGCGTGAGACTCTCCAAGAGGCTAAACAAATCGCTAAAATGTATTTCACTAGCCCCAAATACATAGATAAGTATTCTGAATTCGAGGCTGAAATACTCGGCTATGACACCTACTAATGGTGTCTTTTCTTTTTGGCCGCCCGCTTTTGGCCGCAGCGGGCGGAGTTTTCGATAGGATGCTATTACCACATTTTCCGGGGCGATTTTCGCACATTAGCACGCTATTTTCAAAATCCTAAAAATACCGCTTGACACCTCATTCCAAGAGTGGTATACTATACTTGTAAGTTAAAGAGAGGTTATGACTATGAAAGATTACATTCTGACTATTGATACTGAAACCGCGACCTTCGACCATTCTAAAGGGGTCTATGGTTGTAACGCATTAACCTATGACATTGGGTGTGCGGTTTGTGATAGACTTGGCAATATCTATGAAACATTAAATCTTGTAGTCGAGGACATTTTTCAAGGCGAATACAAGCGTATGAAAACTTCATACTACGCTGACAAACTCCCTCAGTATTTCGTAGAAATTGGCGAGGGTGTGCGGTCGCTCGTTTCGTTCGATGATGCGAGAACGCAAATCCTTGACTTGATGGAGAAATACAACATTAAAAAGGTAGCGGCTTACAATACTTCATTCGATTACTACGCATTAAAAAAGACTAATTCCTTCCTTAACAAAAAATGGTACTTCTTCCCTAAAGATACGCAATACATCGACATCATGAAAATGGCGAAGCAAACCTTCCTCAAAAATCGCAACTATGTGAAATTCTGTGAGGAAAATAACTACCTCACAAAGAATGGGCGTCCGCAAATCAAAGCCGAAACAGTCTATCGCTACATTCTCAAAGACCCCAACTTTACTGAATCTCACACTGGCTTAAAGGATGTTGAGATTGAAACCGCAATTATGGGATACCTTAACAAACGCAAGAAAAAACTCGTTCGTGAAATTGCCTTCAAACATTGAAGGCTTTTTCAATAGGAAAAGGGTGTCCGCCCGGGCACCCCTCCTAGAAAAAAGTTTAAATGGAATGGAATTTTTGTAAGGTTTCTTTTCCTTACATTATTATTATACAAAAAATTTTTTTTTGACGCAAATTTTTTGCTTGGCATGTTTTTTGCACAGCCTATCTGCTATACTATAATCGTCAAGGGGAGAGAGGGAAACCGATAGGCTCCCACGACCGCAAAAAACTTCAAAAATTGCGAGAAACCCCTTGACGTCTAATTCAATCCATGTTATACTATGTATGTAAGAAAGGAAAGGTGATAACCTAATGGAAAAAATTACTAAACGCGACCGCTATCTCGAACTCCGCTCCCTCGTTGCTGACCACGCTGACCTCGTTGAATTCATCGACCATGAACTCGAGCTGTTAGAGAAGAAAAACGCTTCTCGTTCGCTCAAGCCCTCCAAGAAACAGGTCGCAAATGCTGACCTTGCTGATGCGATTTACAACGCTATGGAAGATGGGGTTGCCTATCGTATCGCTGACATCAAGGGTTTGGTTGACGAACTCGCTGATGCTAATTCGCAGAAAGTAACTGCCCTTGTTACGAAACTGCGTAAGGAAATTCGCGTTTCACGTGAGATGGTGAAAGGGGTCGCTTGGTTCACCAAGATTTGACCCTTCCCCCAAAAGGGGAGACGTTAGTCTCCCCTAACTCCCCCGGGGCGAGTAACTCATTATTGACAATTATTTTTTATTTTGTTATAATAATAATGTAGAAAGGGGTGTTATGGAATGTTGAATGAAAAAGAAGTCTTAAAGCAAATGCGATTATTTAACATCTCACGTGCGGAGGCTGAAAAAATGGTTCAAGATGACCTCGACATTGACAAGGGTCTCCCAAAGCCTTGGGATTTAACGCCAGAGCAATTAAAAAATCAACGTAAACTCTGCAACGTGACTACTCGTAAGGCTCCAAAATCAACTACTCGCACTCGCAAAGAGAACCCAACAAAGCAAGGTATTATCTCCTTTGTGGCTGATGTTCTTGCGAAATGCGACCTCACGCAAGAAGTTAAAATCTCCAATGCTGAAAGGGTGGTTGACTTCACTGATGCGGATGGGGTTCACTACTCGCTGACACTTACCGCTCATCGAAAGTAGGCTATCAATAGCCTGCTTTTCTTTTAGAGTTTAAGAAATGATAGCAGACTATTTTTCCGCCGGGCCGTCGGTGGCAGCCTAGGCCCGAAATATTATACCACATTCTAACCCAATTTGTCAAGTAGAAATTGATTATTTCCCGCATTTTTTTAGTATTTCCCAAAACTCGCTTGTGAAAATTTTCACAATGAAACCGCTTACATTTTTTCTGAAAAAATTTTCAAAATTTTCTGAAAACGCTTTCGCCGAAGTCGGACGGTATTACCGACCGGCACTCCCATATGGCAATTTTTTGCTGGCAACTACGGGCCATATTTCCCAGGTAATTCTCCCAAAAATCCCAGGCCGGCCGGCTCTGGCAGCAAATCTTCATATGCCTCGCTTTTATTCCCAGTTGAGGCCCGCGCCGATCGGTTCTAGCCGCATATGTCGCATTTTTTAGCTTTTCGCATATTTTTGTTGATTTTTATTAAAAAATTTGGTATAATTTTAAAAAAGGCATTTTTTTATTATTATTTAGCCAATTTCAGCCCCATATCGCATTATTTTTCGTAAAAATTTGACATTTTGCATAATTTTTTGGTATAATATTTAAAAAAACCTAAATTTTTTCGCAAATACTTGATATTTTTAATAAAATATTATATAATATAATGGGGGAGTATATATATAAAAACCGACCGGCCCTGCCCGCAAGCCTATATTAATCCAATAGCTAATAAAAAAAATGGGTATACGAAAACTATCTGCTTCCGCATACCCAAATATATATTCACCCCTCATTTAGGGTTATTTCCAAAAATTAAGGCACAGACCTTCCAAAATTTTAACCACCCAGTGAACCCATTGGCCGTCTAGTTAATTCCAGAAGTGGTTATATGAACATTTTATCATAGGCCCGCGCAATCGTGGCTTATTTTACTTAAGTGAACCTACGACCTCTTTTATAATAGCCTCATAATCAAGGTCGCTCTTTGTTCCAGTAAGTCCAGTAGTAGGGTCATACTTAAGAGTGCGGATGGCCGGTTCTCCATCCGGTTTATCCTGGTCTGATTTACCATGCTTGCCGGTCGGCACTGGGTTCATTGCACTTCTAACGGCTTCCCGCACATAGTCCATAACACTATTTCGTGCCAGTTCCAGCTGCTTTTCATCCGTTATGCCATAGTCATATACGGCATAATAAAACGCCTCACTGATATGGTCAGCCGCAGCATTAATCGCATCTTCGAACTCTAACTCCTGGCGCACACGTTTCCATTGATCCACTGCCGCCTGGATCTGATCGAAATCCAATGGATCCTCAGGCGAGTCCCGCAGGTTATCTAAAGCTTTCCATAGGTTATCTTTTAAGTAAGCCATATCCATTATCTCCTTTTCTATTATTATTATATAAAATTTTTTTAATAATATCAAGTAATACCATATAATATCCAAAAGCAAATAGTAATAAAGGCAGGACCGATCGGCTCGCAGAGCACCGCTCCAGTAGTTACAATAGTGTATATGCGGCGGACGGGCTTTAAAGTGGTTTTTGGTTCGATTTCCCGCAGGTCCATTTCGGGATTTTTGATTCGATTTTCATTTCGTTCCTCGGATCATTGTCCCAGATACCTCCCCGGTATTTTTCGATCCGGTTTTCGCCCGGAAGGACCCCCGGATTTTTGATTCAATATTCGAAAAGGGACGTCAAATCGTTTTTTGAATTAAGATAGCATATAGCGAGGGCCGGTCGGTG
>Ga0326513_10002838_pt1 | contig 12680 bp, 8 predicted proteins | sample 2_2465_0518_D_FD_203654 | JGI IMG/M metagenome (GOLD analysis project Ga0326513, IMG submission 203654) | Bovine rumen microbial communities from UC Davis, California, United States - 2_2465_0518 | ecosystem: Host-associated > Mammals > Digestive system > Stomach > Rumen | place: USA: California...
ACGGTGGAGCCAGATGTCGAGAATGGCAATGTCCGCCGGATTCACTCCGGGAATGCGCGAGGCCTGCGCAAGGGTTTCCGGGCGTGTCCTTTCAAGTTTTTCCCGGCTTTCAAAACGAAGCGCGGAAATCGCGGCGTAGTCGATGTTTTTTGGAATCAGGACAGCCGAGTCTCTCTTGATTTTTTCTGCCATTCTATTTTCCTGGTCCAGGTAGCCGGCGTATCGAAAATGTATCTCAATTTGTTCTATCGCATCGGCAGGGAGTGACCTGTCAGCCAATGGAATGTCAAAATACCTTGCTCCAGGTCGGGAAAGAGCCTGTGCGGACGCCGGAATTTTCGAAATGCGCGAAATTTCCGAATCAATGGCCATCGAGAGTTTTCTGGTTTCCTCAAGTCTATCTTTGGCGACGATGCCGAGTTGTTCCGCCTGGTTGAGAAGCCTGAATGCGGCATTGTCCTGTCTGAGGTGGAGCCTGCGTTCAGCCCGTGATGTGAACATGCGGTATGGTTCATCGGTGCCCTTTGTAACAAGGTCGTCTATCATTACCCCTATGTAGGCATCCGAACGCGAAATGCGCAGCGGTTCCCGTTCCATAGCCACGAGGGCCGCGTTTGCGCCGGCGACAAAACCCTGGGCTGCCGCCTCCTCGTATCCACTCGTCCCGTTTGTCTGCCCGGCGAAGAAAAGCCCGTGAATCCTCTTTGACTCAAGAGACGAGCAAAGATCCCTTGCATCAATCGCATCATATTCGATTGCGTAGGCATATTGGAGAAACTTTGCCGATTCAAGTCCCGGAACAGAATGTATCATCATATTCTGGACATCGCGCGGGAGACTGTTTGAAAGGCCGTTGGGGTAGACAGAAGGTGAGAAGATCGATTCCGGTTCAAGCGCAACATGGTGGTTGGTGTGCTGCGGAAACTTGACTACCTTGTCTTCGAACGAAGGACAGTATCTCGCCCCAGCGCCAGAAATCATGCCTCCATAGAGCGCGCTGTCGGAAAGATGGTTGGCGACAATTGAACATGTGTCCTGAGTGGTATGGGAAAGGGATACGCAAAGGCCAATAGAACCTGGGGCAAAAGGCAAAAATGGATTTGTGCCACGTGGCACATTTTTTGGTCTTCCAGGCAAGGAATTCCAGTGTGGACCGCCATTGTCCTTTTCGGCCTGGATGCAGTCGTTTTTGGATGTCAGTCCCTGGCAAACATCGTTGGCTGGTCTCAAGAAGGTGTCGATGGCATTGATGCTTACCGAATCAAGCGCATCGTCAATTTTGTGCCACGTGGCACATTTTTTGATTTCCTCATCGCGGCTTTCAAGTTTTGCGTGTCTTGCGTCATGCGATAGAAATGGCGTTGGTGTGTCGCTCGGCTGCTCCTCAAGGCGAGAAAAATCTATTGACGCCACATGCAGGCGGGGCGGCGTTCCTGTTTTGAGTCTGGTCAATCTGAATCCGAGCGACTTCAGCGACTCGGAAAGCGGCGCCGTCCCGGGTCTGCCGTCACCGCCGCTTGCAATTGACTCATGGCCAATGAAGATGACTCCGCCAAGCGCGGTCCCTGTCGTCAAAACTATGGACGTTGCCTCTATCTCGCCATGCCTTGCCGTAATTATTCCTTGCGCGATGTCGCCGCGAGTCATGACGCCCCGACATTCGTCCTCTATTGTCGTCAGGTTCTGGGTTGTCAGAATGGTGGCGAGCATTCTTCGTGAATAGAGAATTTTGTCGCACTGTATTCGTGTCGCCCTTACCGCTGGCCCTTTGCTTGTGTTCAGCGTCCTGAATTGCAGCCCGGTGGAATCGGCGTTTCTGGCCATCTCGCCGCCAAGGGCGTCAATTTCCGCGACAAGGTGGGATTTTGCAAGGCCTCCTATCGATGGATTGCATGGCATGCATCCTATCTTGGAGAGTTTTGATGTCACAAGCAGGGTCCGGCACCCTAGCCTTGCAGATGCTAGCGCCGCTTCGCATCCCGCATGGCCACCGCCTACAACTATCACTTCAAATCCATTGCCATTCTTCATTGCGTTTCAAAGTCCATATCCATTCTACCATATTGGAGGTTGCCTTACCCGTTTGCGCAGCTGATTCTTTCACTGCTGTTGAGAGAAATTGGCATGCGCGCCGGCTGCTGTTCGCTGCGGCTTCCGCCAGACAAATCCTGCGGCTACGCCATCCTCATTCGTTACGGCATTAGTTAGTGAAGCGAGGTTGTGGTGGTGTGTGAAGGATCGAGCCATCCCACCCGAAAAAATTGAGGCTTTGTGCACAAGTGTGGGTACTTGTGCCGGAATCCGTCATTGCGAGAGGCGCTAGCGCGCGACCACGAAAGCCACCGTCGCGGCGGACCGCCATTGGCGGTCCTGCGGGCCAGGGACCGCGCCGACCCATGCGAGCATGGCCGCCGCCATCCCATGCCCTTGCGATGCGACGCATCGCCGCCGCTTCCGGCGGACACGAAACCCCGCTTCGCGGGACACGAAATCGGCCTTCGGCCTAACACGAACACGGAACGCAAGGTTGAAAAGTTGAAAGGTTGAAAGGTTGAAAGAGTGATGGTCGTATGGTCATATTTCCGTGACTTTCGTGCAGATCGCGCAGTTGTCTTTTCGTGGTTGCGCGTAGCGCCATCCCCGTTACGGACCTTACGTGCGATACTGTTCAAACACTACCCACAGCCATGCGCGAAGAGCCAAAAAAAATGAGGCTTTGTGCATAAGCGTGGGTGGTCGTGCCGAGAATCCGTCATTGCGACAGGCGCGGATGCGCGGCGGGACGCCGCACCTCCCAAAGCTCCTGCCGCGCCTACCGGGAGGGTCGCGCTTCCACGCGACCACTGCAATGCCGCGACATTTGTCTAAGAGAGAAGGTCTTTTCGGGTAAAGCAGGGTGTCTCCTCACCCATTCACTCTCCTCACCCAAATAATTTTCTCCCACTCTTCACTAACCGAATACTTCGCTTCGGGCTTCAAAATTGCATTAAGCAACCCCCTGTGGTAGAATTGTCATACTGCGTTTGCGATGCCGCATACTGGGATTTAATCAATGCGTGAGAATAAAATAGCTTGGAACATCTTACGTGTCCGTGAGACTGGAAGCACCAATTCCGATTTGGTCCGTCTGGCTTCAGAGGGAAAAGCCGACGAAGGAACAGTCATTGTTGCTGAATCGCAGACAGCCGGCAGGGGGCGGCAAGGGAGGGAGTGGGTATCCCGCCCTGGTGCCGGGCTGTACTTTTCAATGCTTTTGAGGCCGGATGCCCCACCTGCGCAAGTCGCGACCCTTCCGCTTGCGGTAGGAGTCGCAGTCGCCCGTGCGCTTGAGGGGCTTCTATCTAGAATGCGCTTGTCTATAAAGTGGCCAAACGACATAGTCGCCAATGGTAAAAAATTATGCGGCATATTATGCGAGGCAGGGGCAAGGGATGGCGAACGCTACATAGTAGCCGGAATCGGCATTAACGTCAATGTAGACGAGCATTCTCTGCCTCCGGAACTGGCTGAAATCGCGACATCGCTAAGGATGCTGGCAAACCGGGAATTTGACACGTCCTCGGTATTGGCGTCGGTATTGACGTCTTTTGAAGAAGTCTATCGCCTGTGGCTCAATGGCGGCATTCCGGCCATTGGCAAGGATCTTGAATTACGCGACTATCTCAAGGGCAGGAGAGTTGAGATGCGCCTTCTTGGAACGCCAGTATCGGGAATAGCCTGCGGAATAGCGGATTCGGGGGCTCTTCTTCTACGCAGGGACGATGGCGCAATTGAGGAAATTTACTCCGGTGAGGCGCATATTGGCTCCAACGGATGAGAGAAGTGCGACGCGTTTCGCGAGAGTGACGAGAATTCAGCCGGCGCCAACCGGCCAGTCCTTTAAACACAAAGAGCCTTGCCCCGCCGGACGGGAGGGTCGCGCTTCCGCGCGACCATGGTACGGAATGGGGCACGGACAGGTGCTGTGAGACGAGTTTTTTTAACACAAAGTACACAAAGACACAAAGGGTTTTAACGCAGAGACGCAGGGGCGCAGAGGGAGTCGCGCCCGGATACCGTGCCGGTTTCCGGGCAAGGGCGCCCTAGCCCCGCGCACTTCGCGTTCGCTTGTGCGCGGGGCTGAAAAGGGAGGGGCAATGTCAAAGTTGCCCGCTTTTTGTGAGGGTCGCGCTTCCGCGCGACCATGGTACGGAATGGATTTACGTCAAAGACACCCACAACTATGCACGAAGCCTCTTGCCTGTAAGGTGAAAGGTTGTCGGCGTCTATATTCCCGCGCAGCGCGGGCGACGGGCTAACATTCACCGCTCCCGCGATCTACACTTTTTCGAGCGCCCGGTCGAGCTCGGAAATTATGTCATCGATGTGCTCGAGACCTATCGAGAGACGCACGAGTTCGGGGAGGGTCCCGCCCTTGCGCAAATCTTCGTCGGAAAGTTGCGAATGGGTCGTCGAAGCAGGGTGGATGACAAGGGATTTGGCGTCGCCGACATTTGCGAGCAACGAGAAAATTTCGCCGTTGAGCGCGTCGGCGAAGGCGCGGGCCTCCTTCGACCCTCCCTTGATGCCGACAACGACCATGCCGCCTGCGCCATTGGGCAGGTACTTGGCCGCGAGTTCGGGTTGCGAGAGCGATGGGTACTTGACCCATGCCACCTTCGGATGGTTCTGGAGGTGTCTGGCGACGGCTAGGGCATTTTCGCTGTGGCGCGTGATTCGGAGCGGCAGTGATTCAACGCCTTGCAGGAATATCCATGCGGCGTCTGGCGCGAGAGTCGGGCCCTGGTTGCGGATGCCGACAGTCAGCAGTCGCAGGGTGAATGCGACAGGCAGCAGGGGTGCAGGCAGGTCATGCGCGAACCTGAGTCCGTGGTATCCGGCGTCTGGTTCGTTGTAGAGCGCGAACTTTGGGTCGGTCCAGTCGAATTTGCCGGCATCGACCACAACGCCGCCAATGCCGGCGCCATGGCCCCCAATCCACTTCGAAAGCGAATGGATTACAAGATCAGCGCCATGTTCGATGGGGCGCAGCAGCGGCGGCGGCGTGAAAGTGGCGTCCACCACGAGAGGCAGATGGTGCTTTCTTGCCAGCGCGGCGTAGCCGTCTATGTCAGCAAGGTCGAGCGCCGGGTTGCCCACCGTTTCCAGGAATATCAGTCGCGTTTTCTCGTTGATGGCGGCCTCGGTTGCGGCGAAGTCGTTAACGGGGGCGAAGTTGACCTTGATGCCGCAGTTTGGCAGGATTGCATTGAACTGCGCGAAGGTGCCGCCGTAGAGGTTGTCGGCGGCCACGATTTCATCCCCGGCCCTGGCGATGTTCGTCACGGTGAAGAAGATTGCCGCAGTGCCGGATGCAAGCGTCTGCGCCGCGGCGCCGCCTTCAAGGGCCGCAAGCCTCTGCGCGAGGACGTCGTTGGTGGGGTTCATCAGGCGTGCGTAGATGTTGCCGAGTTCCTTGAGGGCAAACAGGTCGGCGCCGTGCTTGCTGTCGCGGAAGTTGTAGGCGGTTGTGCGGTAGACCGGAACGGCGCGCGAGTTTGTCGTCGGATCCCCGTGTGGATTCTGGCCGGCGTGGATGGCCAATGTCTCAATGTGGAATTTGCTCATTGTGGAGCTCCTTTCGTTAATGATGAGTTAAATGGTTGTGTTTACTGGTGGAAAAAAAGTCGGTGTGACAGGCGTGTAAATATCTGCGGGATAAAGCGATAAGCGAAACTTGAATTCTAGGCGAAAGACAACTTTATCGGTAGTGATTGAAATTATTATCTCATTTTTTGCCTCTGCTGTCAAGGGGATGCGCAAGACGCGGGTGGAAAAGGGGCAAAGGGGGAGCGGAAAGGCGATGGGTGCGGAGCGCGTGCCATGGTGCCGCCCGGCGTCGTCCCGGCGAACGAACTCACGCCTTACGACGGCAGTCTGCGCATTGTCGCTGGCGATTTCCGCCGCGCAATATGCGCGTCCTTCAGGCAGCTCTTGGGAAATGCCGCCTAAGGCGTGTCCTGGATGATAATCGCGACGATGGTGCGGCGTTGGGCGCCGTCGGGTGGTTCGATGGCGGCGGCGGCGGCGCAGAGGCCCGCCCTGTTTTCAAAGATGGCGGTGTCGCGCGTTGAAAAGACGCATGACCAGCTGGCGGCCTCAAGGGCGCGGATTGCCGCAGCCAGGGCCGCTTCCGGCGGTAGCTGCGTTTCAAAGGCGCTGAAGCGCGCCCCGGTTTGGGGATTGCGGGATGAAAAGACATGGACGCCCTCGCCGTAGTTGATGGCAGGTGGTTCCGTGGCTCTCGTGCGCGAGGGTAGCCTGAAACGGAATTCTGCCGTGGCGTAGTTCATTGCGGCCAGCGAGAGTGCAATTGCCGCAAAGAAGGAATTTTGACCGATGCGGGTCACTGGACGCCTCCCACTTCCATAGGCGGCATCCAGACTTCGTCCCGAACTGTAATGGAATCTACGTTGCCGGCGAACTCCCAGTTGGAGAGTGCGGCGGAAAGTGGGATTTCGTCGGAGTCGGATTCGTCGATAAAATTGGCGGCGAGGGATGATTCCGAGGTTTCAGGCACGGGTGTTTGGCCGTCACCGAGGATGGAGGGGGCGTCATGCGCGGAAGAGACCATCGCGTTGGCCCCGGCTTTTCCGCGAAGGGTCTCGTAGATTTCGGAATGCCGGGATGAGACAATCGCGAAGTCTGCGATCGCGGCGATGAGAATCACCATCGCGAGAAGCGCGATGGCGAACTCCACCATTGCCTGTCCTTCGCGGCGCCGCATCAGTGTCCCCTCCTTGTGCCGCCACCGCGGCCGGTTCCGAATGATGGAAGGGTGCACTTGTAGGAATTTACGGAGAGCCATTCGCTGCCGGCGCGGCGGAATTTCGGATCCTCGAAACGCCTGATGTCGCGGCAGTAGCGGCATCCATCCACGAGGGTTCCGGAGGCGAGGTATGGCGTAAGATGTTCGCCGGTGTGGCGGTGCCAGGCGATGTCGAAGGTGGCATCGTTTCCGGATGAGGCGGCGTCCATTGGAATAAGGCGGACGTCGCGGAAGGCCGGCAGGATGATGCCAAGGGCGTTAGGGCGGATTTTGTCGGAGCCGCGGCGCAGGTAGCCGAAGGGGCGCGCGGCCGCCGTCCAGAGGATGTCGCGCTGGCCGGCGTCGCCGGAATCGCCGGAGAGGGTTCGTGCAGGGGCGTAGAGGCGCGTCACGGCATCTGCGCCTGTGTAGTCGTATTCTTTGCGGACAGAGCCAACGAGCGGCAGGAAGTCCGAATCGCCTTCGGACATCTGCGGCCAATGCGTCTGCCATATTGTTGGGGAGTAGAAATACCAGTTCTCGACTGCATGAAGGGCGTTTGACGGCATTCTTGAAATTTCCGGCAAGACGTCGGCGAGGCCTCCTATTGAGGAGAGCGCGGCGGGGCGCGACACTGCGCCAACGCCGAAGATTTCCGAATTCTCGGCATTTTGCTTCGGTGGGGCGGGAAGTGGTGGAAACCACCTGTAGTCGGTGAAGTCGTCCAGTATGGTGCGGTTTTCGCCGGAGGAGTAGTTCAGGAAGAACCAGCACCATTCCCGTCCGGCCACGGCCTCGTAAAAAGCCTTGTCGCGCAGGATGTGGCCGCCGCTGGCGTCGCCGAAGAATCGTGCGTTGTCCGGGGCGGCCACGAGGCCATTGGCTGAGATGGTGAGGAGGGAGTCGTGGTAGTCCCGCCATGCGCCGGGGTATGGTTCCTGCATTGCGGTGCCGCCTGCGACTTGGGAGCCGTATTCAAGTACTTCTGCCGCGTGGTGGCGGAGAAGCGAAGAAAATTCCTGGTTGGGGCGGATGCCGTTTTTCCTTGCGGCGGTCTGGGCCGCCACGATGGCTGTGAGCGGGCCTGCGAAGAGGACGCGCGCCTGCATGGAGGTAATGGCCTGGACGGCGGCCGCGTCGCCCTCCGCGAGTGCGGCCGCATGGGCGACGTTAAGTTCACCTACGAGGTTAAGCGTATTCGCCTGCCATCGCGCGGCGGCCAGCGCGGCCGCGTCGCCGGCGTTCTGGGCCTTGGTCTTGGCAATGGCGGCCGAGTGGATGTCAACATTGCGGAGAAACACCGCAAGCAGGACCACCAGCGCCATCAGGAGGAACAGCGCGGCCTGGCCACGCGAACGGCCTGGCCGCCGCATGCGGCGGCGCCTGGACGCTGCTGTGGCGCGGGCGCCGGGCATCAGTAGTAGACCTCTTCCCGGACGGCCGGGGTGTGCTCGACGCGGATGTCCTCGACCATATCCAGGATTTCGCGGACCTTTGCCGCCTGGAAGTCCCCGGTCTTGACAAGCTGGTTCGCGAGATCCTCGCCGATTCCGCAGAGGTATGAGCGCAGTTCGCTGCGCGCTTCGCGAAGGGATCTCGGGGCGGCGGGGCCGAGAATGTTGTCGGCCGCCGAGATTTTCTTCCAGAGGCTCACGTGGCTGGCGGCGATCGCGTCCCAGTCCGTGGACTCGCCTTCGTCCGCCGCGCGGTAGCCTATTGCGTCTGGAATTGCGGTGCGTCCGCCGCGGGTCCACAGGTTCGGGTCATCGACGAGAAGGCGGCGCGACGCATTTGGGTCAATCGATATCCAGGTTTCCGCGAAGGAATCGAGGTTCGTGGAGGCCAGCGAGTTGACGAGCACATCCTTCGGAAGGTCCTTGAAGGCCTCGTTGCGGGCGATGGCGACTTTCATGCGGTGGGTGTCCGCCGCCGTGCCGCCGTGTCCTATGATATGGAGCGGGCGCCCGTTCTCCCATGCGCGAAGGCGGAGCATCGTGTCGAAGGCCGGCGTGGTGGATGTAATCCAGGTGCGAGTCCCGAGGCGGGATACGAACTCCCTTGCGGCCGTCGCGATGAAGTAGTCCTGGCTGTCGCGGATTTCACGCCAGTTGAAAAGCCCGCATCCGAGGGCGAGGGCAATTGAGAACCATACGATGACGCGGCCGACGGAGGCCTCGCTGAAATCTTCCTTTGCCGAAGCCCTGCGCATCTTCGAGCGTGGCGCCGGAGGCGGTATCAGTTGCCCCTTGGCCATAATTGCGCCGGCGGATGCGAGGTATCCGGCTGTCGCGGCGGCAAGGATGAACACCGAAACCGGGAAGTACGAGGTGGTTGAGCGGAAGTATATCGCCCATGGAGAAATCGGCGTCTTGGAGAGGGCGATGGAGGTCGTGCAGACGAGCAGGAATATCAGGAAGCCGCTGGCGGCGGTGTTGCGCTCGGCGTCGCGCCACATGGCCAGCGCGCAGGTGGCGGCGAAGGGGATCAGGACGAAGAATACGCAGGCGAGCTTGGCTGGATCGCCGAACAGGCCGCCGCCGACGAGCGAATACCCGACCTTTATCGAGGAAAGCATTTCCTTGATTGGGAGCATTGCGGCTTCCGCCGTCCCGCCGAAAAGGAATGTGGAGGCGACGATGTAGGCCACCACGCCGGCGATGATGCCGACAAGCATGTAGCACCAGCTCTTGACGCGCATTATTGCGCCGACAAGCATGGCGCGGATGGCGAAGAGGAGCATGAGGGTTGCCGTGAATATGCCGGTGTCGGTCTCGAAGAGCGAGACGCCCCATATAAGGCCGAACAGTAAGAGGTCGCGGGTATTCTGGGAAATAATGACGGAGAAGAGCAGCCATGCCATTGTGACCAGCAGGAAGGCGTCGAATATGTAGGGCATGGCGCGTGTCGAGGCAAGCCAGAACGGCGCCGAGAGGCCAAGTGACGTCGCGGTGACGAAGCCGGCGGTGAAGGCCGCGATCTTGCGGCCTTCGGAGGACACCGGGGAGTCGTGGAAGTTGATGAATAGAATGAGCCCGCGGCAGAGGGCGAAGGCGAGGGCGACGGTCAATGCGCCAATCAGCGCCGAGAAGGCGTTGATGCGGAATGCCGGGGAGCGGATTGGAATTTTCCGGGCAATCGTCCCGATGATAGAGCGCCAGAGAAGATGCCGCGTCCTGAATTCGCCGGAGACGGTCTTGATTGTAGTGGTCTGGCGGTCGGCAATGAAGTCGATGCTTTTTATGCCAGTCTGCTGGACCTCGATTTGGTGCACGGCGGCGCGGGTCGCGCCGGACTCCAGGCCGAGTGCGGCGGCGACGCTGTGCGCGGAGGCGCCAGGCGCGAAACCCCTGTACAGCGTCGAGATGTATATGAGCGAAAAAACGATGAAGACGGCGAAGGTGGCGACTGTGCCTTTTAATTTGCTTGTCATGGCTGGAATCATGCTTGGTTGCAGTAACTGGTGGCCACGTTAGTAGATGAAGAGCATCTCACGGTATTTTGGGAGTGGCCAGTGGGCGTCGGTGACAAGTTGCTCCATGTCGTCGGCGACCTTTCTGAGAACGGCCATCGACCCCTGGATGGAGTGATGCGACTCCTGAAGCGCCGATTCGAGCGCGACAGTTGCGGAGAGGAGGGCTGAGAGGCCGTCGCCAAGGGCTTCCGCGCGGCTTTTGAGAGGCGCGCTGGCCGCATCGATGCCTAGGGCCTCGGCGTCACGCAGGGCCCTGGCCGTGCGGGCGAATTCGTCCTGGACGGCGGGGATGATCATGGTGGAGGCGATGTCGAGGGCCACGGCGCCCTCGATGCGTATGCGCGAGACGTATTCCTCCGAGAACACCTCGAACCTGGAAGTGAGCTCGCGCTCGTTGTAGACGCCGTACCGCGAGCACAGGGAGATGTTTTCCCGGGATCGGAACACCGACAGGGCGTCCAACGCGTCCCTGCGGTTCGGAAGACCGCGCCGCTCCGCCTCGCGGATCCATTCGTCACCGTATCCGTCGCCGTTGAAGATGATGCGGCGGTGGGCGGTGAAGAGTTCCCTGAGAAGGGCCTGGAGCGTCGTGTTGAAGTTGCCGGTCGCCGCTTCGAGCCGTGTAGAGATTTCATCGAATGCGTCGGCGACGATGAGGTTGATCATCGTGCACGGGTCCGCGCAGGACTGGCTTGCGCCCGGGGCGCGGAATTCGAACTTGTTGCTTGTGAAGGCAAATGGCGAAGTGCGGTTGCGGTCGGTTGCGTCGCGAGGTAGGGGCGGGAGGGTGTCCACGCCGATGCGCAGCGCCGATGCCTTATGCGCCTTTGCGCCGTTCCCTTCGCAGATTGAGTCGATGACTGCCGAGAGCTGGTCGCCAAGGAAGACGGATATGATTGCCGGGGGCGCCTCGCTTGCGCCAAGGCGGTGGTCGTTGCCGGCGGTGGCGACAGTGGCCCGGAGCAGGTCGGCGTGGCGGTCCACGGCCGTGAGTATCGCGGCGATGACGGTGAGGAAAATCGCGTTCTGCCCCGGATCGCCGCCTGGGTTGAGCAGGTTCTTGCCACCGTATGAGATTGACCAGTTGTTGTGCTTGCCAGACCCGTTCACGCCTGCGAATGGCTTCTCGTGGAGGAGGCAGGCCATTCCATGGCGCTTCGCGACTTGGCGCAGCACCTCCATGATGAGCATGTTGTGGTCGCAGGCGAGGTTGGCGTCCTCGAAAATCGGCGCAAGCTCGAACTGGGCCGGCGCCACTTCGTTGTGGCGCGTCTTTGCGGGAATGCCGAGGCGCCATAGCTCCTGTTCGACCTCGGACATGATGTCGAGGACGCGCATTTTGATAAGGCCGAAGTAGTGGTCCTCAAGCTGCTGCTGCTTGGCGGGCGGCGCCCCGAACACCGTCCGGCCAGTCTGCACAAGATCGGGGCGCTGGAGATAGAAGTTGCGGTCGATCAGGAAGTATTCCTGCTCGATTCCGAGAGTCACGGAAACGCGCTCGTCCGGCAGGCCGAATATCTTCATCAGGCGCTTGGTCGCCGCGACGATGGCCTGGCGCGAACGCAGCAGGGGGGTTTTCTTGTCCAGGGACTCGCCGGAGAAGCTGCAGAAGGCGGTCGGTATGCAGAGGGTGGCGCCCTTGCCGTGGCGCTTTATGAAGGCGGGGCTTGTCGGGTCCCAGGCCGTGTATCCGCGCGCCTCGAATGTCGAGCGAAGGCCGCCGGACGGGAAACTTGAGGCATCCGGTTCGCCGACGATGAGATTTTTGGCCGAAAGGGCCATTATCGGGTGGCCGTTTTCGAAGTCAAGAAAGGCGTCGTGCTTTTCCGCAGTGGCGCCATTGAGCGGGAGAAACCAGTGCGTGTAATGGGTTGCGCCGCGGTCCACCGCCCAGTTGCGCATGGCGGACGCGACATCTCCGGCTATTCCCGGATCAAGGGGTGCGCGGTCTTCAATAGTCGCCAAAAGGGCGTCTGCGACATTTTGCGGGAGGTAGGCGCGCATGGCGTCCGCCCCGAAAACATCTTCGCCAAAAAAGCTCATGTCGGCTTTTGCGGGCTTTGAATGGTCGGATGGCCGGACAGCCGCCACAGCTTCAATCGATTTTGTTCGAGGATTGCAAGTCATTTGGTTTCAATTATACTATAATGCGCGCGAAGCCGCAAGAAAATTGAGGCTTCGTGCATAAGTGTGGGTGCTAGTGACGGGAATCCATCATTGCGAGAGGCGCTAGTGCGCGACCACGAAAGCCACCGTCGCGGCGGACCGCCATTGGCAGTCCTGCGGGCCAGGGACTGCGCCGACCCATGCGAGCATGGCCGCCGCCATCCCATGCCATTGCGATGCGCCGCATCGCCGCCGCTTCCGGTGGACACGAAACCCCGCTTCGCGGGACACGAAATCGGCCTTCGGCCTAACACG
>Ga0326513_10002839_pt1 | contig 12679 bp, 4 predicted proteins | sample 2_2465_0518_D_FD_203654 | JGI IMG/M metagenome (GOLD analysis project Ga0326513, IMG submission 203654) | Bovine rumen microbial communities from UC Davis, California, United States - 2_2465_0518 | ecosystem: Host-associated > Mammals > Digestive system > Stomach > Rumen | place: USA: California...
GCATGCCAGCCACTGCTCGTCACACCATCGGGTATCGTAATCGACGTGAGGCCGGAGCAACCAGAGAAGGCATAATAGTCAATCTCTGTGAGTCCGGTGAAATACTGCAGCTCGTCGAACGATGTGATGGTTGTGTTATCCTTAAACACCTCACCAAGACTTGTTACTGCCGCAGCTTCGTCTTCATCAAGCTCTCCATCACCGCTTGTGTCCCAATTTGCGACACAGATGGCTTTCACGTTGGCATCGGCGAAATCTATACCAGCAGGGGCGCAGGCCGCAATCGTGCCGAAACTCTTCCATTGCGTTGCTGCCTTATAGGCATCTACGGAACCCGCAGGCACATAAAGCGTCGCCGTGCTTTGTGGTACATTATAAAATACATAATTGCCCGTAGTAGGAACGTTCTCTGCAAGACATGTGACAGACGTGAGGCCGGAGCAACCAGAAAAGGCATTTTGACCAATGCTCGTCACACTCTCGGGAATCGTAACAGATGTGAGACCGGAACAATATAAGAAGGCAGAAGAGCCAATGCTCGTCACACTGTTGGGAATGGCGATAGACGTTAGCCCTCTACAAGATTCAAATGCATTATTACTAATTGTCTGTAATCCATCGGAAAGGGTAATTGATGTCATTCCGACACAATAACGGAAGGCATATGTACCAATACTTATCACACTGGAAGGTATCGTGAGCGATACCAGACCATAGTCATAAAAAGCGTTGGCATTAATGCTCGTTACACCTTCAGGAATCACCAAATCCTTCACCTCAACACCGTCTATTATCAGATGACCGCCGTACGCAATCGGGTTAGATTCAATATCTCCAAAGATAATGTTACACCAACTCTCTATATTGTCAATATAAACGTTTGTCTGACTGTTATCCCAGCCCCGTAAATAGAATGCATAATTGCCTATTGTCCTGAGACTTTTGGGAAGAGTTATTGTCTTTAATTGTGAACAGCCACGGAAAGCATTATACCCGATATCTGTAACCCCCTCTGGTATTATAATGGAGGACAGATTGCTACAATTATAGAAGGCTTGATTACCAATTGCAGTCAGCCCATTGAAATACTGCAACTCGTCGAACGATGTGATAGACGTATTATTCTCAAACACCTCACCAAGACTTGTCACTACGGCAGCCTCATCTTCATCAAGTTCCCCGTCACCATTCGTGTCCCAGTTCGCAACACACAATGCTTTTACATTGGCATCGGCAAAATTGATAATAGAAGACAATTCTATGATTTCTTTAAACTCCTTCCAGTAGTTTGCAGCCTTATAAGCGGCTTTACTGCCTTTGGGAACGTAAAGCGTGGCATTGGCTCTGTTGGAGAAAACACTTGAGGAAATAGATATCGGAGTGTTGTTATAGACATTAACGGCCGTGAGGCTGGAGCACTCGGAGAAAGCGAAATAGCCTATGCTCGTCACACTCTCGGGAACAGTGATGGACGCAAGGCCGGAGCAACCATAGAAAGCCCACTCGCCTAAACTCGTCACGCTCTCGGGAATCACAGTATTCTTACAACCTGCAATCAACTTATTTATGGATGTCCGTACAATAGCGTTACAGTTATTCCTGCTGTCATACTCAGGGTTATTTGTAGCAACAGTAATTGATTCAAGACCGGAACAATGAATAAAGTTCCGTTCGCCTATGTTAGTCAAACCGCTTCCGATATTAACAGACGTGAGTCCTGTACAATGCCAAAAAACAGCTTCGCCAATGCTCGTCACACTATTGGGAATTGTGATGGAAGTGAGGACTGAGCAGCCGTCGAAAGCGTTAACTTCTATTGTTATCAGACTGTTGGGAATGCTAACAGACAAGAGGGCGGAGCAATTATAAAAGGCTCCGCTGCCGATGCTTGTCACACCGTTCGCTATCACAACAGAAGTTATATTATCGCAATAAGCAGACCAGGGCACAGCGCCAGGGGTATTATAATTCGTCATTTCTCCGGAACCCCATATCAGCAAACGGCCATCGGCGTGAAGTTCATAGTTGACATTCTGGCCACACTCTCCAGACAGGATGATTTCATCAACAGTTACCGCACAAGTAGCAGAGAGGTTTGAACCATCTAGGGTGGTTGCTGTGATGGTAGCTGAGCCTGCTGCGACGGCCGTAACAAGACCGGTTTCGCTTACTGTAGCAACAGAGGGATTGGATGATGTCCAAATAACGCTCTTGTCCGTGGTATTCTCCGGGAGCACGGTTGTATTTAGTTGCGTACTACTAAATCTATACAGCTCAAGCTTTGTTTTGTTCAACGTAACAGAGGTTGCCAAAGTGGGAAACTTCGCAAGTCTGAATTCAGAGAACGACATCCAGTTGTGACTCATATTGGTGACACCCTTCACACCGATACTGATCGTTGCCTCCTCTGCCAGTTCAAACTCTACGGATGTCTGCTCCCAGCCTCTGTTGAACAGACCGCCTGTAGCATTGAGGTGCGCCATCTCAGCAGTAGTTTCTCCGGCGAAAAGTGTCATCGTCACATCCTGGGAGGAGCGACCGACAGCCGTCAGTAGATAGCGACCGGCAGGCAGAGTCACATCCTGCTTGAAGGTGACATCCCAAGCAGAAGCGTCCCATTTGCCACCGTCGAAGTATTTATGATTGGTACTGCCATTGCCGTCTGTCCAAGGCTCATTGGCCAAGATACCGATGCTGCCGCCGGAGCCCTCACCGAGCACCGTCTGCCAAACACTGGTGTCAATGTCTTCCTCTGCTTTGGGGTTGCGGACATAAGTGGCAGTAACGTCCACTGCCCCAACGCCTTCCATCAGGGCGCTTGACTCTGCATATTTGCGCCAGGCTGTCAACAGGGCCTCCGTCTTGCTCCGGGCCTCTGAAGCACTCGTTGCCATCGCTACAGCAGCAGACTCTGCTGCGTTCTTCTTGGCTTCCGTTGCATACGGATAACTACGCCCATCAACAATCGCCTTGGCTGCAACGAGACCGTCGTAGCTCACTTTTGCCTCGGTAAATGCTTTAGTGGCATTATCCAAAGCGGTGATAGCAGCCAGATAGGCTTCTGCTGTGGGCTCCGTTACAGAGGTATTGTCTGCTATGGTCTGAGAGAGTGCTGTACGCTCCTCGCCGGTAACGTTGACGTAGGCTTCATCATCAATGGCCGTTTGAGCCCTATTCAAAGTATTGGAATGCAACTCTTCTGCATCCACCAGAGCAGTAACACCCTTGATTTGAATCACTTCCCAGTTGGCAAACTTCTTCTCGCCGTACATGCCGATTTCAATCGTACCGTCCGTCACTTCCACGCCGTTGAGCGTTGCGGTGGCAATGCCGGAACTGTTGAAGTTTGTTGCCCAATGCACTGGGATATACTGTTTCACAGTGCCGCTTGCAGTCCTTGCATAGAGATAGACGGCGGTTTCATCCCCTTCATCGGCAGCAGTCATATCAGAATCAATATTGGTGTCTCTACCCTTCGTGGAGGCTGCTGCGCCATAGAGTTCGATACGGTAGATCCCGTTGGTCAAACCTGTGAGAGTGCGATTGAACACCACACCCGTTGTGGCCTTACTGCCGTCGAAGCGTTCACAGGCGGGTGTCTGGCGTCCGTCGTTGGTGGTCACCTTAGGAGCGGCCCAACCGACATAATTGGTGGCGCCGCTCCATCCCTCCCAGTCGATGGGGAATTGTCCGGTAAGGTCTGTTTCGATATAGATGGGTTCCTGGGGATCTTCTTCTATTATTGATTTAAACTCCTTCCAGTAGTCTGCAGCCTCATAAGTGGCTTTACTGCCTTGGGGAACGTAAAGCGTGGCATTGGCTCTGTTGGAGAAAGTCTCGGAATCAATAGATATAGGGGTGTTGTTATAGACATGAACGGACGTGAGGCTGGAGCATTCACTGAAGGCATCAGTGCCGATACTCGTCACGTTCTCGGGAATTGTGATGGACGTGAGACTAGAGCACAGATGGAAAGCAGAAGAGCCGATGCTCGTCACACCGCTGCCTATAGTAACAGAGGTGAGGCTGGAGCAATAATTGAAGGCACCAACTTTAAGATCCGTCACACTATTGGGAATAATAATAGACGTGAGACCGAAACAACGAGAGAAAGCATTATGACCTATGCTCGTCACGCTATTGGGAATGGTAATTGATGTAAGGCTGGAACAACCTCTGAAGGTCCACATCTCGATACTTGACACACTCTCAGGAATGGTAATAGACGTAAGGCCGGAGCAATCATAGAAGGCATAAACCCCGATATTCGTCACGCTGTTGGGGATAATGATAGAGGTGAGACCGGAACAACCATAGAAGGCATACTGATCAATGCTCGTCACACTCTCGGGAATAATTGTATTTTTACATCCCGTTATCAGGGTGTTACTCTCTGTTTCTACAATGGCATTACAATTGTCACGGCTATCATATTTCGGGTTGCCTGATGTCACGCTAATGGATGAGAGGCTGGAGCAAGCAGAGAAGGCTGCTGGGGCTATACTCGTCACACTATAGGGAATAGTAATAGACGTGAGGCCGGAGCATTTATAGAAGGCAGAATTGCCAATGCTCGTCACATCGTAGCTATTTGAGTCATAAGTAACAGTAGCAGGAATCACCACGGAACCTGAATAACTATTGTAACTTGTAGCTTCATACGTTACAGTAGCACTCGTTCCGTCAGAGTTCTTGTTATAGTAGATACCACCAACTTCAAAGTCATACGCCCAAGAAAATGTGGAGACTGCAAGAAGCAGCAACGAGGCGAAGAATCGCTTGAAATGTGATTTGTGTTTCATATCTGGCATTATTTGATTCTAATCATTGCGGCTCATGAACTTCCTCCACACTCTCTTCGAGGTTCTCTATCATCAGCACCTCACGGGCATTTGTGTCGCTTAGGATGATGTCGATGATGAGACCCACATCCGTCACGTTGATAATACCGTCAGCGTTGACATCTGCCACCTCTGCAATGAAGCCGCTCGGAGTGTATTCCAGAATATGGTCGATCACCATACCCACATCCGTCACATTGATATTGCCGTCGCCGTTCACATCGCCGGGAGCAACATCACTCAGCGTCAAAGTGGCTGTCACATCATTCGGAATAATAGGCACATTATCGGCAGTATTCAGCACGATGGAGAACAGTTTTACGCCATAATCGCCTACAGGCAGATTTTTATCCACACTCAATGTCACGTTCATGATCACGCCTTCCGCGCCGCTAAACGTCTTTGCGCTCAGCGATGACACCACAACACGGTAGTCTCCGTTGTCCAAACGGTTTGCAGATACTGCATGCGACGAATGGGCGCGGCTTGTCAGCGTAAACATCATTTCGTCGTATTCGTTCGTGGCCACCGTGACGCCGTCGGGCAGTTGCAGGTCAAACTGCAAACCCTTGATGCTCTCCGTGTTGCACATGGATATCGGCAACATGCATTGTGCTCCGATAAGGCCGGATACATCTGTCATGGTAAGGTAGTTGGAGATGGATGCGTCCACTGTCACCTCACAGGTGGCTGTCAGATTGGTACCGTCGGCTGTCGTAGCCGTGATGGTGGTGGTGCCTGCTGCGACTGCGGTGACGAGGCCGTTCTCATCCACAGTGGCAACGGTAGGATCAGATGATGTCCAGGTGACAGCCTTATTCGTAGCATTCTCAGGAAGCACAGTGGCGGTCAACTGCTCCTGTGGTGCATCGGCTTCCAAAGTGGCCTCCGTCTTGTTCATGGAAATAGCGCTCACCAATACGGGGTTAACCGTCACTATGCATTGGGCAGATACACCATTCGTCGCAGTGCAAGTAATGGTTGTTGTACCAATACCTTTTGTGGAAAGTACACCATTGCTATTAATTGTGGCAACAGAAGAATTACTGCTGCTCCAAGTTAAAGTAGTTGTTGCTCCTGTTTCGTATATGATTGGTGAATATGAATAAGCATTCCCTAGATACAATGACAAGTTAGTTGGAATGGAAATAGATACAACCTTTGGAACTTCCTTAACAGTAATCGTGTAAGTAGCTGTATTTGATTTGCTTTTATAACCAGAACCTGACTCAAAATATGAAACGCTGCAAGTAATCGTATATATTCCAGCCTTAAGGGCAGTCAGTTTAAAGCATTTATAGGTTCCTGTAGTTGAGCCATTAACATTTTGGGAACCTAACGAGTTGGTATAGGCTATATTTTCAACATGAAACTCTGTATTATTATAATTAATACCAGTACCATAGCAATAAATCGCGCTACAATCTGATTTGGGATTAAGTGTAATTTTCTCTCCGACATACATTGTTCGGCTTGTTGAGTAATTTTGTCCACAATAGGCTTCATAACAAATCAAGAATAATGGAACAAGTAAACAACAGATTCTTTTCATACTTTCTATTTACGCCTCCCGTCCCCAAGTTCGGCAAATATAAGGTTATTGGACTCTCCCCCAAAATACAAAAAAAGCGTGGAGACATGCCAGTTGCTCGCTCCACGTACTGAGGCCGTAGGATTGCCCTTACTGTCGAAACGAGCAACTACGACCCCACGCCGATATGCATCACACCATCCTACCCATTGAACGGGAGGATGATATTATTTACATACCCATGGGCGTCTATCGTTGCTGAGTTCCATGACAGTAATATGAGAGTTTCCTACGCTTTCAGTACGTCAAGAACAAGCGCGTGATATACGCCTTTTCCATATATGGTGTCCCACAAACACCTCAAAGACACTTCTTTTCGGCTTTTCCCAGTGGTTTTTACACCACTTTCGGCGTGGAGACGGTGCAAAAATACATATTTTTCTTAAATCAACAATATCTTTCTCACTTTTTTTCTAAAAAAATGTAAAATACTTCATTTATACATGGCATAAGGTTAGTAAGTAAAAGTAAAATATGCATAACTTCTATAAACAAAAAAAGAATCCCGCCGCAGACGAAACGCTGCGACGGGAAAGCACAGTTGATTAGTTTTAAAGCGTGTATATCGTTTCTTTACTGTGCCAGATATTTCTTGCCGCCCTGGATGTAGTAGCCGCTGGCAGGCTTCTCGGAAAGCTCTAAATATAGGATTAATTAAAGGATTAATTATAGAATATATTTCATTGAGAATTCAAAAGTATTACCCTGGCTGTAGCATTGTCCATACCCTTCATGGTGTTGCCTACGGGAGCACCAATGTAGGTCGGGTCGCACACAACGAATTTATGGTCGTCGAGTTGAATGCAGTCGCCCTTCACGTCCTCGTTGAACTCCACCGCACAGGCCAGATGGCCGGGATAGTAGATAAGGACGCACTTAAGCCCCACCAGGTCGCGCACGAGGCGCGTTAGGAGGATGGCACGGTCCTCACAATCGCAATAAGGATAGAAGAGGCTCTCCTCGGGGAAGAAGATGCGGTCGCCGCCCCAAAGCTTGTTGTCGTACTCGTATTCGAGACCCGTCTGCAGGAGGTTCAGAAGGCGCGACACCTTCTCATATTCCGAGCGCCCGTCGAAGAGCTGCCGGAGCTGAGGATAGAGCGAGCGGCACACCTCCTCCTGCATCGGCGTGTTGGCAAACATGGCCCAGCGCGTCATGATGTCGCCGCCGTAGTACGATGTGGGATAGGTGGCGTAGAAGTCCAGCAGGTTGCGGTTGACACTGGAGGTCACACGCACGTCGGCAAACTGCTTGGAGACAAGCGTGCGCGGCTCGGAGGCCCTCATGTCGAACTGCTGGCGATCCGTGATGCCCGGCGACATCTGCTTCTCCCCGGGGAAAGCGGCCTCACAGACACACATCGAACCCATGATCATGTCGGCACAGTAGTAGGTGTCGCCGTCGATGGTGAACGAAGGCAGGCCGAAGAGCACGTTGCGCGAAGCGAAGAGCATCTTGACCCACTGCTCGTTGTGGGCAATGCGCATCTTGTAGCCCGAGAGGCAATAGATGTAGGCCTTGAGCAGCTCGGCTTCGCCGGTGCCTTTGCCGTAGGCGGCCTCCCCGAGAGCCTGCAGCATCTGCAGGTAGGCCCAGTCGCTCAGGCGACGCGTCTGACGAATCTGGAGGCAGTCGTGGATGAGACGGTCGTTGCCGTTCTTCTCCAACGTCTCCAGGAAGGTGGCGATGTCGTTGACATCCAAGCCCTTCAACTTAGGGCCGCTCCGGGCGTCGAAATGTACGCTCGCGGCGGTGCCGAAGAAGGTGAAGTTCATGGATATGTCTGTGCCCCGATCTTCTTCAATCGGCAAAGCAGGCTTAGGTTGCGGCACCTCGGGCTGTGGGGGCACCACACCGTCGATGGTGACGGGCGTGTCGTCCGCGGGAGCCTTACGGTCTTCCTCGGGCGCCACCTGCGGAGGCACGCTCTCCTCCTTGGGCTTGGGCTTCGGCGCCTCCGACTCGAACGCCCTCCACGGGTTGCGCATGAAGGACAGGAAGTCGTCCATGCACTGCTTGCGGAAGTTCACGAAATCGGCACGCGCCTCCTTGCGGAACTCATCCAAAGCGCTGTGTGCTTGACTGCGACTGAAATCCTGCGCCTGAATCTCCGTCAGGCAGAGAGCTGTCAGACCCAATATCTGCACCCCGTGTCTCATCAGAACCTGTTGCCCAGGACTTCTTCTACGACGCCACCCAACTCCTCGTCGCCCTCCTGCTCAAGCTCCCTCTGCATGTTGCGCTTGAGACGGGCTGCCAACTCCTTCTTGTCGAAAGCCAGGCGCACCTGCACCTCGAAGTTGTCGGATGGCAGACGACGGTAGATCTTCACGCATGGAATATAGTTGGTCAGAGACTGGTCTATGATGCCCTTGGTGTGCTGGTTAAACTTATCCACAGTGGTAGTCGATATGGTGGAGTTCTGCGCATTATCAAGCTTCTGCTGGAAAGCGCTTACTATCTCCGTCTTCAGGAGGCCGGCCATCTCGGTCAGAGCTGCAACACGAGCAGCCGAATAGCCGGAGTTGAACGAACCGGCAGTCTGGATGGCCGTCTGCATGATGTAGCGATTGGTTGTCGTGCCGTTTTCATCGGTCATCAATTCTGCGCCATAGTACAACTCGCTGACGACCAGTTGTTGTTCGATGCTCTGCTCACCGGCGGGCACGAGCCAGCCTTCCTTCTTTAACTCTTTGGCCTGTTTCTTGATATCCTTGGTCGGTTTCAATTTTGCCAACTTTCCGTTAATCTTCACTTGCTCCCGTTTCAGCTTGGCCAGTTCGGCAGAACTCTGGGCCTGCAATACCGGGGAGGTCATCAAAACTGCGGCTACAATCAAAATCAGTTTCTTCATCATTGTCGTATTGTGTTTAAGGGTTAACAAAATAGAGATGTCTTGCGATGACATTATTCGCGGGTGAAGTCGCCTGCATTGTAGAGCTTGTCCATCGACACCTGGTTGGGCTGCCAGGTGCGCACCTTGATTTGCGGGGCTTCGCGGTCGGTCATGTCCACCAGGAGGAAGAGGAAGCCCTTGTCGGCATAGCGCGAAGAGTTGTATTCCTGCCCGATCTGGATGGCAAAGAGCTTCCGGTTTTTAATCTTCTCGATCCACTGCACCTCGTTGTTGGAGAATCGTATGTTGATGAACTCGTTGCGGGCGAAGGTTTCCTTGAGCCTCTTGAGGTAGGCGTCCTTCGTGTAACGGTTGTACTGAATGATTTCGCGTCCAACCTCGGAAATGTTGTTATCAACGGGGTTGCCGGGTTTGTCGGGGCGTTTCAGCACGTTGCCGGAAATGATGATGGCGTCGTCGGCAAAGATGTCGCTGATGTAGTCGAGGCGTTTGAGACAGTAGGCCGTCTTGTAATTCTCCATGAACTCCATCAGCACCTCGCGCGTATCGTCGCTCCATCCGGGGGCGTACTTGCAGAGAATGTCGTTCTCGGCCACCTGCCCCAGACCGAAGGCCACGTTGTCGATGCGGCCATCCGTGTTGAAGGTGAAGACGACATCCTCCACATAGGTCTTCTTCGTGTCCGACTTGAAGGAGAAGGACATCTGAAGGCCACGGGCCACAACGGTGCCATTGGTGCCCTTGAAGAAGGAGATGTTGGGCGTGCCCACAATGCGACCCGTGCCGTAGGAGATGAGCTTGTTATACATGTCCAAACCGTCGAGCGTGAAGCAGCGGTTGGCGTCGGAATATCTGCGGCGCTGAATGGCAGCAATGACCTGGTTCATCGTAGCGACAAATGTGTCGGACTGAGCCACCGTCTGCGAAGCGCGGGGATTGAGGTTGATGCCCGTGCCGTCGCTCTTCACGGCGGCTGCAGGGCGGCCGGAGGCGGTGATGGTGAGGTCCTTCCTGGGCTGCGCCACTTTGCCGCTACGGTCCTTCACCTTGTGCACAGCCTTGGGGAAGGGCTTGCGCGTGATGACCTCCAGGACGCTCTGCATCTCGGCGTCGCCACGCGCCTGTCCGATGTATTCGTATTCCAAACTGACGTGATAGGTTGACGTCTCGTAGCCGGGCACCATCTCCAACGTGCCGCGCCCGTCCTTGGCACTGCCCTGACAGAGCTTGCGGCCGTCGTTGTAGTTGAACTCCAGACTCGACACGGGCTGTCCCCGATACGTGAAGAGCAAATCGACGAAGTCGCCGTCGCGGTGGTCAAACTTTACGTTCACGTCGCTCAATATCTCGTTGATGCGCAGGGGAATCCAGTTCATCAGGATGCGCCCCCCTTCGCCCGTCACCTCGTTGGGGCGCTGCACAGAGCGGATGAGAGAGTAGGCCCAGTAGTAGTATTGCAGGGCCATGTCGATCTTGCCTTTCTCCTTAGCCTCTCCGGCGATATTAACCATATCCTTGGCTTTGGCGATGCGTGATTCGTAGATGCGGACCAGCTCAGAGCGCTTCATGTAGCGGCGCACAGTGATGTTGGGAGCCTTGCCCGACACCCACTTCTGCACGTTGGTCAGCGTGGACTGCGAATAGGTGCGCACGCAGTTGAGCACGCGGGTCTTGTGATCGATTTTGCCGTTGGTATTGGACTCATCTTCAATACCGACGAACTCGCTCGACACGTGAGTGGCGATCATGCTCACCAGTTCGGCCATTGCGGCCTCGGAAGCCTCCGCCTCCGTGGCGCCCACGCCCACGCCGTAGTAGTATTCACCCGAGGAGCGGATATCGTCCCAGTTTTGAGCCTGCCCCGCGAAGCTCGCGAAAAGCAGAACGGCTGTCGTCAGAAATATATGTCGAATGTGTTGCATTGTACACTAATTTATTATTCTTTTCAGCGCTTGAAGAATCTCTATTCAGAGAGAGCAAGACGGAGGCCGACATTAAATTCTTTGGATGTAGGTAATTTACTGTAACGACTTGATACGCGACAATCTTTTAAATAACTGCAATAACTGCCACCGCGAAGCACACGACGATTGCCGGAAGAAGGTCCTTGGGGATTCTTGCCCGGTGAAAATTTATAAAAATGATTGTCATATACGTCCTGAACCCATTCATAAACGTTGCCGCTCATATCGTAAAGGCCCAACTCATTGGGTTCTTTGCTGCGCACGGGTTTTAGGAATCCTTCTCCTGCATATACCGCCACATCTTTTGCATTATCACTTCCGGAAAACTTATATCCTTTACTTTTGACGCCTCCCTTGCATGCAAACTCCCATTCCGCCTCAGACGGCAAGCGAAATTGCTGCCCCGTCAATATGTTGAGTTTGATTATAAAATCCAGGCAGTTTTCCCATGATATCATGCTTACCGGAAAATCCTTGCGCTTTTTATAAGACGGATTCTTGCCCATGACTGCCTGCCATAATTCTTGTGTCACCTCTGTTGCTCCAATATAATACGAGTTAAGTGTGACGGCATGAACCGGCTCCTCGTCTGATGCTCCGTCGTCACTTCCCATCTGGAATGTGCCGCCATCCACATACACCATGTCGAATGATATGCCGTTCACGGTAAACGTTTTGTTTCCTTTCGGCAGAGGTGCGCCGACGGGAGTCGCCACCACATTCGTCCCTTCTGTCAATGTGAGACTCAGGTCTGTGGTCTGCTGCTCCTTGATTTCTACGGTGTCCTGCTCATCGATATAGCCATCCATACTCAATGTCACAACGCGTTTACCGACAAGGACGTCCGTGATATTACGCGGCGTTGTGCCATAATCTTTACCGTCAATCTTAATATTGGCGTTAATCGGGCTTGAGGTTATTGCCAAGACACCCGTAATGGGCGTAGGCGGCGTGAGTGTGAGGGAGCGATCCTCTCCCTTCACCACAGTAATCGTTTGAAAGGACGTCCGATGACTTAACTGTCGGCACTCCACCTGATAATTACCAGCCTTCAAAGAACCGGTCCATGTGCGCGTGCCCTTCATGACGTTGTTCACATAGATGTCGGCATCGGCATCCACCGAGAACGTGATGTTGGCGCCGCTGCTGCGCAACCCGATATCTTCACGGTGGGTCTCATTTTGATTGTTAAGTGTGAAACGACCTTCCGAAGAATAATAGTTCTCAGCCATCACGCGATAGGTATAGGTACCGTACTCCATACTCTTGGCAATGTTACCGGAAGCATCGGTCGTGCCAAAAACTTCTTCAGGAGCATCTGCGTCTCCTTCTTTACGAACCAGCACGGTTGCCCCTGATACGGCAGGTTTCACCTGGAAGAGTGTCATCTGCATGTAAACCACCGGACCTTGGGCCGAGAGTCGCA